>JGI20154J14316_10003993_pt1 | contig 11563 bp, 10 predicted proteins | sample COG_04_FD_14316 | JGI IMG/M metagenome (IMG submission 14316) | reverse complement strand
TATTGGATGAAAAAACTAGTTTTTCGTTACAATCTTTCAACTCTATAAAATTTTTTGAAATAAACATGCCAGAATTATCTTTGATAGTTGCATACAAAGCATTGCATTTATTTTCAAGGAAATCTTTTGGAAGCTCTTCAGTATCTAAATATGCTTTAAAACCAGCTTTATTGAATAGAAACTTAGTAAAAGAGCTTGTTTTATAGCGATCTACTTGTTTTAAGAAATCAAAAGTACTGTCAACAATTATATATTTGTGCTGACTAAAAGTACTGTTTTGACCAAAACTTACTAAGGAAATAACTAAAAAAAATGTAAAGAAATAGATATATTTCATAATTAATCTATTACAATATTAAATCCAAAGTTAAGAGAAATATTATTAGCCGAAGCTACATCTGTTACTGCTAATATATTGTCTAAGACACCAAATATATTTAATTTCCCTATTTGTAAAGAGGTTGCAACACCAAAAATAGCAGCAGAATAATCATTGATGGTGTGTGTAAATTTAGTGTGTATTTTTTTTGAAAGAGATTTTTCATAAAAACTAGTAAAAGAAAATTGAGGCTTTAGCGGCCGCATAATAGTATGAATCTGAAACCCAATAGAGTTATAATAATACTGTTTATGGGTTTTTGAGTAGCAGAGTTTATTTCTTCTCTCACCAAAACTATACTTTAGTGCCGCGTTAAGTTTCATGGGTCTCCAGGAAGTATATGCATCTTCTGTTTCCTCAGTTGGTATCCTTGCATCAATATCTTGCTCTAATTGTTGCCAATAATCTAAAGGGTCATCAGAATTGTATTCAAAATTTATACCATCTAAAATATAATTCCCTTTAGCGGTAAAATTTCTAGTATTTTTAGAATGCTTTATAAACCCTAGATCTAAAATACTTCCTGTAAATTCTAGCTGAGGTGAAAAATGATAGGTTAGCCCAACATCAAAACCAAGTCCTAAATTACCTCCCAACAGTGTGTTAGAGAATACATCATTAGAATCAGCAATTCCAGATGTTCTTATTTCTGCATCGAGATTTTGCAATGTTAAACGGGATATGTTAATATTATTGGTGGTAGTAGTAATTGAACCAGAATTATTATTAGTTTCAACATTTAGACTTGAAGAATATATTTTAACCCTACCTCCAATGGTTAGTTTTTCATCAACTTTTCTAGACATCCCAGCATGCAAAACACCTAATATGTCTGCTTTCATAATTGCTTGGGAAATAGAAAATGATCTATTAAAAAAAGGATCATTACCATAATACAACCCTTCAATAGCATCTTTTGGGAAATAAACCATCAGGTCTAATTCTTCATAAAAACCAACACTAATATAGGTTTTGTTATCGTACCTATACCCAAAACTTAATACATCAACTTTCGTGTTTAAATTTATATAATCATCAGGGCTTAATTGATCTAATACTTTCTCAAATTTTTCATTAAAACTTCTAGAGTCATTTGAAAATAAGTCACCCATTTGAAATCCAGTATTTCCTATTGTGAACTGAAAATTAGAAAAAACAGGAATTCCATAATGACTTTTAAAATTAGTTTCTGCTCCTGGGTTTAGCATTAGATTTTGAGGAATTTCTCCAAATGAAAATGAGAGTTGTTGCTGGGCATTTAATGAAGTAGTTATGGCCAATATTAGAAATAAAATATATTTTTTCATCAAATTAAAATCTTAAGTAAAAAGTTCCTGAAGACCTAAATTTAAATACTTTTTCAATAGCTGGATTTAAGTTTGTTGATGCAGGTGGTAAAATAACATCTGTCCTAAATCTTGTTGAATTTAGAAATTCTGGTGTAGTTTCTATCAATATAGTTCTAGTAGCTGAATAATTTAGATCTCCAGCATCAATAATAAATTCATCAACTGTATATGTAATGTTGTCATCATCGTCTAAAAAAAACATATTGATTAAAAACATTCTATTAAATCCATTTTCTACTTCAAAATCTATCTTTAGTTCAACTAAATTCTCTTTTAATATTGTTGTTTCTAAAATTCTAAATACCGTAATGTCTGAAACAACAGATATTTCTTGGTTAAATTCATCAAGAAAATTGTTCTGATTTAATTCAAAGTATACTATTGGTGTATTAACTACGGGTTCTAAAACTAGATTTATATTGTCAAAGTTTAGATTGTCTGTGCAGGATATAAAAAAAGATATACATAATAATATTTGTAAGGGGACTAACTTAAATTTCATGTGTAAAAATTTTATTTTATAGGTATTGTTTTATTTCTAAAAGATGATTAACAGACGTTATAGAATCTGGTATGGTATTACTTTTTTCAGAATTGTAGTGTATTGCTCTAATACCACAATTAATTGCTCCTTGTATATCGGCCTCTATATTATCTCCTATCATGATAGAAGATGAAGCATTTGTATTTGCTTTCTCTAATGCATATTCAAAAACCTTTGGGTTTGGTTTTTTAACTCCTACAGATTCTGACGTAATTACTTCATTAAAAAATTTATAAATACCTGATTTTTCCATTTTTTTAGTCTGAATTTCCTCAAAACCATTGGTAATAATATGAAGNTTGTATTTTTTTTGTAAATATTCTAAGATCTCAAAAGTNCCTTCAAATAAATTATTGTAGTTTGGCAACTTAAGAATATATTCTTCGGAAAGATGATGAATTATATCATCATTAACATCGTAATCTAAGGTATCAAAAGTTTCTTTAAGTCTTAAATATTTCAGTTCTTTCTTAGTTACTTGCTCTAACCTATATTTTTTCCAGTAGCTAAAATTTATTGGAATATAGGTTTTTATAAACATGTTAAAATCCACTGTAATATTAGAAGCTGGCAAAATCTCTTGAAAAGTTAATGCAGAGTTTTTCTCAAAGTCCCACAAAGTATGATCTAAATCAAAAAAAACATGTTGTATTTTCATGTGGTAAATATAATAATCTAGCATTTAAAATGTTTGAACTTATTATATATTTGTTTGTTAACTAAAACTTTTGAAAAAAAAACTTCATATTTTATTTTTGTGTGGTTGGTATCCATCTAATGTCTTGCCTAAAAATGGCGATTTTATCATGAGACATGCAAAAACTGTTAGCGCTATGCATACAGTTAGTGTCTTACATATAATTTCTAAACCTAGAATATCAAAAACAGAAATTGAAGTTGAAAAAGACAATGACCTTCATACCTATATTGCATACATCAAACCAAGTAAAAACCCTTTTTTAAAATTATATAGATTTTGGTTTGCTTATCAAGCTTTATTAAAAGAAATAGGAGGTTTTGATATTGTTCATCTTAATAAGTTGTATCCTTTTGGGCTCTTAGCACTTCATTTAAAAAAAATAAAAAAGCTTCCTTATATTATTTCAGAACATTGGACTGGGTATCACTTAAAAGAGAAAAAATCATTGCCTTGGCTAGAACAAATTTTATCTAAAAAAATAACAGCCAATGCAAGTTTTGTTTGTCCTGTTAGTAGTGACCTAAAAAACTCCATGCTAAAGTCTGGATTAAGAGGGAATTATCAAATAATTCCTAATGTGGTAAATACAACTCTTTTTAAGCCCACATTAAAAACTTCTAAAGTATTTACAATCACTCATATTTCTAGTTTACTAGACAAGCATAAAAACATCTCTGGAATGTTACGCGTTGCAAAACAACTTGAAGATTGTATAGATTCTTTCCAATGGAATTTTATTGGCGGCACAGAAGGTCAATTTAAAAATTTAATTAAAAATTTAGACTTTAAAAAGAATCAAGTGTGTTTTATAGATCATATAGATCACAAAAAAGTGCCTGGTTTTTTAAATGCTTCAGATGTTTTTATTCTATTTAGTAATTATGAAAATTTACCTTGTGTTATTTTAGAAGCATTTTCGTGTGGTGTCTCTGTCATAGCGACAAAAGTTGGTGGAATTCAAGAATTTTTTCCAAATGAGTTTGGGTTTTTAATTGACAAAAAAAATGAACAACAATTATTAGACAAAATAATAAGTCTTTATAAAGAACCTAAAAACCAACAACCCATTATGCATCAATATGCTATTGATAATTTTAGTAGTGAGAAAATCTGTGATTCATTCACAAAATTATACAGGGAAGCTTTAAACTAACTTATGATCCTACTAATCAAGAATTTTATAGGTGGTTTTATCAGTAGGTCAGGAAACGCTGTTTTTATTTCTACTGTACTCTCTAGAGTTCTTTCATTTATTGGTTCTATGATTGCTTTAAGACTGCTAGACAATAAAGAATTGGGGGTGATTCTTTTTGCTTATAGTATTATTCAATTTATGATTCCTGTTGGTGGTTTTGGGCTGCACCAAAGCTTACTTAGATACGGTGCTTTGTTAGCCTCAACTAGAGACAAAGAGAAATTATTTTCCTACGTTTTAAAACACGGAATCGTTGGCTCGTTAATTCTCATCATTATAGTTCTTCTCATTGGATGGTTTATTTCGTTTCAATTTGATAAAACATTCTATTATCTATGTATATTATCAACAGCTATTCTTTCCAATTTTATTTTCGAACTTGTAAAAACTCAATTTAGGTTGCAGCACAAAAATACCCTTTTCGCAAAGGCTGAATTTTTTCAAAATTTTTTACTCGTTGTTTTAATTTTTACACTCACTAACTACTTAGGTGGATTAGGCTATGTAATTGCCCTAATTAGTGCTCCATTTATTACTGCCATTCTTTTTGTAAGAAAGTTACAGATTACATTTTATTTGAATACAAATCTTAGCATTACCAATGTAGATTTTTGGAAATATGGATTTTTTGGAGGTTTGTCTAATGTGGTCACTCAATTACTCTTTATTATAGATATTATTTTAATTGGAGAACTCATGACAGATCCTTTAATGGTAACTCATTATAAATATATTTCTATCATACCGTTTAGTTTGTTGTTTTTACCCAGAGTTTTTATGGCTGCTGATTTTGTATCCCTTACAGAAAAAATTGGCCAAAAAGTATATATAAGAAATTATATAAAGAGTTATCAGTTGTTTTTTAGCCTGCTTAGCCTACTTATTTTCTCTATTAGCTGCTTTTTTAGTAAGTCTATTTTATTACTATTTGGTAAAGAATATGTAAACTATTCAGATAGTTTTGTAATCTTAATTTTTGGCATCACTGGAATTTTTATTTTTAGAGGCATTTACGGTAATTTACTATCCTCCATTGGTAAAATGAGTGTAAATTACTACATAGTATCTATCGCCATTTTAATTAATATACTAAGTAATTTTTACCTCATTCCTATTTATGGAATAAAAGGAGCTGCCGTCACTTCCTCTACCTTAATGTGGTTCACAGGAATTGCTTCTTGGGTTTGCTTTAACTATCTCTACAAAAAAAAAGACTACTGAAAAGACTAAGTAATGTTAAAGTCTAACTATTACGATTTAAAAAGACGAAGTAAAAAAGGCAATCTATTTACTTTTAAAAATAGATATTGATAGGTTGTTGCACCAAAACTCTCATAATAATTTGCTATTGTTTTTATTGAAGAGCCTCCAAAATCAAAAATATTATAGTTTTTTTGATAGTTAAAAAGTGCTCTGTCAATTAAAAACGTATTGGCTCCATTAGTTCTATTATTAAGATCTGTAGCGCAGACCAACTCTGTAACTGTTTTTTTATGAAATAAGAAAAAACCTGAGGCAACTAATTTTTGATTTTCGTCATAAATAGACAACAACTCTCCTACTTCATTTGCAATACATGTTTCAAGTAAACTCAATAAGTTTTTATAATCTTTTTCAGTAATGCTCTTGAGTCTTCTACCTATATTATTTTTGAAAAGTGTGACTAAATTCTCTGGACTATCATTCCATTTTTCTATAAGATTTGCCTGAACAGCTTTCTTTAATTCTCTTTTTCTATTTCTATTAAAATTCTTTGAGATTTGTTGATGCGAATCATTCAAGTCTAAATATTGAAATTGATTGACATAACTTTTAGAAGTTAATTTATCTAAACTATTACCAGTATTCAAACGAAGTTCAACAAATTTGTATCGAGTTTTTAAAGCAGTTACAAACTCTAACTCATCAACATTCTTTTTCATTGAAAATATTCCTAATTGCAACACCCATAATGGTTGATACACATATTTAATACCGTGTTTTTTTCTCCATGGAACTGGCATTACAGCAACATAATCACCTAATACTAAGACATCCCAACGGTCACAAACTATATCTAAATACCAAGTATACCCATACAATAGTGCTTGCTTAGATTCTGCAATACAATTATTGTATTTAACATCATCTAACTCTTCTCTAGATAAGTATTTAATAGGCATTTTTACGAATCATTTTTAGCATGGTTTCATACACTCTTTGCCAGCCATTCCAGCGAAGATAACCACTAACACTTTCATTGTGAAATAAGGTAATAAATGTTCCTTTTACTCTCATTACCTCTTGTAATAAATCTTTTGTTCTCCCTAAAGATTGCTTCGGCGTTAGCCCCATATAATCGTTTAAAGTGGTATCCATTAGTGCAAAAGGATGAACAAGTAAAGGAGTTTGTATTTCAAAATCTAAATCAAAAAAGTGAAAAGGGATAGAAGTACCAGCCCTAAACCCAACATGGCTTGCATATCCCATAGAATAATCTTCGTTAATTTCTAAATCAATCAAATTTTGATACGTTTCTGGCAAACTAAAACGCAAAAAATGTTGCCTAGAAATAGTGGTAGGAATGTTTGTAATAGACTCTAACCGCTCTTTTTCTTTTTTTAACATCACACTATTCTTCATCGTGTAATAAGATGGATGTAATCCAATACTTGCATAATCTGCAATGTGCTTAATTAACAATCTAAATTGTCTTTTGGTAGCAGATACATTGGTATCAAATGTGGTATAATCTGCAATAAGAAAGAAAAAAATAACCTTTACTTTATAGGTATTACTTAGAGCTAAAATATGCTCAAATGTATTGTATGGGTCTTTTCTTACTCTNAGAAGAACCAATAATCGATCCCAAAAACTTTTTAGATGTAACTTAAAAAAATCACTTATAAAACCCCCTGAAGTCCTTACAAAACTTTTATACTTGTAAGCATAGGCATTGTCTACATCTATAGTAGAGATATAGCTAAACTCTCTTTCTGGAAAATGATATTCGGGAAAACGTTCTTTTAAAATATCTTTTAATTTTAACGCCCAAATATCTACAACAGGTTTTTCTAAAAATCTAAATTTATAAGCCAAACTTTGCTCTGCTGTAAATCGTTCATGCACATCTCTTACATGAGGCAAATACTCTTCATACCTAGAAATTAAATAAAAACTAGCTGCAAAAATATCAAATGGAATGCTAGAATTTGAACCCGTATTAAAAAAACAAGGGGTTTCATCCCATTTAGAAATATTTATTTCTAAGTCGTTTACACCTTGTTCAAATAGCAATTCATTACTCCTTATAAAGAACTCTTTTCCTAAAGGAACTTTGGTATAGCTTATTTTAGGCCCATTATGAGCAACAAACTCTTCAACTTTAGATGTAAAAGATACTGGAGTCAAAAGAATTCTAGTAAAAATATGCTTAAAGATATACCGTACTCTTGGGGTAATCTTATGCGTATAGACAAGTATCAAAACTGAAGAGACATTTAAATTTCACCATTATCGGCAAAGCTAAAATAAGACTTTTCAGTAATTATTAAATGATCTAGGAGTTTAATATCTAAACTTAAACCACCTTCTTTAATTTTTTTGGTGAGAACCTTATCTTCTGCACTTGGATTTNTATTGCCAGATGGATGATTATGACAAATAATAATNGCAACAGCTGATATTTCTATTGCTTTCTTAAACAACAGTCTTACATCTACTAAGGTTGCAGTAATACCCCCTTTACTGAGTTGATCTTTTGAGAGTACTTTGTTAGAATTATTTAAATACAAAACCCAAAACTCTTCATGTGGTAGTGCTCCTATTAGGGGCTGCATCATAGAAAAAACTTTTTTACTACTACTAATTTTGGGGTTTTCTATAAAGGTTTCTAGTTGTCTTCTCTTTCCCAACTCTAAAGCAGTCATAATAGTAATGGCTTTGGCTGGGCCTATTCCTTTAAATGCTGTTAATTTGTTTAGAGAAAGCTTTGCCAATTCATGAATATTATGATGTACAGATTCTAAAATTCTTTTGGAGAGGCCTACAGCACTTTCTTGTTTATTTCCTGAACTAATTAGAATGGCTAGAAGTTCTGCAGAACTGAGTACTGAAGCTCCTTTAGAAATTAATTTTTCTCTGGGTCTATCGTCTATTGCCCAAGATTTAATGGTTGTTTTTTTCATGTAGTAACTTTTTTTCTAAAGATACAAAACATGTTTAAAATGAACATCAGTCGTTATTTATATGACACACAATATTAAGTTTTATATCTTTGTATGATATTTCTTAAGATCTATGAAAATTATTATAGCAGGTGCTGGAGACGTTGGGTTTCATTTAGCAAAGTTATTGTCTTACGAATCACAAGATACGTATGTGATAGATTTTGATGGAGAGAAGCTAAACTACATCAATAATCACTTAGATGTAATCACCAAAAAAGGGGATGCTACATCTATAAAATTACTCAAAGAAATTGGTATAGAATCTACAGATATTCTATTAGCAGTAACAGAATCTCAAAATACTAATTTTACCATTTCAGTAATTGGAAAGTCTTTAGGAGTTAAGAAAACCATTGCAAGAATAGACAATCCAGAATTTCTTAAAAACGATCATATAGATTTTAAGAAATTTGGCTTAGATTATATGATTTCTCCAGAAGAATTAGCTGCAGATGAAATTAAAATGCTGTTAAATCAATCATCATTTAACGATACTGTTACTTTTGAAAACGGTTTGTTTAATGTAATGGGTACTTCCTTAGATTATAAATCACCTCTTTTAAACACCACTGTAAAAGAAGCTAGAGAAACATTTTCAAATGTAGATTTCATAACCATTGCTATTAAAAGAGAAGGCATCTCACAAACTATAATCCCAAGAGGAGATTCTGAATATAAACTAGGCGATCAAGTTTATTTTTCTGTACCACATTATAGTATAGACAGTTTATACCCCATTGTTGGAAAAGAACATTTAAAGATTAAAAATGTAATGATTCTTGGCGGAAGCTCTATTGGCTCTAAAACAGCAAGAAACCTTTGTAAAGAAAACTTTAAAGTAACACTCATAGAAAAACAGCGAGAAAAGTCTTTACTCTTAGCAGAAGAATTAAATGAAACTCTTGTAATTAATGGTGATGGTAGAGATATTGAACTATTAGAAGAGGAAAACATTAGAGAAATGGATGCTTTTGTGGCCGTTACAGGAGATTCTGAAACAAATATCATGTCTTGTTTAGTCGCCAAATCTAAAGGTGTTAAAAAAACAATTGCTTTGGTTGAAAATATGGATTACATAAATATTTCTCAAACCATTGGAATTAATACCCTTATTAATAAAAAATTAATTGCTGCTAGTAGTATTTTTAGACATATCAGAAAAGGTGAAATTCTAGCCTTGGCAAATCTTCACAATATAGATGCTGAAGTTTTTGAGTTTGAAGTATTGCCTAATGCAAAAGTCACAAAAAAACCAATTAAAGAATTAAAATTTCCAAGAGATGCCGTTTTTGGAGGAATTATTAGAGATGGTAAAGCATTAATGTCTTTCGGAGATTTTCAAATACAAAGTGGTGACAAAGCTATTGTTTTCTGTTTACCTGAGGCAATTCATATAGTTGAAGACTTATTCCGATAAACATGGGAAGTCTTAATTTTAAAATAATCTATCGGTTTTTAGGGCTTACAGCAGTTCTTAACGGAATCTTTATGTTTATTGCTATTCCTTTTAGCATGTATCATAAAGAGGAGGCTCAAATGGGTATCTTAAATGCTGGAATAATTACTGTATTTTTAGGATTATTATTGTACTTTTTCAACAAACCAACCACCACTAATATTCATAAAAAGGAGGGCTATCTTATTGTTACATTGGGCTGGCTTACCTTATCTTTTACAGGAATGCTACCCTATTTATTTACTGGAGCAATTCCAAACATAACAGATGCTTTTTTTGAAACCTTGTCTGGATACTCTACTACTGGTTCTTCTATTTTAACTGATATAGAGTCTATGCCAAAAGGAATTTTATTTTGGCGGAGTGCTACTCACTGGATTGGTGGTATGGGAATAATTGTACTTACCATTGCTATTCTTCCTCTTTTGGGAATTGGCGGTATGCAGTTATTTATGGCAGAAGCTCCAGGACCCTCAGCAGATAAGTTACATCCCAGAATTACAGACACTGCAAAACGTCTTTGGTTAATCTATGTATCACTTACTTTTACAGAATTCTTACTACTTAAAGTAGCCGGCATGACTTGGTTTGATGCCATTAACCATGCAATGGCAACTGTTAGTACTGGCGGATTTTCAACTAAAAACGCTAGTTTATCTTACTGGAATGCCATGCCTTTAGTACAATATATTATCATCTTTTTTATGTTTGTAGCAGGTACAAACTTTGTACTTACCTATTTTGCCTTAAAAGGAAAGGTTCGTAAAGTGGTGCAAAGCGAAGAGTTTAGATATTACTTTTTTGGTATTATAGGAATTACAAGTATTGTAGCTGTAATTATTTTATTTTTTCAAGACGAAACCCTACAAACTACCATCGCACACCCAGAAGTTTTTGGAGCTACAGAAAGCGCTATCAGACATGCACTTTTTCAAGTTACATCTATAATAACTACTACCGGTTTTGTGACCTCAGATTTTACCATGTGGAGTTATTTTGCTACTGGTATTTTCTTTGCCTTATTCTTTGTTGGAGGCTCTGCAGGCTCTACCAGTGGTGGTATTAAGATTGTAAGACATATAGTTATGCTAAAAAATAGTTTTTTAGAATTTAAAAAAACCTTGCATCCTAGTGCTATTATTCCTGTTAGATATAACGAAAAAGCCGTTAGTCAGAACATTGTATTTAACATTCTTTCTTTCTTTGTGATCTACATGCTTATTTTTATGATTTCCTCGGTAATACTTACTTTTTTAGGCCTAGATTTTACCTCTGCTTTGGGAGCTGCTGCATCTTCATTAGGAAATATTGGACCAGCAATTGGCTCTGTGAGTCCTGTAGATAATTTTGCTCATTTATCTGCTGGTGCCAAATGGTTTTGTTCTTTTTTAATGTTGATTGGCCGTTTAGAATTGTTTACCGTTCTTATTCTATTTACTCCATTTTTCTGGAGAAAGAATTAAAATTTTTTTTATTCTAATTTTTTTTCTAATTTTAAAATAAAAAAAATTATGAAAAAGAATTACCCCTTAAAGGCACACATATGCCTTATTTTTATCGTTAGTTTATTTTTAAAGTCGCATGCCCAGTCTCCTGGAGATATCGCATTTATTGCATTTAATGCTGATGGAGACGATGATTTTGCCATTGTTGTATTAACTGAATTGGCAGCAAATTCAACCATATACATTACAGACAATGAATCTGATGGAGCTGGCGGAATTACTTCTGG
>JGI20154J14316_10003961_pt1 | contig 11624 bp, 9 predicted proteins | sample COG_04_FD_14316 | JGI IMG/M metagenome (IMG submission 14316) | reverse complement strand
GGGCCGAGACTCATAAATAATGCCAATGACCCCGATCGGGGTGCGCATCTTGCCGATTTCCAAACCGTTCGGCCTGGCAGAGAGCTGACTAATCTGACCCACTGGATCTTGCAAAGCTTGAATCTGCATCAGCCCTTCGCTAATCGAATCAATACTAGCGCGCGTTAACGCTAGGCGTTCTAGACTCGGAGCATCCAGCCCAGCGGTTTTCGCTCGATCAAGATCTTCGGCGTTGGCACGCAATAATGTGTCAGCCGAGGCTTTGATTGCCGCGGCAATCTGGGCAAGGGCAGTGTTTTTATCGGCCGTACTGGCTTTACGCGCGACTGAGGCCGCACGTTTTGCTCGCTCGCCAATCCGGCGGATGTCCTGCTCAATACTCATCTCATTCCTATCCCGCAACTCTGGAAATTATACTGGCTTACCCCATTTGATTCGATGCCAACTGACTGCTCACTATTAACAACGGTCTGCTAAGGCGAATCCGCTTCGATCTGCATCTGATCTAAAATTTTTTCAAGATGGCTCAACCGCGTGACGGGATCGTTAATCTCAAGCATCCGCTGCCGAACGGTGTTCCTCAAAGGCAGCAGTTCCGCCAAACGACCACCCAGACTCGACAAGGTTTGATAATCAACTTGACTGGCCTTAAATTGACAGCGGGATGCGCCATCAAATGCTCAAGAATATCCACTAGGGGTGCATCTTCCGGGCCAGTTGCAATAACGGGCTCCGGCGGCACCATCATTATCTCACCGATCAAGGCTCGGTTTGGGTTCTCGAAGGTATCCAAAATCTTAAATTTACCTTCCGCCCGAATCATCAGGGTTAACTGTCCCTGCCCATTCTGATCAAAGTCTTCGATTCGTACGAGGGTCCCGACCCGTGCAATATTCGGCGCGCTTCGGCCCAAGATGGCCGTGTCCGAAGGCGCCTCTTCAGACAGCACAACCCCCAAAGCCTGGTCGTCTTTTGCAATCTGAGCCACGATGTCCAGATCGCGCGCCTCAATGACCGGCAACGACAGCACGCCACCTGGGAACAAAACGGCTTGGATCGGAAATAGCGGCAGCGACCGCGTTTTCATCACTCGATTCATGGCTTTATCAACATCAACCTTGCACCCAAGACACGAGCCTTCAGCGCTTTGCGTTGCCTTTTAAAGAAGGATCTCTCACAACGCGAGGACCGCGCGGCCTCAAAACGCTAGAAGGGAATATCATCATCAAAATCATCTGATGGCGGCGGGCCAAAATCATCCGCGGCTCGAGAACTGCCACCTGAATTTGCTTGACCACTGCCTTGGCCACTGCCTTGACTCATACTCGGACCAGAGGGCCCTTGGCTATTGCCGCCATCCATACCGCCTCGACCATCAAGCATTTGCATTTCATCCGCAACGATTTCCGTTGTGTAATGCTTTTGTCCGTCTCGTTCCCACTCGCGGGTTCGGAGCTCGCCTTCCAGATAAATTTTAGAACCGCGCTTTAGATATTCGCTGGCAATTTCGGCCAAGCGGTTAAAAAAGACCACTCGGTGCCATTCCGTACGCTCCTTCTGCTCACCAGAATCGCGATCCCGCCAAGCTTTTGACGTAGCGACGGATACGTTGGTTACCGCACCACCTGAAGGTAAATATCGAGTTTCAGGATCTCTACCCAGATTACCCACTATGATTACTTTATTGATGCCTCTTGCCATAACGACTCCCTTACGTCGACCAACAATTTTGAACTGCAGAGACTATCGAATACTTTGCAGTGCGCTTTAAATTTTAACCTTGATCAAAGCCATTCAGCACCCTCACTCGGTGCCCGATCTTAGTTAAATGGGGTTCCACTCTCTTTCATAAATCATAACCTCTTCATAGCCTATTGGGCAGAGCGGATTTTGCTTCGCCTTCTCCGCGGCCCATCACTTCGGCTGGTTTGATCCCCGTTGCAGCGCCATTAAAAGCCCAGCCCAGAGGATGAGGAGCGCCGCATTAACCACCAACAAAGTGGTAATGTCTGTCAGACCGATCAACACCCCACCGACACTGCCACCGGCAAATATCCCTAAAAATTGACTCGAAGAGTAGACCCCCATCGCCGAGCCTCGGCGCGCGCTGGGGGCAACTTTTGAAACGAGTGCGGGCAGCGTTGCTTCTAAGTAGTTAAAGCCAACAAAAAAGACCAATAACGCCATCACAAACAACATAAGCGTTGGAGACCAGGCTAAAACAAGAAAACCGACTACCATCACAGCGATTGCCGGTAGTATCTTGACCAAAAGATCAGCAGAACCCCGCCAACGAATGACCAGCGGCAACATCAGCACAAAGGAGCCTAGCAGTATGCATAAGTAGTACACAGCATGGTCCGTCAATGGCGACCCCAAATTGTTTGAGCATGATCGGAATCACCAAAAAGCTCGACATCAGCAGGTAATGATTCATAAAAATACTCAGATTTAACATCTGAAGCTGTAATCGGTATGACACGACCCCGGCTTCGCTGACATCACCGCCCTCAGCGGGATCAACCATTGCGCTGCCCGCACTCGGCAACACAAAGCAAACCAGTAGCAGCGCCAAAGCACCCGTCAAGGCGGCGAGAAAAAATAGCGCTTGCAAGCCGCCATAGGCATAAAGCAGTGGCCCCAGGATGAGAGATCCACCAAAGGCGAGGCCAATACTGCCTCCCACCATAGCCATCGCGCGAGCCCGATATTCAAAGCGCATGCCGTCCGCGAGTACCGCTAAAAGCACACCAGCAATCGCGCCCGACCCCTGCAACGCTCGACCAACCAGCACCCACTCAATTCGTTCCGCAAGCGCTGCAACCAAACTTCCAACAATAAAAACACTGAGACCCGCAATGAGCATTGGCTTGCGGCCAAATCGATCGGAGAGATAGCCGTAGGGCACTTGTAGCAAAGCTTGGAACAAGCCATAGATCCCGAGGGTGAGCCCTATCAACATAGGACCACTGCCATAGAGCTTGCTCGCAGCCAGGGTAAAAACAGGCAAAATGCTGAACAAGCCCAACATTCGAACGAAGTACAAAAGGCTTACAATGGCGGCCGTCGTTCGTTCTGATGTGTTCATGGATCTCACTTAAGGACAATCTGATCTTTGCGAAATGACGTTCAAACCCTTAGTATCGCTACCAGCTCATTAGTTGCCATCAAGAAGCGCTGAAGGACCCTCATCATATCGCCGCTAAAACGGTCGCAGCGTCTGTTTTTGCGCTGCATAGACTGGGCGAAAGATGATAGCAGGGTTTGCGATTACTCGCACGAATCAGCGCCTCGCCTTGCCTTATTGTGAGACAACGCCGCACCCAAAAGCAGCATAATGATTACCTCGGGATGTCGACCATGCTTAAGAAAACGATTTCGATCCGGGGCGCTCGCACCCACAATTTAAAGAATGTTGATCTCGATATCCCGCGCGATTCCCTGACCATCATTACGGGGCTTTCTGGCTCCGGAAAATCATCTCTTGCTTTCGATACGCTCTATGCAGAGGGTCAAAGGCGATACGTTGAAAGTCTTTCGACCTACGCTCGGCAATTTCTCGCGATCATGGAAAAACCCGAAGTCGATCACATTGAAGGGTTATCACCTGCGATTTCTATCGAACAAAAATCGACGTCGCATAACCCACGATCAACGGTCGGCACCATTACTGAAATCGCAGACTATCTGCGGCTGTTGTTCGCACGGGTTGGCACCCCCCATTGCCCAGACCATCATCAGCCTCTTAAAGCACAAACTGTAGCCCAAATGGTCGACCTGGTTTTAGAAACGCCACTTGAAACCCGGCTAATGTTGCTCGCACCCGTTGTTCAGCAAAAGAAAGGAGAGCACCAACAAGTTTTCAAACAGTTAGCCGCCCAAGGTTTTGTGCGAGCGCGGATCGATGGGGTCGTGACAGACCTTGATGATTTACCGACGCTGGATAAACAAAAGCGACATTCCATCGAGGTTGTGGTCGACCGTTTTAGTGTTCGAGCCGACCTTGCGACCCGATTAGCGGACTCCTTTGAAACCGCTATCCAGGCGTCGGGAGGGCTCGCTATTATCGCCTACCTTGATGAGCCCGATAAAACGAATATGCTGTTTTCAGCGAATTATGCCTGCCCCACCTGCGGTTATTCCATGCCGGCCTTGGAACCAAGGATCTTCTCGTTCAATAATCCTAACGGCGCCTGCAAAACTTGTGACGGCCTCGGAACCAAGCGCGTGTTTGACCCTGACGCCATCATTCGAGATGACGAGCTGGCCATCTCAGAGGGCGCTATTTCAGGCTGGGACCGCAGGCACGTTTATTATTATCAATTGTTAGAGCAAATCGCGGCCCATTATGATTTCTCCTTGGAGCAACCGTTTCGAGCACTCTCTGAGGCGCATCAAGCGGTCATTTTATACGGCAGCGGCGAAACCGAAATTCCTTTTTACTATGCAGACCAAACCGGCCAACGCGTGCTGAGACAGCATCGGTTCGAGGGCATTATTCCGAACCTTGAGCGACGCTATGACGAGACCAGCTCGCAGGCCGTCAAAGACCAACTCGGGCAATGGCTTCATGAGCGGCAGTGCGCCGCCTGCACCGGACAGCGATTGAATCCCGGCGCCTTAGCCGTCACCATTCAATCCAAGAATTATGCCGATATCTCAAATCTTAGTATTGAAGATGCCTTTCAGAGTCTTAAAACACTGAACCTCGATGGGCAAGAAGCCGAAATCGCCAAAAAGATTGTCAGCGAAATACTGGCTCGGCTGGGTTTCCTGATCGACGTAGGACTTAATTATCTTTCCCTGGCACGACCGGCCAATACGCTCTCAGGCGGTGAAGCGCAACGCATCCGTCTTGCAAGCCAGATTGGCGCAGGTCTCGTCGGCGTTATGTATATCCTGGATGAACCCTCAATTGGTCTTCATCAACGAGACAATCAACGACTCCTGAGCACCTTGAACAGACTACGTGATCTTGGTAACACCGTTATTGTGGTTGAACATGATGAAGAAGCCATTCGAGCGGCCGATTTTATTGTTGATATTGGTCCAGGCGCGGGTGAATTGGGCGGCGAGGTCCTGGCCTCAGGAACGCTTCAGGATATCCTTGACTGCCCAGCGTCGGTTACTGGCCAGTTTCTATCCGGTGCCCGACGGGTGGCGGTGCCGCTCGATCGACAGCCGCCAAGAGACGCGCAATGGCTCAAGCTCCTTGGGGCATCTGGTAATAACCTGCAAACCCTGGACCTGGCCATCCCAATCGGTCTGCTGACCTGCATTACGGGTGTCTCTGGGTCCGGTAAGTCGACACTGATTAACCAAACCCTATACCCGGTTGCTGCCACTGCATTGAATGGCGCAACCACCCTAACGGCCGCGCCCTACGCTGCGATTGAGGGCCTAACCTTTTTAGATAAAGTCGTTGATGTCAGTCAAAGTCCCATTGGTCGAACACCGCGCTCTAACCCGGCAACCTACACCAATATCTTTACCGCGATTCGCGATCTTTTCGCGGGTACGGCTGAGGCAAGGTCCAGAGGCTACAAGTCCGGCCGGTTTAGCTTCAACGTTAAAGGGGGTCGCTGCGAGGCGTGCCAAGGCGATGGCTTGATTAAGGTCGAGATGCATTTCTTGGCTGATATTTATGTGCAATGCGACGAGTGCGAAGGCAAACGCTATAACCGCGAGACGCTTGAGATTCTCTATAAAGGGCGCTCCATCGATGCCGTTCTGCATATGACCGTGGATGAAGCGGTGTCCTTTCTAGGCGCAGTGCCCGTGATCAGGCGGCGGCTAGAGACCTTGCAGGAAGTGGGGCTCGGCTACATCCGCTTAGGTCAGAGTGCGACAACCCTATCCGGCGGTGAAGCTCAGCGCGTTAAACTGGCGCGGGAACTCGCCAAAGTGGATACCGGCCGAACCCTTTACATCCTTGATGAGCCAACGACCGGATTACACTTTCATGATATCGATCAACTGCTCGGCGTTATCCACAAACTGCGTGATCGTGGTAACACCGTGATCGTGATCGAACACAACCTTGATGTGGTTAAAACCGCAGACTGGGTCATTGATCTTGGTCCAGAAGGCGGGGCAGGGGGCGGACGCATCATCTGCGAAGGCACGCCAGAAACCGTGGCGGCTCACGCCGCCTCATCAACCGGACAATACTTAAAGCCACTACTTGAGCACCTTTTACCAGCTAGCCGGCGATATTAGGCGCTTGCGTACACACTTTGGACGGCATCAATCGCCTGCCCTCGGTGGATGGGTGCGTTACTTTGAGCAAGAACCGCCTCAAGCGCCGAAACGCACAATAATACATTTTCAGGTCGACTAGCATATCCCATCAGACCAATTCGCCAGACCTTTCCAGCGAGCGGGCCCAGACCAGCTCCGATTTCTAAGTTATAAGATCCAAGCAGCGCTCGGCGAATCAACGCCTCGTCAACNCCCGCTGGCACCTCAACCAAGTTGAGCTGCGCAAGTCGCTCGGACTCCGGTACGAAAAAGCGCAGACCCATTGCCTCAAGCCCCGCTTTAAGCGCCTCATGATTCNGCGCATGACGCGCCCATGCTGCCGAAAGCCCTTCCTCTGTTGCCATCAACAACGCTTCATGCAACCCGTACAGCGCATTAACTGGCGCAGTATGATGATAAGCCCGCGTTGAGCCTGCACCCCAATATCCCATCACGAGATTCATGTCTAAAAACCAAGAGGGTACTGGCGTCTTCCGCGTCTGGGTAAGGCTCGCTGCACGTTCAGACATCGTAAAAGGAGAAAGCCCTGGGGCGCAGGACAGGCACTTTTGCGTGCCGCTATAAACGACATCAGCGCCCCAGCCATCTACGTCAACCTCACAACCGACCAAGGACGTCACACAATCGACAATGGTCAAACAACCGGCTGCATGAGCCAGTTCACATAAACTTTTCGCATCCGATCGAACCCCAGTTGAGGTCTCAGCATGCACAAAGGCAACAATTTTAGTGTCAGGATGCGCCTGCAATGCCGAACGCAGTTGCTCCGGGTCAATTGCACGCCCCCAAGCCGTCTCAAGCAAAACCAAGTCACCGCCGAACCGCCGTACGTTTTCCGCCATACGGCCACCAAACACACCATTTTGTAGGATGATCACCTTATCGCCTGGCTCAATCAGATTCACGAAACTCGCCTCCATCCCCGCACTACCCGGTGCTGATAGCGGAATGGTTAAAGCGTTCTGAGTTTGAAACACGCCCTGCAACATCACTTTAATCTCATCCATTAACCGGATGAACTCGGGGTCTAAGTGCCCGATGGTCGGTTTCGCCATCGCCGTCAAAATTCTCGGATGCACGTCGGACGGACCCGGCCCCATTAACGTTCTTGGGATTGGTAAAAACGTTGTGATCATCACGGTTATCCTTTTCTCAGGCCTTTAACTCAATACTGGTTAAGGCGTCTTATCAAACGCAAAAGGGCCGGATGAACCGGCCCCTTTCATTCCCTTGAACTTNGTTCAGGCTTCTTCTACGACATCCAAATCTTCTTCATCNGGAATTTCCCGATCNACTAACTCNACAAAGGCCATCGGTGCTTTATCACCTGCTCTAAAACCCGCCTTCAAAATTCGAGTGTAGCCGCCTGGACGATCCTGAAAGCGTGGCCCCAAATCAGTAAAAAGCTTACCGACAACCGCTTTGTCACCCGTCCTGGCAAACGCCAACCGACGATTCGCCACAGAATCTTGCTTCGCCAGCGTAATCAACGGCTCAGCAAACCGTCGCAATTCTTTGGCTTTTGGCACAGTCGTCTTTATGACCTCGTGTTCCATCAGCGAGCAAGCCATGTTCTTGAACATTGCCTTTCGGTGAGAGGCGTTCCGGTTGAGTTGCTTTCCACTTTTTCTATGACGCATGGTAGTTCCTAATCTAACTTAGCTCGGCTTGTTCAGACCGATGATTTAACCCAACAAACGATCGTCACCCCGTAAACTCATGGGTGGCCAGTTCTCTAGTCGCATTCCCAGTGACAATCCGCGTGATGCCAAGACATCTTTGATTTCAGTGAGTGATTTCTTACCTAAATTCGGTGTTTTCAGCAGTTCCACTTCGGTCCGGCGAATCAGATCACCAATGTANTAGATGTTTTCAGCTTTCAAACAGTTTGCCGAACGAACGGTCAGTTCAAGATCATCTACCGGTCTTAACAGGATCGGGTCGATTTGTTCTTCAACTTGCTTCTCTTCTGGCGAATCACTGCTTTCTAAATCNACGAAAACGGCAACTTGTTGCTGCAAAATTGTTGCTGCTCGACGAATTGCTTCTTCAGGATCAATCGTGCCATTGGTTTCAAGATCAATAATAAGCTTGTCCAAATCAGTTCGCTGTTCAACCCGCGCACTGTCAACCTTATAAGCAACCCGACGTACCGGACTGTAGGAGGCATCTAACAACAGACTCCCAATCACCCGACCCGAATCCTCTTCGCTCACCGCTGTATCGGCTGGCTGATAGCCTCGGCCCCGACCGACGGTCGCTCTCAGATTCAACTTACCAGCACCATTGAGCGTCGCAATAATATGATCTGGGTTTGCGATCTCGACATCGTGATCCAGCTGGAAGTCCCCAGCTGTCACAACACCTGGCCCGGTCTTTGTCAATGACAGTTCAGCCGTATCAGCCGTATTCAACTTAACGGCCACACCTTTTAGGTTCAGCAATATCTCGATGACGTCTTCTTCAACGCCCTCGATCGCACTGTACTCATGCAGCACACCATCGATCTCTACTTCCGTAATCGCACATCCCGGCATGCTCGACAACAGGATCCGACGCAGGGCATTACCCAAAGTATGGCCAAAACCACGCTCTAAAGGCTCAAGAATCACCTGAGCCTGAGTACTGCTAACCTGGTCAACCTGGATATGCTTAGGCGTTAAAAACTCTAATGACGAATGAGGCATACCTTATTCTTCCTTAATCTTAATTGAATTCAGTTGCTTACTTGGAGTAAAGCTCAACAATCAAATTTTCATTGATTTCTGATGGAAGCTCGTCGCGTTCTGGATAAGCTTTGAGGACGCCTTCCAAACGATCAACATTCACTTCAACCCAATCAACAGAAGACCGCTGAGCTGCCAAGTTCAGTGCACCTTGAATACGCAATTGGCTTCGTGAACGCTCACGAACCGTCACCGTATCACCCGCTTCCACCTGGAAAGACGGGATATTAACGACCTGTCCGTTTACAAGAATAGACTTGTGGGAGACGAGCTGCCGAGATTCCGCACGGGTACAACCAAAGCCCATGCGATACACAACATTATCCAGCCGTCGCTCAAGGATACGCAGCAAGTTCTCACCGGTTGCGCCCTTCTGACGATCCGCCTTCTTGTAATAGTTACGAAACTGCTTTTCCAGCACGCCATATATTCGACGAACCTTCTGCTTTTCCCGTAACTGGATTCCGTAGTCTGTCGCACGTGACCGACGGTGACCGTGCATTCCAGGCGCGGTCTCCATTCGACACTTCGACTCAATCGGTCGAACGCCACTCTTCAAGAAAAGATCAGTACCTTCTCTTCTACACAACTTCAACTTAGGGCCGAGATATCTGGCCATTGGCAATCTCCTCTTTTACACCCGACGCTTTTTAGGGGGTCGACATCCGTTATGCGGAATCGGTGTCACATCTGTAATATTGGTTATTCGGTAGCCCACAGAATTTAGCGCTCTTACTGCAGCCTCACGTCCTGGCCCTGGTCCCTTAACAAAAACCTCTAGATTCTGGAGCCCATATTCCAGCGCCGCATTGCCCGCTCGTTCCGCGGCAACCTGGGCTGCAAATGGCGTACTCTTTCGAGCGCCTCTAAATCCAGACCCACCGGCTGTTGCCCAAGAAAGCGCACCGCCCTGTCGGTCAGTAATGGTCACGATCGTGTTATTAAAAGACGCGTGGATATGAGCCAATCCATCTGCGATCTGACGTTTACCTTTTTTCCGGGCTACCGGCGCCTGCTGGCTTTGTGTATCAGACATACTGTCTTCCTACTTTACTAAAACTATTTTTAAGGAGTGTTGTACGACTACTTCCGTACAGGACGCTTAGGACCCTTACGCGTTCGCGCATTGGTCTTGGTGCGTTGCCCTCGTACTGGCAAACTCCGACGATGCCGAATCCCACGATTACAGCCTAAATCCAAAAGTCGTTTAATGTTGAGCTGAACTTCACGCCGAAGATCACCCTCGACACTCAACTTACCGATTTCACCCCGAAGGTCATCAAGCTCCCCTTCAGTCAACTCTCCAACCTTTGCATTGCCGCTAATCCCGGTTTTTTCACACAATGCTTTCGCAGTTGTGCGACCAATCCCGTAGATGTACGTCAACGAAATTTCTGTGTGCTTATCATCAGGAATATTAATTCCAGCTAAACGAGCCATGCGTTGCTCCTGTCCACCTTAATCACCGCGGTTATCCTTGGCGTTGTTTATGTTTTGGTTCAGAGCAAATTATCCGCACCGAACCGTTACGCCGAATCACCCGGCAATTCCGGCACATCTTTTTTACTGAAGCTCTTACTTTCATTGCCCTAACTCCTAGCGCCGTCCAAAATTTTGAAGATTTGATTTTTTCATCAGTGACTCATACTGATGCGACATCAAGTGCGTCTGAACCTGAGCCATAAAGTCCATGATAACCACCACCACAATAAGCAGTGCTGTACCACCTAACTGAAACGTAATATTGAACTGAATCACCAGAAACTGTGGCAACAAGCAAACCGTTGTCATATACAGCGACCCGAACAACGTCAATCGCGTAATAATGGTGTCGATATACCGTGCGGTTTGATCACCAGGCCGATAGCCAGGAATAAACGCCCCTGAGCGCTTGAGATTATCGGCTACTTCCTTTGGATTGAACATAATCGAGGTGTACCAAAAACAGAAGAAAATGATACCGATCGAAAATAAAATGATATTTAAAGGTTGTCCCGGCGCAATCCAAAGACTCACGTCCTGCAGCCACTCCATCCCTTCCGATTGACCAAACCACTGACCGAGCGAGGCAGGAAATAATAATAGACTGCTCGCAAAAATCGCGGGTATGACGCCTGCCATGTTCACCTTGAGGGGCAGATGAGAGCTTTGCGCCTGGTACATGCGTTTGCCTTGCTGCCGGCGCGCATAGTTGATCGTAATGCGCCTTTGGCCCCGCTCGACATAAACCACGCCGGCAACGATCACAATGGCCAGAACGGCAATACCCAGTAGCGCAATAATCTGGATCTCACCCTGGCGTGCCTGCTCAAAAGACTGACCAATCGCCCCAGGGAACCCTGAGACAATCCCGGCGAAAATAATAATTGATATCCCGTTTCCAATGCCCCGTTCTGTTACCTGCTCGCCCAGCCACATAATAAACATGGCGCCCGTCACGAGTGTCGCAACCGCAACAAAATGAAACATGAAACTACCGGTATAAGATAGACCCTGAGACTCCAATCCACTGCTCATGGCCATGCCCTGAACCAGCGCCAGTGCTAAGGTGCCGTATCGCGTGTACTGCGCTATCTTCTTTCGACCAGCCTCACCTTCTTTGCGTAACTGCTGCAGAGACGGCGTTGTCGCAACCAA
>JGI20154J14316_10003955_pt1 | contig 11636 bp, 6 predicted proteins | sample COG_04_FD_14316 | JGI IMG/M metagenome (IMG submission 14316) | reverse complement strand
CCTAAAGGAAAAGGCGAACGCCGCGTCGGCAAGGGGCGTGTGATCGCCGGCAAATCGTTTGAAGCAATTCTGGCCGAAGACAAGCTGGGCGCGGACTTCAGTTCCGGCGACGACGACGTCTGGTACATCCACCGCAAGCTGAAAGAGGGCGATGCCTATTTTGTCGCCTACCAGGAAGACCAGACCAAAGACCTGTCGCTCAGCTTCCGCGTTACTGGTAGGATTCCGGAAATCTGGAATCCGGTCACCGGCGAAAAGACGGAAGTTGCGAATTATATCGATGACGGAACGATTACGACCCTTTCGATCCAAATGGACCCATACGGCTCGCGCTTCGTCGTGTTTCGCCCCGGCGATACGAAAAACGTAGTGGCCAAGCTGACCCAAGACGGACAGCCGGTTGTTTTGGACGGCAATGGCTTGCGCTTCACGGTATGGGAAAACGGAACCTACGCCGCTACCTTTGCTGACGGCGCGAGTGCCGAAGCAAGTATTGCAAACCTACCTTCGCCGAAACGTGTGGAGGGCAGCTGGACCGTTTCCTTTCAGAAAGAGCGCGGCGCGCCGGATGGACCGATTACTTTTGACAAGCTTATCTCTTGGACGGAGCGATCGGAGGAGGGGATCAAATATTTCTCCGGCACTGCCACCTATGAGAAAGGGATTTCTATCCGTGAGGAACAGTTGACCGGCGACCGCCGCGTCTGGCTGGATCTGGGGCAAGTGGAGCAACTGGCCGAGGTCACCGTGAACGATCAGCCGCTGGCTGTGCTGTGGAAACCGCCGTTCCGTGTCGACATCACCGATGCGGTTCAGCCCGGCGCGAACCATGTGGAGGTCAAAGTGACCAACTGCTGGAAGAACCGGATTCTGGGAGACTGGAAGGTGCCGGCCGCTCAGAAGATCACCTGGACACTGTATCCGTTTTATCACGACGATAAAGCGGCGGCGCTGATGCCCTCTGGCCTGCTCGGCCCAGTGCGTCTGCTGAGCTCAGAGCTGATTACGTTGAAACCATAATGTGTTGAGAACGTTGGTCAGTCGACGGCAAATAGCCGCGCCTACTCCATAAGTTGGCTCTTAAATCAGAGTTTTATGATGAGAATGAAGATGTCCCGTAATTGCATATTTTTATCGCTGCTTACGCTGGTGCTCTGCTGTAGCAACGCCAGTGGAGCTGAGCATACGATTCGGTCTCCTAATGGCAATGTCACCGTCAGACTCGTCTGTGAAGACGCGCGTCTGAGCTACTCGCTTTCCTGGAATGACCGCGAGATCTTTCAAAACTCTGCACTGTCCCTGGTTCCCAATGCCGAATACTCCGTGATGGGTGCTGAAACCAGCTCGATCAACACAAGCTGGGAGACGGTATGGGGACAATTCAGTTCCGTACAGGATCGTTGCGAACAAATGGTGTTGAAGGTCGATGTGTCAGGCATTCAGGCCGACCTGATTTGTCGCGTCTATAATGACGGCGTCGGCTTTCGCTTCGTGGTGCCGCAGCAACAGATCACTGCGAACAAGCCCGTCAATTTCGTCTGTGGATACCACTCCGACGAACCGTTCAAGGGATGGTTCCCAAATGGAGAGAATGAGCCGATCGGCCCTGTGCCTTTTGGAAAAAGAGGCAGCAGGAAAATGCCCGCGGTCATCGACGCTGGGCGTGGCGTCTTTCTCGGGCTGCTGGAATCCGACCTCTACACGGCAAAGGAATTTAAGACGGCCGTGCTGTCCGGAGCACGCAGCGAGTCAAGAGCGACGCTCACCCGTAAGGGCATGACCACGCCATGGCGAGTGATCCTTTTGGGAACACAACCCGGCGCATTACTCACTTCGACGGTTCCGCTCAATCTGGCCGCGGAATGCAAACTCGAAGATACTTCCTGGATCAAGACGGGGAAAAGCCTGTGGGACTGGCGGGTGCATGGCTATCAAGCCGGAGGTTTCACTTATGGAATCAATACGGACAGCTACATGCGTTTTATCGACTTCGCTGCCCAGAACAAGATCCGCTATTTCCTCATTGATGACTCCTGGTTCAACAAGGTTGAGAATGGCAAGCTGGTCATCAAACCTGAAGTCGACCTGAAAAAAATAATGGATTATGCGAAAGGGAAGGGGGTTGATATCATCCTCTATTATGATCGGCATAAAGGGAAATCTCTGGGTGACAACGAGCTCTTCAAGCTTTATTCCGAACTCGGTGCATCCGGGATCAAATACGGGTTCATGGGCGACAATGCTCAATTCACGCGACGTGCTGTTGAGGAGACGGCTGCAAATCGGCTCATTGTAGATTTTCATGACAACCCCTGTCCCATGACGGGTATCAGCCGTACGCTGCCCAATGCGGTAACCCGGGAATTTTGTCATTGCCAGCAGGATTGTCGAAAAGCCTTCACCCCTACAGCATTTCTGAAGATGAGCATGATCAATGCGCTCTCTGGGCCGGTGGATCAGAACAATGGCGCGTATGGTTTAGACGGAATCAACAACGGGGAACGACAAAAGGGCCCGCTCAAAAAGAACAGCTATAATTCGACAGTTGTATCTGAAACCGCGAGAACGCTGGTCATATCCAGCGGTTTGATCATCCTGCCTGACGCCCCCGAAGAATATGAAAAGAAGGCGGATCTCTTTGAGTTTATCCGACAAATGCCAGCAACCTGTGATGAATCACAGGTGGTCCACAGCAAGATCGGCGAACACATCACAACCGCTCGGCGCAGCGGCGACCAATGGTTTGTCGGAAGTGTTATCAACGAGCAGGGCGGCGTGCTCCGGATCCCATTGGACTTCCTCGAAAAAGGGAAGACCTACAGCGTCACCTTCTACGAAGATGCGCCGGATACCCACTACATCAAGAACCGCGAGTCATACAGGATCCGAAAAGGGCATGTATCCAGCACGGACATCGTCGAAGCAAAAATGGCCGCTGGTGGAGGACACTGTATGTGGATCAGACCCGCTAATCAGGAAATATCAGCAGCCCGAAATGTGTCACCTTTGAAAGCTGACAGAATGGGTGAGCGTAAGCCCAACATTGTCTTTATTCTTGTTGATGACCTTGGCTGGGCGGATGTTGGGTATCAGGGGAAGAAATTTAGAACGCCCAATATCGATGGATTAGCCAAGCAAGGCATGGTCTTTACCGACGCCTATGCCGCTTCCCCCGTCTGTTCTCCAACCCGGGCAAGTATTGTCACGGGGAAACATCCCGCTCGTTTGAAGCTGACGAGCCACATTCCCTCGCTGGGCGAAACCTGGAACTATGGCCGGCCACAAGGCAACCGCGCGTTTTCAATCGAAAGTGGAATCAAAACGCGGAATTGGCTACCGGAATCCGAAGTGTCGATTGCTGAAGCATTGAAACCGCTGGGCTATGCCTCAGGCTTCTTCGGCAAGTGGCATCTTGGGCATGAATCCTATCACCCCGTAAAACAAGGGTTTGACGAACAAACAGGCGTCACGAACTGGGGCCAACCACCGTCATATTATGCGCCATATCGACGCAAATGGAAGGATGGCGAAATCGTCATCGACGACTTGAGGAGAGGCGCAAAAAAGGGCGAGTATCTAACCGACCGCCTCACCGAGGAAGCCTGTTCGTTTATCTCAAAACAGAAAGGGAACAAACCGTTCTTTTGCTATTTATCCTACTATACGGTCCATACTCCACTGCAGCCGCGAAGCGACTTGGCATCCAAGGGGAAATACGGCGGAATGGTCGCCGCTCTCGACGAATCAGTGGGCAGGATCCTTGCCCACCTTAAGCAGGAACAATTGGACAATAATACCGTTGTTGTCCTGATGTCGGACAATGGAGGAGACTTTAATAATGCACCTTTACGCTCAAAGAAGGGCTCGACCTACGAGGGCGGAATCAGAGAGCCGCTGATCGTCAAATGGCCCGGCGTTACAGAATCAGGAAGCACATGTAGCGTACCGGTTGTCTCGACCGACTTCTTTCCCACCTTTGTCCAGATCGCAGGCGGTGATCCGGGCAAGACGACCGCAGTGGACGGTCAGAGCCTCGTGCCGCTGCTCAAAGGTGCGTCTTCGTTGAAACCCAGAGCGCTCTATTGGCATTTTCCACACCGGAAACCACTCGGCAACAGTGGTGCCATTCGAAAAGGACAGTTCAAGCTGATCGAAAACTTCACGACCGGTGAAGTCGAGTTGTATGATCTATCCGAGGATATCGGAGAGAAGACAGACCTGTCCAAGCAAATGCCAGATAAAGCCGGTGAGTTATTGACTGAGCTGATCGCGTGGCGCAAGGAGCTGAACGCCACACTGCCAATGAATTATGATGATTAAAAAGTATATATTAAACGGTTTGTTGGCGCCAATTTTGGTGTTGTGCCTCTCGACCTCGGTTTTTGCCCAAAGCAAACAGTTAGCCGATAATTTCGACTCTCCGCCAAAAGAATACCGGCCGGAAACCTGGTTTCATCTTATCGGAAATAATATCAGCAAAGAGGGGCTAACGAAAGATCTGGAAGCGATCAAATATGCGGGGATAGGCGGCATTCAACTCTTTAGTATCGTTAATATGAGCGGCGAGGCGTTTCCGGGGGTTAAGCAGGTCGAGACGTTGACGCCTGAATGGAAAATGATGGTCGGTCATGCTGCTTCCGAGTGTGAACGGCTGGGTCTTTCGTTTACCCTTCAGAATTGTCCGGGCTGGGGACTGGCGGGAGGTCCGTGGGTGCCCGTGGAAGAGTCCCAGCGGGAATTAGTGAATACAAAATTTCGTTTAAATGGGGAGCGCTTATTTGATGGTGCATTAACATTAGATCAGAGTTTCACCCGCAACAATGACAGTAATTATCAAGACATCTGCGTGCTCGCTTTTCCTACGCCGCTGGATGATGAGCTCACACCTTTTGTTCCCGTTAAGATCAAAACCAATCGGCCGGAAATTTGCTGGGATAAAATATTTGATCCGAATCAAAAAGTGAATGCGCGCCCTCAGCGGAGAGCTCGAAAAGATGTAAGGTATGACGCGACTGAAGTCAGTCGAGTGGACGGCGAAGAGGCCTATGTTCAAGTCCGTTTTGCCACACCTGTCATGCTCCGGAGCCTCAGACTCCCGCCTCTTCGCAAGATGACGGTTAACAAAGAATATCCGCACGTTGATGTTCAGCTCAAAATTGAACAGGTCGTGGACGGAAAACGTTTGCCAATCACGGTTAGGCAAATGCCTGTAACAAACCATCAGGACACCAAGCATGGTCTGACATTGGCCCTCCCCGAAACAAAACTTCAGGAGATGCGGATAACATTCCAGGGGAGCCACTCCCTCAATATAACTTCATGCCACTTTCTGGCCCAAGCCCAGATCAATAATTATGAAGCCAAAGCCGGTTTTACCTGCCGTAGTTTAGAGCATGTGCCGAATCCTGACTACAATAAGGCTTGTTATATACGTCCCGACACGATCATTGACTTAACCGAAAAAATGGACGAGTCAGGGAACCTTGTGTGGAACGTACCGCAAGGTCAGTGGACTGTGTTGAGGTTCGGGCATGTGAACATGCGTCTCAAAAACGGCCCTGCGACGCCCGAATCCATGGGATGGGACTGCAGTAAGCTTGATCAGGCAGCAATAGAGAACCATTTGGTTAAAGGGATGGTTGGCGATTTAGCCCGACCAGGCGGTCCATGCGGGGATGGAAAGCTCAATGGACTGCTGATTGATAGCTGGGAAAAGTTTGTACAGACCTGGACCATGAACAGTGAAACGATGTTTACGGAGTTTCAAAAAAGGCGCGGCTACGACTTGCGGCTGCTTATGCCCGCCTTGACCGGATATGTGGTCGGGAACTATGAGTATACTGAAAAATTCCTTCGGGACATGCGGGAGACATATGATGACCTGTATGTTGAAAACTTTTTCGAACATTTCCGCACAGTTGGACATACATTTAATGCCTTGACCTATAGTGAAGGGGCCGTGGGTGAAGTCCTGCCTGGCGATCCCCTAAGGTATTACGGGGTGAGCGATATTCCAATGACCGAATATTGGTTCCCTGGTCCGCCGGGGGCCCAAAGCCGCGACGCCAAACCCGTCAAGTGCGCCGCTTCTGCTGCCCATCTCTATAATAAAAAGCAACTGGCTGCCGAAGCTTTCACTCAGATTGGCCTTACATGGAACGAGCACCCGTTTTCGGTTAAATCTCTAATGGATCTAAACTATGCCTTAGGGGTCAACCATGTTGTGTTTCACACGTTTTCCCACACCCCCCAGCCCAAGGTATATCCCGGTTCAAGCTTCGGGGCGAATATTGGTTTTCCGCTGCTCCGTGGACAAACCTGGTGGCGCCACACTCCTTCATGGATTAATTATGTGACCCGCTGTCAATATCTTCTGCAGCAGGGTGAATATGCCGCAGACGTTCTATGGTACTTAGGGGATGATTTGGAACGGGCTCCCAAGGAGACCATCGATTTTCCTGCTGGGTATCAATTCGACTATATTAATACAGAACTGCTCCATAGCAGTTTGTCCGTTAAAGATGGAACCGTAAGGGTTAAAGATGGAGGTCAATACCGGATTATCCATTTGCGAAACTCCAGTCGCATGCTGCTCTCCACAGCAAAGAGAATTAAAGCATTGGTTGAGGACGGAGCCGTTATTCTAGGCGAAAGGCCCCAGGCTTCTCCAAGTTTGATGGACGGTCCTGCAGAAACCGCCGCACTGAAAAAGATTATCAATGATCTTTGGGGCAAAAGCGCTGCAGGAGTCAAACAAACGGGTAGGGGAAAAGTATACTGGGGAACAACACTGGAAGAAGTCTTGACTGTTGAAAAAATTGAACCCGATGTGACAATTCCGGCCGAAGCTAATATAGCATGGATCCATCGTGAAATAGACGGAGTCGATGTCTATTTCCTTTCAAACCAGGAGAATGCCAGTGTGAACGCATCCATAGGTTTTCGGGTCAAAGGCAAAACACCTGAAACGTGGGATCCGCTGACCGGAAAACGGTGGAAGACCGGTGCGTGGAGCCAACATGGAGATCATATCTACACGGCTTTGAATTTTGCCCCTCATGGGAGCTGCTTTGTGGTGTTTGAAAAAAACAGCGACTCTTCACGGTACGCTAAAGTTACCCGGAATGGCGAAACCGTTCTTGATTGCACACCAGGTTGGTATCGAGCTACGCAATCAAATTCCAAAGAAGTAGACATGAGTTCCCGTGGCGCTGTTGTGTGGCGTCCAGGTCAATATATATTGACCGATGCTGCCGGTAACGAGAAGAAGTTTGAAGCAAAAGAAAAAGCCGTCCCGGTATCCGGTCCATGGGAGCTAGCGTTTGAACCCGGATGGGATACGCCGGCTAAAATTGAACTTAAAAAATTGATTCCGTTAACTAAACACCCAAACCAGGCAGTTAAATACTACTCTGGGACGGTGGCCTATCAATCGACCCTAAACGTACCCGATGGATTCGGTGACAACGTGATTCTTGATCTAGGTGAAGTCGTCGATATTGCCGAGGTTTGGCTTAATGGCAAACGTGTAGGAACCCGCTGGGCGCCGCCATTCCATTATGATGTATCTAAATATATCAAGTCCGGAACGAATCATTTGACGATCAAAGCAACCAATACATGGCGCAATCAGATGATTTATGATGCTGCCAGACCGAAGGGTAAGAAGAAGACCTGGACCAGTCGCCCTCTCCGCAACAGCAAAGAGCTGCCGTCTCCGTCAGGGCTCATGGGACCTGTGAAATTATTAACGGGTAACCCCATTTTTTCGCTTGATAATTGATGATAGTCTCATAATATATCCACATGAATTACAAGCAAAGGTTGCTAGCCGATAAGCTTACCTCTCTCACGCAGCACTTTTCTGTGGTGGTGGTTTCCGGGGCTAGGCAGGTAGGGAAAAGCACCCTCATACAGGAGCACTTTCCGAGCTGGGAAAATATCGTGTTTGATCCAGTGATGGACATTGGCAACGCTCGAACAGATCCCGAACTATTTCTTAATAATCATCCCACACCTCTGGTGCTGGATGAGATTCAGTATAGTCCTGAGCTAGTGCCTACTATTAAGCGTATCGTTGATCGAAATAAACAGCCGGGTATGTATATCCTCACAGGTTCGCAGCAGTGGTCGGTCCTGAAATCAATATCAGAGTCTCTGGCGGGGAGGGCGGTCTTCATTGATTTGGAGGGCTTTTCTCTTGGCGAAATAACTGAAACGCTTGCAGATGAAAATTGGCTGCAGCGTTACCTCGATTCGCCTAAGGATTTTTTAAACACCAGCCAACAGCGCTTACCTCTAGAGCGTAGCTTATATGAAATTCTCTGGCGCGGGAGTCTCCCTGAAGTAGATAGTCTGCCTTTGGATCTGATCCCTGACTATTTAGCCTCTTATGTGCGCACCTATATTGAGCGCGATGTTCGTTTACTGCTGGATGTAGATGACTGGCGTCAGTTCGGCAGGTTTGTTCAGCTTACCTCAGCCCTCACTGCGCAGGAGGTGAACTATAGTCAACTCGGTCGGGATGTCGGGGTGACTCCCCAAACAGCCAAGCGGTGGCTATCCATTTTAAGCAGCACATTTCAGTGGCACGAAACCCCTGCGTATCACGGTAACACCATAAAGAAAATAAGTTCCAAGCCTAAGGGGTATTTCGCCGACACAGGACTTGCCTGTCATCTCAATCGGATCTCATCGTTTAGAGCACTAGAGGGGCATCCGCTCATGGGGTCTCTATTTGAATCAGCTGTGATGGGAGAGATTCGCAAACTCCTTTCATCGATGGGGCAAAAACCACAGCTCTACCATTGGCGAATACACAGTGGCAGCGAGGTGGATATCATCATCGAACGGGACTCAACTTTATATCCCATCGAGGTTAAGCTCAACAGCAGGCCTAAGCCCAAGGATGCACGGGGCTTTAAATCCCTCCGAGAGAATTATCCCAATGCCAAGATCGCTCCTGGGTTAATTCTAGCCCCCGCCGAACAGGTCGAGCAAATCACTGATTTCGACTTCATACTACCCTGGGATCTACAGTAAGCCTCGTTAATATTTCACAGTCATCCGACTGCTGCCGGATGGTACGGGACGAGGGTTCCGGATACGTGTCAGTGATGTCATTGAGCACTATAAGAGTCCTTTACGATGGGCTTGGTCAATCGCGGCCGCGGCGTTGTTTACGTGAAGCTTATCGTAGACATGGGCAATGTGGGCATCCACGGTTCGTGTGGTGATGCCTAGTTTGCTGGCCATCTCTTTCTTTATCAGGCCTTGAGACAGAAGCGTGATTACTTCTTGTTCGCGTTCGGTGAGGCTTATTTCCGAGGTGGGTGACGACGTGTTTCCCTTTAACTTATCTAGAACGAGCATCGCTACCGTGGGGTCGAGCGAAGCCCCTCCTTGCATCACTATGCGGATGCCCTCGGTGATCTGATCGATGGAGGCTCCTTTAAGGAGGTAGCCCGATGCGCCAGATGAAATGGCTTCGAGAATCTCCGCTTCTCGGTTTTGTCGGGTGAGGATGATGATTTTTGTTTTCGGGGCATATTTTGTGATCCACGGGATGCTTTCAATGCCGTTCATGCCCGGTAGGTGTAAATCCAGGAGGGTCAGATCGGGGAGATGCTGGGAGGACTCATCTTGTAAGCTACGTAAGGCGATTTCAGCCGCGCCAAATTTACCGCACAGCTCCATGTCCGCTTGCTCATTTATGGCGGCTTCCATAAAATCGACGGTCCGGATTGGCTCACCGTATCCATTGACGGTACGCTTTCGGGCACTGCGTCCACGTCGGATTTTGGAATGAACCATTTTAAAATCCTTGTCGCTGACGGCAAGGGCAACGTTGATATCGCAGAGTTGGAAATTATCGTACGTTATGCCTTCGAATCAAGTGGGGTTGTTAACGATTCACGTTTCTACGCTGAACACATTGATACCGGAAACTGGATCAAGCGCGATGCTGCCTGGTCCATGACTGGTGGTTCACTGGTGAACCCAGGAGTCGTATCGAATGATGAAAAAGGTGCGCATTTAATTAATTCGGTAGACATCCCGGATACAAGCCTGACGAAGGTTACGGTTTCGTTCGACTATTCGGTCGGGGCCGGATCCACGCTGTATTTCTATTCATCCCTGTTGACTGGGGAGCTTACGGGCGATTTCTTGTCGGCCAGACTTAGCAAGACGGGTGGCGCATGGTTTGCTAGCGACTTTAATAATGACGTGAGTGCATATGGCGGTTTTTCCGGTTCAGAGTATAACCTCACGGATGGAAGCACACCGTCAGGTAACGTAGGCACTGAGGTGGCTTCATTTACTGGTGGAACTTCCGGGACGTTTAGCCAAACGTTCGATATTTCAGGATTTGGCAGTGGCGACTTCAGCATCGCAGATGTCAGTCATGTGCTGGCCGTTTTTGCAGCGGACACCGCTGCGGCTGGTGATGGTGCCATGTCAATCGATGATTTTAAGATTACCATCGACTGGAGTCTTCGGGCTCATTGGGCGTTGGATGAGAGCTCTGGAACGGTCGCTAGCGACTCGTCTGGACTCGGTCGGGATGCCACTGTAGCCAATGGAACGTGGATGACTGGGGTCAACGGTAATTCGNTGGACTTTAATGGCAGCGACTCAACGATGACGTTGCCTGAGTCAGCCTTCTCCACGATCAGTGAGGAAATCACGATTGCGATGTGGGTTTATGGTGGTTCTACGCTGCCGAAGAAGAGCTCAATCCTTTATGCAGAGGATGCGTCTGGCAAACGTTGTTTGAATGTTATGCTTCCTTGGAGCAATGGTGGTATCTATTTCGATGCCGGAGACAGCACGGGCTATGATCGCATCGTTAAGACGGCGGCGACGAATGAGTATAAAGACCAGTGGAATCATTGGGTGTTCACCAAAAATGCGACGACCGGTGTGATGAACATGTATCTGAATGGAACGTTGTGGCACACCGGTACCGGCAAAACAAAACCGATCGGAACAATCACGGACGCTGTCCTGGGCAGTCGGATTGGGCGCCTATACTATGACGGCGCGGTCGATGATCTCAAAGTGTTCAATCAAGCTCTGAGCGCTACCGAAGTAAATGAGCTCTATATGGATTAGGAACTCCTCCGATCCAGGCGCCGATGCGGTGTCTATATAAATATCATCGAGAAACCCCGCTGGAAACGGCGGGGTTTCTTTTTTGATGCATAATTCCAGTTCGGCCTCGAGCAAGGCTCTGGAAGTGATGCTTTCCAGGGTGGCGTTATGGAGAATTGGCGACCGGCTGGCCTTTTCCAACCCTTTTATGCGTCTTTGGATTATGCAGCAGGAAGCATAACTCTGCAAAATACCGTGATTCAGGTGCAGGAGCGGCTGCTTGTCGATCTGCATTTTGTGTCCGCTATCACGCGATCACGTGATTGGCGGGATTGGTTTGTTGTGATATTCTAGAGAAATCGAGGGGGATTGAGCGCCATCACAAAACAGATCCTGAAATTTGGCGGGTCCACGACAAACTTTTTAATATGATGAATAAACGACACATTACAGGAGTGATACTTTTTTTGAGCATCGTGAGTGTCTATGCGGCTGACCGCGTGCCGGAAAACGGCTTCGGTATTGTGCCGATGCCCTATGAG
>JGI20154J14316_10003954_pt1 | contig 11638 bp, 11 predicted proteins | sample COG_04_FD_14316 | JGI IMG/M metagenome (IMG submission 14316) | reverse complement strand
TTCTTATGAATCTTAAAAACAAATTAATGGGTTTGTGATAAGAGAGTTGGTCTTGATTTTGAAAACTCGAGTAAAGCTCTTTAATTTGATTCGCATAACTCATTTTCCCTGGAGACAACTTATATGCGGTTAAAAAGGCATTAGCATTATTGATATGCTCTACTTTTGTTGTTATACTTTTTGAAAAAGAAGGTAATAATTCTAAATACGAATCAGAAAAAAAAGAACGGTTTACTTGCCTTGCATGCCCATAACAAATAGTTTCGATGTTTCTTGATTTAGCAATATGATATAGGATCATTGCATCAATTGATTCTATGATCGGAAAAAAAACTATACTTGGATTAGAGTTTTCCAACCACTCGTTCATTATGGAATACATAGTTAAAAGGACTCTTTCGTGATCCTTGCCAGATAATCTTTTAAAGTGATATTTATCGGATGCTGATACTCTGAATAAGTTAAAAGGGATACATTTTTTTAATTCTTGAAAGTTTAGCGAATTTATCTTGAAATTGAATTTTTCAAACAAATAGAATACTTCCTTGAACACAGGCATACTCTTTATAACGTCATAAGAAGGTCCATTTTGACAGTATCCAACGTATTCATGTTCCTCTAAAAATTCAGGTAAATGCTTAAGAATTTCAGCATAATTTCCAGACATATAAATCGCAATCTTACTCATTTGATAAATAATTATTACTGATTAAATTATTGCAAAAGCCTAATTTAAAATGATTGATGTTACTTAATTTCTGATTATTAATATGCTTTTCTGGTGCATATTCTCCAAGATATATATTATCGTAACCATTCAATTTAAAGTATTCAATTGCATGCCAAATAATAACATGCGAAATCGACATTTTGTTAAACTTACTTCGGTCAAAAACACCTACACTATAAGAAGCTGTATTTTTAGTAATACTGAATAATGCAAAACCTAATAATTTACCTTCTTCATGAACATAAAAAACCTTTGCCATATTTTTCTCAATCATGGTTTTTTGAATATTCCAGGTTTCATCATTTCTGGTAATTCTACCAGCTACTTTTTGATGAAATATTTTACATTCACTCCATAAGTTCTCATTAAATTCAGATTCTACATTTAAGTTTTTCTTCCCATAGTTTATCAAAGAACGATAACTCTTCCGCAAAACATTCCAAAGCTCTTCTACTGAATACTGAAGGTCTATATACATCTCTAAACTTGATTTTAAAGTGCTTGTAAACTGCATCTGTAATTTAAAATGATTGATTAGATTATTGGTAAAAGGTAAGTTCACAAATTGCATTTTGAATGAACTATTTTTAAAATAAGAGCTTATAATTTTTGAAATCTTAACCCCTTTTTTATAATCAAATGATTCTTCAAAACACAAAGGATAAACGATCACAGACTCGCTGTTAAAGTAACATTTGAATAGACTAATAGAACTTGAATATTCTATCATGAAGACCAATGGAATTGACTCTAATTGATAATATTCTAGTTCATATTGCAATAAGTACGAATTAAAAAACAAGAAATAATCATCTTTAGTTTTAATTTTTTCATCCCAAAGATCTGAAGAAACATCACCAAAATAAACTGGAGAAAATTGTCCCTTTTTTAATTTACTAATTATGTCTTCTTTTAAAGTCATGATTCTTGATATAATTCTCTAAAAAATAAGTGCTGATAAATTAAAATAATCATCCCGATTTATTTTTTCATAGCCCTTTATCTCATTTATGTGCAAATCATTTGCATAAAGAATTATGGATTTATTTTCTTTAAAAACATCTAGGTTGTTGTTAATAAAATTTTGCATTGTAGTAATCCCAAATGGATTAAACATAAAAAGTATGTAGGGTTTTGATTCTAATAATTTTTCATTCGCATTTTTGAATTCAAATTCGATATTTTCATCAAGTTCTAAGTCTTTTAAGATTAGCTTTGCCTTGTCAATCAGATCCTGATTAAAATCAAAACCAGAAAATGATTTCATGTTATACTTTTTTTGAAAGTATATTGTTGAAATACCTAGTCCACATCCAACATCACATAAACTATAGTTTTCCAATTCAATATTATTTGGAATCAAATCTATTAATCGGTCAATATTTCCTAACCAGACAGTCATATAGGGTGTAGAATCGTTCAATGAATTATTACTAGTCAACCCTTCATATTGATTAATATCTAAATTTAACTTTAATGAATTAATAAATTCTTCATTATACTGTTCCTCTTTCTGTCGGGTTAAATCATCACTAATATTATTGTGTTTATGTTTCAAAATTAATGCTTTTAAATTTTTTGTCTTAGATTAATTTAACAAGTTCAAGGTGTTATTTTAAATCATTTTCAGTTAATCTATCCCCCTTAGTAAAATTTTTCCTTGCTTCTTTACCTATTAAATATTTTAAATATTTAGGATGTAGTCCAAATCCTGGTCGTATGGATCGAATATTACTTCCAGTAAATAAGGTTCCTTTTTTTATGTCTTCAACAACGTATAAAGATCTTGAGAAAGCTTTTCCTGCTTTTTGCTTTTCGGTAAGTTCGTAAGTTACATTACCAATTGATTTTTCAGCAGCTCTAATTTCTTGAACCATTTGCGTAAATTCTTTTTCATCTAAAGAAAAAGAAGCGTCGGGCCCTCCAATAGAGTGGTTTAAGATAAAATGCTTTTCAATTATTTTAGCTCCAAGACAAGTAGCTACAACTGCTGCAGTAGAACCTAGGGTATGATCAGACAAGCCGGTAGTCACATCGAATCTGTTTTTGAAGTCTTCAATCATAACCAAGTTTGCCTCCTCCAGTGGCGCTGGATAACTTGAAGTGCATTTTAATAAAGCTATTTCATTATTACCTACATTTCTAATGGTTTTGAGTGCAAGCTCGATATCTTCGAGAGTAGCAATTCCCGTTGAAAGGATAATAGGTTTTCCCTTTGAAGCTACGTATTCTATCAAAGGTATATCCGTTATTTCAAAGGAAGCAATTTTATAGCATGGAACTTCTAGTTCTTCTAAAAAATCAACAGCTGTTTTATCGAAGGGAGACGAAAAACACATCAAACCCTCATCTTTAGCTACTTCAAACAGTTTTGAATGCCACTCCCATGGAGTATAAGCTTCTTGATATAATTCATAAAAATTTTTCCCATCCCATATGGATCCGTTATTGATAATGAAATCATTTTTTTTGCTATCAATAGTAAGCGTGTCTGCTGTATAGGTTTGAAGTTTTATAGCATCAGCACCTGCCCTTTTTGCGGCTCTAATAGTCTCGATGGCTATATCTATGCTACCCTTGTGGTTTGCAGAAAGTTCAGCAATAATAAGAACATCCTTTCTATTTGAAAAATCAATAATTCCCATCAAACTCTTCTTTTATGTAATTTGTTATAATTTTGTTTCCTATTTTTGAAACAGAGTCAACAATGAACTTATTTTTTAAAAATATTCTGTGAGATCCTCTATTGCTTTCAAGCACCTTTGCTAAAAAAACATTTTCTGGAAATTTCTTTATTATAAATCTAATCATTTGATTTCCTATACCTTTCCCTCTTTGTTTTCTATCAACTGAAAAAGAGATTTGGAACTGACTATTTACTTCGTCTAACCGCAATACTCCCACTGGCTTTTCTTTTTTGAAAAGAAACATAGTAGATTTAGAATCATTCATTTTTTTATTAAACCATTTGACGTGTTCACCCCAAGTTATCTCTTTTGAATTTATTGAATTATTCCGAGTTGAGGAATCTGTTGCCCAATCAAATAATAATTGTACGTCAGAATATTCAACAGGCCTATAAGACAAATCCCCTTTTCTCTTCATGTGAATTAGCCCATCAATTGACTTATTATTTAGTTTTATTACCCCTAAAACCCTCTCTTTCTCAATAAAACCTGCCTGGTATAGAATAGGATAGAGTTTTGGACGAACTTCATATGAGTAAGTGAAAATTTTATTTAATCTAATTTCACTAAAAGCAACCTTCTCGATCAATTCCAAGTAAACACTCCATAGAGTATTAAACTTTTCAGACTCTAAACTCGTATTCATTACAAATGAAATTTCAGCATTTTTATCTTTCCAATCAATATGAACCAAACCACCATAGGCGATACAAGTTTCTCCTTGCAACATTGAAAATAATATCTGATCGGGTTGCTCTTGTTCAAAGAGATTAGAAATTACATTTTCGAAATAGGCATCTTGTTCTTCAACCGTTAATTTTTTATTTTGGCGTAAATGAAATATCTGCTCATTCCGCCATTGCATAATTTTATACCTATCTTCCCATCGAATAGGTACCAATGAGAATTCTGCATCGGTATAGATTTGCTTATTAAGACACTTATATGTTATTTCCATATTCATGATTAACTCTTAATTTAATCTTTTAAATCCATTGTGTACAATTGGTCCTTCTAAGAAATCGGATACCTGGAGTTCATCTGCTTCAAATTTTTTTATTTTTTCAAATATTGCATCTAATTCAGTAAAATAATTCTCCAAATATTTATCTTCATGTGCTATAGACGCATAAAATAAATTCCCTGCTAAGAAACCTTTTTTTAACATTTCTTGCGTAAGATATGTTTTATAAGCCTGATGGTTTGGACTTCTAAAAGTAAAACTTGAAAGAGAAGGAATTCCAGTGATATCAATATTGACTTTATGGAGTGATGACAATTTAGCCCATTGCTTTTGAACACTTTCGCCTATTGAAGTAATCACATCCCAGGATTTAATGTTTTCCATTACTTCAAGTGTTTTTAAAGCAGCTGTAGGTCCAATTCGTTCTGTCCAAAAAGTACTACTTATAAATGTATTTTGTGCAGCTTCCATAACTGATCTTTTACCAACTACAGCAGTAATTGCATATCCGTTTCCGAGAGTTTTTCCATACATTGCAACATCGGGTTCTACACCATACTTTTTATGTATTCCGCCATAAGTTTCGCGAAAACCAGAAGTGCACTCGTCAAAAACTAAAACAATTTGGTTATCACTAGCTAATTTTCTTACTTTTTGTAAAAAATTATCCTTTGGTCCAAAATTACGCTGAACCTCCATTTTAATTACCCCAATGTTTTTTTCCTTAACCAATGTTTCTAATTGTTCGTAGTCATTATACTCGAATGGAAAGGTAGAATTTTTTAAATTTTTTGGGACGCCCTTTGGGCTTAAACCAGGTAATAAATGAGACGATAGATCATCTTGATTATTGTGGTTTACCGATAAATACCAATCATGCCAGCCATGATACCCACAAATAGCTACATTATCTTTCCCTGATGCTGCTCTTGCTATTCGAATTGCAACGGCATTCGCCTCGCCGCCAGTTCGAGCAAATCGAACCATCTCTGCCCACGGATTGATTTCAATTAATTTTTCTGCTAAAAAAACCTCCTCTGGGCAATTTAACGTACTCATATTACCGTGTTTAATCGTATTTAGAACAGCTTCATCTACTTCTTTATGTCCATATCCCAATGTGTTGGTTCCTATGCCCATTATACTAACGTCTATATATTTTTTACCGTCAAGATCCCAAACCTCACAACCTTTTGCTTTAGAATAATAGGCCGGCCAATTTTCAGGCAAATGCATTTCAGGACGTTTTGAAAGAAGCATTGTCCCCCCTGGAATAATTTTTTTAGCTCGTTTATATAAGTCTTGTCCTTTCCCCATTTTAATTTATTTATTGATTTGAGATTATAGAACCTTCGTTTCTTATGATTTGCTGATTAAAAAATAAATCTGGATTATTTAATATAAAATCTGTATAATCTTTCCAATTTTTATCATTACCCAAAGTAGTTGTCAAAATTTTTATAGTGTCAAAATCTTTTGATTCATCTACAGTCATTCTTACTTTATTATAGTTTTCTGATGAATCAAAATTCTTTGATTTAAACAAATTCTTTCCAAAAAAAGAAGAATTTACTCTTATATAGGGCGTTACATGTTCTCTATCTGATTTCAATGAAGTTTCATTCCATGATTTCTCAAAAGCTGACCACTTTATTACCTCTACATCTTGCCCATCTGGAAAGGCCTCTACCAGTGTATTGGTCGTGTAGTCTAAATTTTGATCAACAGCTAATTCAATTATTTCATCCATCAAAACAGGATCAAGCAAAGGACAGTCCGAAGTTACTCGAACAATAAAGTCTGGATTTTTTCCTTTAGCGGCATTATAAAAACGATCCAAAACATCGTGTGTATTCCCTTGATAATAATCTACCTCAACTGATTTGGCAATCTTTATTATTTTTTCGACTCCATCTTCGAATGTTGTTGCAACAATTATATTATCGCCATACGTTGACTTTTTTAGACGTTCTAAATGTATTTGAAGTAGCGATTTACCTTCAATTTCTTTTAGGACTTTGGAAGGTAAGCGTGTACTCCCAATTCTTGCTTGTGTTATTATGATTACATTTTCCACAACGAAGGATTTAAAAGGTTTGTGTTTTCAATTGAAATAGAATTAATTTCTTCTACTAATTCCTTTGAAATTGAATTTGACAGAACATTGATATTCTTTTTAAACTGATCCAACGAATCTACTCCAATCAAGACGTTATCAATAAATTTCATAGATAAAGCATAACCCATTGCCAATTCCTCCATACTTAAAGATTCTGAAGCTGCTATTCTTTTTAATTTTTCTAACGGCTCCCTTAATTGTTCCAAATCCGCTGGCAATGTATTAGTGTCTTTAAAAAACAGCCCTTGTAAAAAAACAGATCGCGTATCAACTACTTTTCCATTAGATTTAATTTCTGCATACTTTTCTCCTCTTTTCATTTCATTATCCAAAAGATTGAAAGGAGATTGTATTCTATTAATATTAGGGTCTGAAATGATCGTTTCAATCTCATCATTTGTGTAAACAGAAACCCCTAATTCATTAAAATTTTTTCCTTTATTTTTTTGACAAAAAGCAGTGATTTGAGACTTGAACTTTTCATACAACTCAAAGGAATGGAGCATCAATACTTCTATTTTATTGAGTTTCAGTTTTCGAAGACTTTCTTTCAACTGTTCTTCTAGTGAAGTTTCTGAAGAATTAATTTTAGTAATTATTTCAAATCTCTTGTTCGGGTTTTTAGCTAAATAAGTTCCAATAATTTCTTCTGAATCTCCGTACCCAGATGCAGTATCTAAAGTTAAAACCCCTTTAGAATATGCAAAGTCTAAAATTTGATGAATTTCTTCAATTGGAATTTTTCCTAGCGTATTATTTATCCCATAATCTAAGCCAAACTGAACCGTTCCCAAAATGATTTTACTCATGGCTTTGCTTATAAAATTGGTTTATTGTTGCAATTACATACTCTTGATCTTCAGTTGAAAGTGATGGATACATTGGGATACTCAAACAGCGTTCATAATATGCTTCAGCGTGTTGAAAGCTTTGTTCTCCATACAGGTCTTCATAAAAAGGCTGTTTATGGACTGGGATGTAATGAATTTGAGCACTAATTCTATTCTTTTTTAAATGATCGTAAAGTTCTTTTCGATCATTTACTTGAATCACAAACAAGTGAAATGCATGACCCAAATCAAAATTACTTTGCGAAATTGTGATGGGTAAATTTTCAAAGGCTTGAAGGTATCTCTTTGCTATTTCCTTCCTTTTTTTTAAGTTTTCTTGTGCACGGTCTAGTTGTGAAATACCAAGAGCACATAGTACGTCTGGCATTCTATAATTATATCCCAAGTTCTGCATTTCATAGTACCAAGCACCATCATTTTTAATTAGTTTATTTGGATCTTTTGTAATTCCATGGGAACGCAACAACAATAATTTCTCATAAATTTTAAAATCATTAGTAGTTATCATACCACCTTCTCCACAGGCAATGTGTTTAACGGGATGAAATGAAAATATAGCTGCATCAGCAAACATACCATTACCACAATTTTGTTGACTTCCATTTTGTGTTTTAAAAAAACCCCCTGGTGCATGGCAAGAATCTTCTAGAATCCACATACCATATTCATCAGCGAGTTTTCGTAACGCTTCCATATCTACTGCATATCCAGCAAAATCAACCGGTATAATTCCTTGGTAGGTTCCTTTCGGAGCAGCTTCTAATTTCTTCCTTACCTTATCAACATCCAAACAAAGTGTGTTCGGATCAATATCACTAAACTCGATGTTCCCACCACAAAAGCGGATGCAATTAGCGGATGCAGCAAAGGTTATTGGGGAAGTAATGACTCTACTACCCTCGTGAACGCCTAAAGCTAAAGCAGAAAGGTGTAAAGCTGCTGTTCCATTCGATACTGCAACTGCATGCTTCGATCCAATATAGGACGCAAATTTTTGTTCAAACTCTTGAACCTTTGGTCCTTGAGTTAAGAAATCATCCCGTAAGACAGAAGTTACGGCTTGTATATCATGCTCAGAAATATGCTGTTTCCCGTAAGGTATCGTTTTCATCAGTTAATATTAAAGTTTGGGTCAACGTTTTTCTTTATTAGTGATTTAATTTCATCAACAGAAAGCGTGTCATCGTTCTTGCCAGAATTATACGAAAAGTTTTCTTTTACTTTGTGAGCAGAAAAATGAGCAATAAAATCATTCGTATCAAACAAAGGTACCTGTGGTAATATTACATAATACTTCCCTAAGTCATAGGTCGTAAAAGAATCAGACTCCGTGATCATTTCCTCGTGTATTTTTTCGCCAGGTCGAACGCCAACGATATCATGTTTACAATCTGGACCAATAGCTTCAGCCACATCTGCTATTTTATAGGATGGAATTTTGGGGACGAATATCTCCCCTCCCCAAGCATGTTCTAAGGCATGTAAAACCATTTCGACTCCTTCGCTTAAAGAAATATTGAAACGTGTCATTTTTGGGTCAGTTATCGGCAATACACCTTCGGCTCTTTTCTTTAAAAAAAAGGGTACAACCGAACCATTAGATCCCATTACATTCCCGTATCTTACAACAGAGAAATCTATATTACTCCTTCCCCGAATATTATTTGCTGCAATAAAAAGTTTGTCCGAGGTTAACTTGGTAGCGCCATAAAGGTTTATAGGAGCAGCCGCTTTATCTGTAGATAATGCTACAACTCGCTCAACCTTTGTTTCTAAACATGCATTGATTAAATTTTCAGCTCCTAAAACATTAGTTTTGATACACTCCATGGGATTATATTCCGCAATATGTACGTGTTTCATTGCGGCAGCATGAATGACATAGTCTATGCCATTTAGAGCTGTTTTTACTCTATTTTGATCTCTTATATCTCCTATAAAGTAGCGAATAAAAGGATATTTAGTCAAAGGGAATTGCTGCTCCATTTGAAACTGCTTTTGCTCATCTCTTGAAAAAATGACTAGCCTTTTCACCTCAGGGTATTGGCTGATTATTCTTTCAACTAAAGCTTTACCGAGGGAACCTGTTCCGCCTGTTATTAAAATAGATTTATGATTTAACATATTCGCTTATAATTAAATTTTGTTCTTTCGTTATCTTTCCTTTTTTGACAGAATAAATATCGTCACAATTCTTTAAAGTAATTAACCTATGAGTTACTATTATTATCGTCAATTGACCTTTCAAGTCATCAATTGAAGTCATAATGTCTTGTTCTGTTTTAATGTCTAAAGCGCTAGTTGCCTCGTCTAAAACAAGAATATCTGGCTTTCTGTATAAGGCTCTGGCAATTCCAATTCTTTGCCTTTGACCACCAGAAAGTTGAACACCTCGCTCGCCAACCTTTGTGTTGTATCCCTCAGGTAAAGATTCAATGAGATCTGTTAGTTGAGCTTGTTTTAAAACCTTATTGATTTGTTCGTGATCAATTTCATCGATATTCATACCAAAAGCGATATTCAATAGTATACTTTCATCCGATAAGAACACATCTTGAGAAACATATCCAATTGCTTCTTGCCAAGACATTAAATCTTTGAGAATATCGACTTCATTATCAATCAAAATTTCACCATTAGTAGGCTGGAATAAACCAACAATGATATTAATCAACGTACTTTTTCCAGATCCAGACACACCAATAATCCCTGTGGTAGATCCTGCTTCTAACTCAAAGGTGACTTCATCCAAGATAAGCTCACTTGTGCCTTCGTAAGAGAACGAAACATTGTTTACGGAAATTGATTTGATTGGCTCTCTTGGTGAATTAGTTGGTCTAGATATTATATGCTCATTTAAAGGAACATCAAATTCATTATATAACAAGTCAATGGATGATTTATAGAATTTAATGTTCTGAAGTGATCCCAATATTCTATTTATTGAAGGAAGAATTCTGAAAGTTGCAGCAACAAAAACACCCAGTGTTACAATAACATTATCTACATTTTTATTTTGAACTAACATAATAAAAATAAAAAAGATCAACGAAAAAACAGATAGTAACTCCAAATAATATCGAGGTATTTGTCTCAATGTTAGTGCCTTAGATGCAATTAAAGCTTTGGTTGTATTGCTTTTTTCAAGCTGTTGCTTAAAAAAAGATTGCTTGCCTAGTAAAATGACTTCTTTAATCCCTGTTAGAGTTTCCAAAACAGTTTTAGAAATTTTTCCATCAATTTGTTCTCTTACTTTACCCCATCGGGTTGTTCTCTTTTTTGTGAACTGATAAAATAAAAAAGAGGATACCCCAAAAAATAACATTACAACAAGGGTGCCGAAAGGTTCAATAAAAAGCAAGGTTATGATTACTGAAAATGCCAAGGCAACTTCTGTAAATAAACTAATCGTTGAGACTAAAAAATTAGAAAAATAAGTGATCTCAACTTGGAAATTTTTGATTAACTCTGAGGAGTTTCTATCGACATGAAACTTATACCCTTGATTTAGATAATTAGAAAAAAGCTTATTAGATAAAAAAGCTGAAAGGTTTGAAATAAACTTATTTTGAAAATGGCTCAAAAAAATTAAAAAAGCAGATTTTACAAAATAAACAACCAACAACGTTCCTAAAGCTATTTTTACAATCAGTTCTTTATCCGTAATTTGAAAAATATCTAGTACTGATGAAGATAGCTGGTTTTTTAATAAGATTTCAGGGTCTAAAACTGCAGTAAGAATTGGCAATAAAATTCCTATACCCAATACCTCAAAGAACATTCCTACAAAAAGAAGGAGGACGAGCAGCGCCAACTTCTTATGTTCCGAAGTCGGAATTATTTTTTTTAATTTTTTATAATTATTCATGTTCCAATGGAATAAACACTGCTTTTATTTGGTGAAGTAAATATCCCTCTAAAACCTTTAGAAAATTAATTACATTCAAAACAATAATCTTAGGATTCATCAACGCGAATTTATTGGGATGTTCTGAAACAACTACTTCATTTGCCGCCACCGGCAACACAAAAGAAATCCTTAATTCTAAAAAAAGCTTGTTAACGATAAAAAACATATCAACTATTTTCATAAAGTAAAATACTCGTTTGATTCGGATTGGGCTTGGTCGCTAAATAAAAATTAACCTTACGGTCAATTAATCCCTCTACCTTTTCCTCTAAAGCTTCAATGTATTCTGTATTGAGTTGGTTTCCAATAAGCACAACATCTATGGTACCAGAATCAAGCCCTTGGGCATAATCGCCTACTAGCAATATCTTTTGAAC
>JGI20154J14316_10003946_pt1 | contig 11655 bp, 14 predicted proteins | sample COG_04_FD_14316 | JGI IMG/M metagenome (IMG submission 14316) | reverse complement strand
ATAGCAGCTATACTTGAAATAATAATTATTGACCCGTCATTTTTATCTCTCATGTGAGGAATACAAAGATTACATAATGTTTGAGTAGATTTAATATTGTTATTCATGACCTTATCAAACTGTTCTCCAGTCATATCAAGCATTGATCCCATGTGTGTATTCGTTGCTGCATTGCAAACTAGCGTATCTATCCCGCCCAATAAATCAATTGTGGATGTTACTAGATTTTGAAGTTGCTCTTGATCACTTATATTGCAGGCAATGGGGAATGCAACTTCCTCACCAATTTCGTTATTAATTTCCGAAGCAGTTTCATTGCATGCATCAATTTTTCTTGAAGAGATAATAACTTTTGCACCATGAAGAGCAGAATGACGTGCTATAGCCTTGCCAATTCCTCTAGAGGAACCAGTTATAAGAATTGATTTGTTTTTAAGGTTAAATAATGACATTTTTTGTTTATAATTAATTAAATATTTAAGGAATACTAACATGATTGAGATATACGGAAAACTTCAGTGCCCATACTGCGATAAAGCAAAAGCGTTATGTGAGCGCAAAATTATGAATACTCATATAAACAGTTAGATGAAGATTTTACTAGAGAAGATTTTTTTGCAATGTTTCCATGGCAAGAACCTTTCCACAAATAAAAATTGATAGTGAGCTGGTTGGTGGGTATACCGAATTGGAAGCTTGGTCTAATAATCAATAGAGGCAAACAATGAATCAATTTAATGAATTTTTATTATTATTAGATAGTAACCTGAGTGGTTCTTGGTGGTTTCCCATATTGCTAGTTGGGACAGGTATATTCTTTACTATTTATTTAGGGTTTCCTCAGTTTAGATTTTTTTCCAAGGCATGGAAATTAGTTTCAGGTAAAAATACTAAAGCAGACGCAGAAGGAGAAACAACAGCTTTTGAAGCGCTTACTACTGCTATGTCTGGAGCAGTTGGTACTGGAAATATAGGTGGTGTTGCATTGGCTATCTGGACTGGTGGTCCAGCGGCAATATTCTGGATGTGGATAACGGCTATTTTTGGAATGACTACTAAGTTTGTTGAAGTAACAATGGGTCATAAATATAGGACTAAGCTTGAAGATGGGTCTATTTCTGGCGGACCAATGTACTATATAGAACACGCTTTAAATATGAAATGGGCGGGAATACTTTTTGCTTTTTTAATGATGATTACTGCTATTGGTTCGGGAAATATGCCGCAAATTAATAATATAGCTCTAGTAATGAATACTGAGTTTGCAGTTCCTAAACTATTTACTGGATTGTTTTTAGGTATTTTGCTTTGGTTTATTATAATTGGTGGCATAAAAAGGATTGCTTCTGTTGCAAGTAAAATTATCCCTATTATGGGACTAATCTATTTTGGAGGAGCTCTTTTTATTCTTATAGAAAACTATCAAAATATTATTCCTTCTTTCAACGCTATTTTTGCTCAAGTTTTCACTGGATCGGCTGCTGTTGGTGGATTTTTAGGTGCAAGTTTTGCTATGAGCTTGAAATATGGTGTTGCTAGAGGATTATATTCTAATGAGGCAGGGCAAGGCTCCTCTCCAATTGCTCATGCATCTTCAAAAAATACTTCGATTGATCAAGGTGTTGTTTCTATATTAGAGCCATTTATTGACACGATTGTTGTATGTAGTGTTACAGCCTTAGTTATATTATCAAGTGGAGTCTGGACCGAAAAATTTGATACTACTTTCTCTAAGACTGATATGGTAATTCTTGAGGGTACATATAGTGACCAAGAGAATGTTGATGGTACATATATGCATCCTGAACATATGGAACAGTTAACAAAGTATGTTCAATCTATTGATTCTGATGTGAGTGAATTTTCTGGATCTATAAATATTGAAAATGGTAAATTAATAAATTCTGATATTACAATACTTCATTCTAGATCAATTGCTGAGAATGTAGTTGTTAAGTCTGCTGATAATAAAAACCTTTATACCGGTACCTTAAATGTAATTAAAGGTAAGGTCTTAGAACCTGTATTAGTTGAAGGTAAGTCCTTGGTAAGCTCAGCTGAGCTTACTGCTAAAGCATTTTCACAAGGTGCGCTTGGAGAATATGGTGGTAAGTTGGTAGCTATCGCATTACTTTTATTTGCTTTTTCTACTGCAATAACCTGGTGTTATTACGGAGATAGATCTACAGCATATATTTTTGGTGAGAAGGGTGTGTTTTGGTATAGAAATTTTTATGTTTTATGTTTTATATTAGCGGCCGTTATAGATACAACAATAGTATGGAATATTGCTTATGTGGTTGTAGCTTTAGTCTCTATTCCAAACTTAATAGCACTTTTCGTTCTAAGAAAAGAAATGAAAAATTTAACTAATGAATTTATAAATCAAAATTAATATAGCTTGGATTACAAATTAACTAGATAATTTTTTTTATATCTATAAAATTTCCCTATTCAATAAATTTTACTAACATATTCAATGAAAATTAAATTTTATATTCTTATTAGTTTATTTATAGTTTCATGTGGTGGTGGGGGAGGTATGGGTGACTCATCAAGTGACAACAATGGTGGAACTGGAATGCCATCAGATCCAATGATTAACACATTCGCATCAACTGCTAGCTCTGTATCAATCAACACTTCAGTAACATTATCTTGGACAACAAGTAATACAAACTCTTGCTCTGCTTCTGGTGATTGGAGTGGGACAAAATCATTAAACGGTTCTGAGGATATTACTCTTGATGAAGCTAAAACCTATTCATTCACTTTGACATGTTCTGGTGCAAGTGGAACATCAAATGCAACCAGTACCATAACCGTTGAGGTATCAAGTGTAGATGGTTCAGATATTTATAGTGAAGATAAAGCTTCATATTGCAAAGACCCAATTAATAACTCATCTAGCTATTGGATCGAAAATTTTGACTCTAATACATTTGATGAAGACATATTTACTTACCAACTAGGTAATGGTTTTAATGCTAGTGATGGCTCCTGGGTAGGTGGTTGGGGTAATAATGAACTTCAATACTATACTGGACCAGGAGAAGGTTATGCTAAAAACTATGACTCAATAACAAATACTACAGAAAATCTTTTTATTGAAGATGGGTATCTTAAAATACAACCTATTTATAACACTAGTAATGTTTTTCAAGATCCGTATTGCGCTGATGGAAGTTGTTCTTATGAATGGCCGCATACATCAGCAAGAGTCATAACATCTTCCAAGAAAATTTTTGAAAAACCTTCTAGGATTACGATTTGCTTTAAGGTTCCTGATGGAACTGGGCACTGGCCAGCTGTATGGATGCTTCCTCAAGGATTTATTGAAGGCACAAAAACATGGCCAACTGACGGCGAAATAGATCTAATGGAAGCAAGGGGAAGGGTTGCCAATGAAATTGGTGCGACTCTTCATTTTGGTAACTCTATGAGCAGAGTTATGATTAACAAGGCTGAAACTGTTCCTAATTCAGTAAACTTTCATGACAAATTTCATTCTGTTACTTTTGAATGGCAAGAGAACTCTATCAAAGTTTACCTAGATACGCAGGAAACTCCATTTTATGAGGAATCATCGGACTCTACAGAATTTAATTCAAACTATTACCCATTTAATGAGAGTTTTTATTTATTACTTAATGTCGCCTCGGGTGGAGACTATGATACTTTTGGTGTAGATACTAATATGTACTGTCATGATGAAGAATGTAGTAACTTAGCAGATCCAGATAGGGGTCGGTTAATTATTGATTACATCGAGTATAAATCTATTGATTAGCACTTCTTTCATATAATTTATCCGTTACATCTTCCATTTTTTTATCTTGGGACCTTAATAATACCAATAAGTGAAAAACAAGATCAGCTGCTTCTTCTATAAGCCTTCCATCATTTGTTACAGCAGCTATTGCAGTTTCACCAGCTTCTTCATTAACTTTTTTAGCAATTTCTTTAACACCTTTTTTGAAAAGACTAGAAATGTATGAACCCTCGTTCATTGAAGTTTTTCTTTCGTCAATAATCGATTCTAGTTTTTGTATCATATCAAAGGATAAATGATCATTTCCAAAACAAGAAATAGTACCTGTGTGACATGTTGGCCCTAATGGTGTGGCTTGGATTAGGAGAGTGTCTCGGTCACAATCTAAAATAATATTTTTAATTATTAATTTATTGCCGGACTCTTCACCTTTTGTCCATAGCCTATTTTTAGATCTACTAAAAAAAGTAACCTCATTAGATTTCAAGGACTTCTTCAAAGAATCTTGATTCATATAACCCAGCATCAATACAGAGGATGTTACATCATCTTGAATTACAGCAGGTATAAGTCCTTTCTCATTCCATTTAATATTATCAAAATTCATTTTTTTACCTTATGTGTATATTATTTTGTTTAAGAAAATTCTTTAAATCCTCTATTTGTATTTCACTATTATGAAAGACAGATGCAGCTAAAGCTCCACTTATTTTAGGATTATTTAAAACATTGAAAAAATCTATTTCTTTACCGGCACCGCCAGATGCTATAAGAGGGACATTAATGACATCACTCATATAGTTCAATTGTTTTATATCAAAACCTCTTTTAACACCATCTTGATTCATGCAATTAAGTACAATCTCACCAGCTCCAAGCTCTTGAACTTTTATTATCCAATCTTTAGTTAAAATTTTTGTATTAAATGAAGTATTAACATTCCCGGTTTTTGAATAAACAATGTATTGATCGCTCTCCTGCATAGAATCTATTCCTACTGTTACACATTGACTGCCAAAAGCTTTTGCTAGTTCATTTATTAAAATTGGATTTTCTATTGCTGGTGTATTTACTGATATTTTGTCTGCACCAGAGTTAAGAATTAATCTGGCGCTTTCAATACTGTTAATTCCACCTGCTACACAGAATGGTATATTTATATTCTTAGCTATTTCTTCAATCCATTTTTTTGAAACCATTGTATTATTTGTACTTGCACTGATATCGTAAAATACGAGCTCATCAGCTCCTTCATCAGAATATTTTTTGGCTAAATCTAAAATAGAACCAACTACTTTATGGTTCTTAAACTTTACGCCTTTTACAACTTGACCATCCTTAACATCAAGGCATGGAATTATCCTTTTAGTTAGCATTTAAAAGATCCTTAAGTAATATTTTATTCTCATAAATAGCTTTTCCAACAACACACTCCTGACTTCCGATATCTATTAGATTTTTAATATCATCCAAACATCCAATACCGCCAGACGCTGTTAAATTAATATTTTTGTTTAAAAGTAACTGTTTATATATATCTATATTGGGTCCATCAAGCGTTCCATCTTTTGATATGTCTGTGGCGAGGACGTTTTTAATCCATTTATTATTATTTATGTAATCAAAAAGACCTATATTTGTATCCTCAGTCCAGCCATTAACAGAAAGCATTGGCTGGTTATTTGTTATTTTAAAATCTAGACCAAATACTATTTTTGAATAATTAACTTGTTGATAAATATTATTGCGAAAATCTTTATCTGTTATTGCAGCAGTACCAACAATCAACCTATCAACACCAGTAGAAAATAAATTTTTAATCCTTTCAATTGACCTTATGCCACCTCCAACCTGAATACTTAAGCCATTTATTTTAGCAACCGTCTCAATCAATTTTAAATTCTTACATTCCCCTGATAGGGCTGCATCAAGATCTATAATATGAATATATGTAAAACCTTCATCCATGAATCTTTTAACCTGTTCTACCGGGTCTTCTGAATATGTTGTTACTTTATTAAAATCACCTTTATATAATCGAACACATTTACCATCAAGAATATCAATTGCAGGAATTATTTTCATATTTGGCTTATAAAATATTTAAGGAAGTTTTCACCAGCTAGTGATGATTTTTCAGGGTGAAACTGACAACCAATATAGTTATCTTTCTGAACTATAGATGTAAATTTATTAATATATTCACTGTAACCAAACGCTCTAGTAGTATTATCTGAGTAGAAGCTATTCGCAAAATAATAGTAATTACTTAGATCTTTGTAATCATCNAATCCCTCAATGTGATTCCATCCCATCTGAGGAATTGAAAAGTCTGTTGAAATAAATTTTTTTATTTGTCCACTTATTATTCCAAGGCACTGAGTATCATTTTCTTCTGAAGAATCAAATAGTATATGCATGCCAATACAAATTCCAAGAGTCATCTTATTGGTATTAAATATAAAATTATCTAGTTTTTTATCATTAAGATAATTCATGACCACACCAGCAGACCCAACCCCAGGTAGTATCAAGCCATCAGTTTTTTCTAACTCATTTTTAGATGATGAGATTACAACATCAATACCAAGTCTGTTTTTAAGGAGTAATATATAGAATTAAGATTAGCACCACCGCAGTCTACAATTCCTATTTTCACAATATTCCTTTTGTAGAGAGAATTTGTGAATTGTTGAATTTCAATGCTTTGCTCAATGCTCTAGTAAAGCTCTTAAAAGTAGCCTCAACAATGTGATGAGAGTTATTACCTTTTGTAGAAATATGACAAGTAAATCCTAGGGCATTAATAAATGAAATAAAGAAGTGTTCAAACATTTCAGTTGGAAAGTCACCAACATATTCTTTTAATACTGGATAATCCATCTGCAGCATTGTTCTAGAGGCCATATCTATAGATACAGTAGAAAGCGTCTCATCCATTACAAGAGTTTCATTTGAGGAATACCTCTCAATGCCAGATCTTTTTCCTATTGCTTTATTAAAGGCTTCCCCAAGGGTTATCGCTACATCTTCGATTGTATGATGCTCATCTATGTCTAAGTCTCCCAAGGCTTGAATAGATATATCAAATGAACCATGTTTTGCAAATTGCTCAAGCATATGATCAAAGAATTTCAGTCCTGTATTTACATTATATTGACCAGTCCCATCAATATTTAAATTAATATATATATCTGTTTCATTTGTTGATCTCGAAATAAATGAAGATCTTTGTTTTTTATTGATTGCTTTATCTGCAAATGACTGTCGTACAGAAACTGCATTTGCATGTGCATCAAGGTCTTCAGCCATTGCTAGGATTTTTACCGTATTTGATAAGTTATTAAAACCTTGTGCTGTTGCTGTTTGGAATGTAATTATTTTACCAAAATCTGAAACACTTAAGCCTGAGTATGATTTAGCATACCCAGAAGTTGGAAGGGTGTGATTGGAACCAGATGCATAGTCGCCAAATGATTCAGGAGAAAATACACCACAAAAAACAGAACCTGCATTTAAAATGTAAGCAGAATATTTAATGTAATCTTGATCTAATAAAATTAAGTGCTCAGGAGCATTTGTATTTATGCATTCAATTATTTGCAAGTCTTTATTTGCTAAAACAAAAATTATATTTTCTAGGCTTTGGCTAAGTATTGTTTTTCTATTTAATTCATTTTTTTGATTACTAATTTCTTGTTTCACTTTTTCAATAAGTTTTTTATTTTTAGTAATAAACACAGCTTTTGCATCAGGACTATGTTCAAGTTGAGATAAAAGATCAGCAGCAATTATTTTTAATTTTGATATATCATCAGAAACAACATAAACCTCACTAGGTCCAGCAGGCATATCAATAGGAGTATGCACACTTACTTTTTTCTTTGCTTCATTTACATACTGATTGCCTGGGCCAAATATTTTTAAACATTTAGGGACTGACTTTGTTCCATATGACATAGCAAATATAGCTTGAGCGCCACCAACTTTGAATACCTGTCTTGTTTTTAAAAGCTTTGCTACCCATAAAATAGAAGGATCTATTTTTCCATTTTTATTAGGAGGAGTGCAAATGACTATGTCTTTACAGCCAGCAATAAGCGCTGGAATTGCTTGCATTAATAAGGAACTAAATAGGGGTGCCGAGCCTCCAGGTATATATAATCCAACTCTATCAATTGGTTTGAACTCTGACCATAAATTAATGCCTGGGGTTGTTTCCACCTTAGATGTTTTTAATTGTTGAAGTTGGTTTTCATGATATTTTTTAATATTAGAGTAGGCTATCAAAATTGCTGATTTTAATTCATCATTTATTTTATTATCTGATTCGGCAAATTCTTTTGTTGTAACCTTTAAGTTTTTGAGTGGTTTTTCTTTTAATAAAATTGAAATATTTTTAATACCAACATCACCATCTGCAAGAATCATTTTTTCAAATTTCCTTATTGTTTTAAGGATACCTGGGGACGCATCGCTACTCACGGTATTTAATAGCATATTAGTTTTATTTAGTTTTATTTTTTGCATATTAGTTAAGTATTTTTTCAACTGGCATAACTAGAATTGACGAAGCACCTTTATTTTTAAGCTGTTCCATTGTTTCCCAAAATATAGGTTCCTGACACAAAGCATGAATAGCAACTTTATTTTCATCCTCTAATGGAATTATGGTTGGCGATTCAGACCCAGGAAGAAGCTTACAGATATCTTTAAGGTTTTTTGTGTCGGCATTTAACATCACATATTTACTCTCTATTGCATTGATAACTCCCTCCATTCTGTTTATTACCTTTTCTGCTATCAATATTTTATTTTTTGATAACTTCTTATTTTTAATAAGTACTGCTTGCGAATTAAGTATTACTTTAATTTCCTTTAGATTATTAGCTTCAAGCGTTGCGCCTGATGATACAAGATCACATATACAGTCTGACATGCCAATGTAAGGAGTTAGCTCTACCGAGCCATGTATGTTAGTTACAGTTGCATTGATATTATTATCAGAAAGATATTTTTTAAGAATATTAGGATATGAAGTTGCTATTTTTTTATTTGCTAGCCGCATATTTTTTTTATTATCAGGAGCAGCAATAGAAAGCCTGCACTTGGAAAATCCTAAATCTAAAACTTTGACAGTATTATTTTTTTTAAATAGAGTCTTCTCAATTAAGGACATTCTCTCCGACAATTGCAAGATCAGCATCTCCATTAGAAACTAAAGAGGGTATATCATCATCTCTCACAAATAGAATATCTATTGGAAGATTATTTGATTTTGCTAATAATTTATCTCCTTTGGTTGAGAAATTAATTCCAGATTTTTTAATTAAATCTTTGCTTTGATCTGATAACCTTCCACCTTTTTGGATAGCTATTGTCAGTCTATTTTTCATTATTAATCCTTTTAAGTATTTTTTGATAACCTTTATAAGGCTCATTTGTTAGAAATCTTGCCACCCTGTAATTGTTGTGGTGCTTGCATTTAGTTTTGCAGCTATTTCTCTGTAAGACATTTCATCCCTATACAGAAGTTGAGCAACTGCCCATCTTTCATCAAGAGCTTTTAATTCAGCTGGTGTACAAAGGTCATTTAAAAATTCATCAACCTCTGATTTAGTTTTAAGTAGCAGTATTGCTTGGTTAAGTTTTTTCATGTGTCGTAGTGTAGTACTATGATGGTACAAAGTAAATAAAAATAAAGGTGCAGTTTCACCTTTATTAATTAAATATTAGATGAGAACTATTCTGATTAATTATATTTTNTTATAACAGATACAACTTCAAGATGAGGGGTGTTTGGAAACTGATCAAATATCTCTATATTTGCAATTTTATAATCAGAAAGCATCTTTAAATCTTTTATGTACGTTTCATAATTACAAGAAATATAAATAATATTTTTAAACTTCTTTAATAGAGGTATTACATCTTCACCAAGCCCAGATCTAGGTGGATCAACAAGAATATGAGAGAAATTATAGTCAGTAATACTAATACCAGCCATTCTTCTAAATATTCTTCCATTAAAAGCTTCTGAAATTTCTTCTGCAGAAAGTCTGGCATGCTTAATATTATTAATTTTTTGTCAGAGATTGATTTGGTTATGCATTTTATGGATTGTCTATTGCTTTCAGTTGCAAATACGTTTTTAAAAATCGAAGACAAGGGAAGAGTAAATGTTCCAGAACCACAATATAACTCAAGCAAATCAAATGGCTCATCAATGTATTCAATTGCCTTATTTATCATTTTAGGCATATGAAAATGATTGGGTTGATAAAATGATTGATCAGTCTGATACAAGGTTGAATTACTAACACTTATATTATCAATTAATAATTCCGAGCCAGTTGAAAATAGCTCTTTTCTTGCTCTGATATTAATATCAATATTCAATTGATCTGCTAACTCAGATGCTTTTTGTTTTAAATTATCATTTAAAAGCTTGTGATAGATTAATGATATTAATAGATGGTCATTTCTATTTGTCCTAAAATTTATTTGAAATAACTTATTGTTCAGCTCATGATTGTCATTTATACAATCTATTAATTTGGGCATTATATTTTGAATTGATGGTCTTGCTATAGCAAATGAGCGAAGCTCAATTCTCTTTCCATGCGAATCATACATGGTGTAAAAACCATTCTTATAGCCAAATTCACATCGAGACCTATACCCATTTGCAGGACTATGATTTATTAGAATATCGCCACTAAAGTGATTGCCAATAAGATCTAAGGCTCGTGTAAATTTATCCATATTTAACTAAGTATTATTGAGGTTATAAAATATATTATGCTAATAAATGTTATATTGAGTACTAAGAATAAGATAATAAGCCTAACTAAAGTTACTTTTTTTATATCATCCTCTAGTTCAGATTTTGATCTTATACCTAAAAATGAATTAAATATTCTCTTTAACCACATACTATGACTGAAATAATTAATATTACTAAATCAGCAGAAGAATACCTTTCAAATTTATTGAAGGATAAGAATGAAGAAAATCTTTCTGTAAGAATTTTTATATCTGATCCTGGTACGCCAAAAGCTGAAACCTGTTTGGCATATTGTAAACCAGATGAAGCTGAACCAGATGATGTGATTATTGAATTAGATTTAATGAATGTTAATGTTGAAAAAAGAAGTATTCCTTTTCTTGTTGATGCGAGGTTAACTTTGACAATGATACATTTGGAGGACAATTAACTATAAAGGCTCCTAATGCAAGATTGCCTAATATTTCACCAGATAGCCCTCCAGAAGATAGAATTAATTACGTGATTTATAATGAAATAAATCCAATGCTTGAATCCCATGGAGGAGAGGTGAGCTTAATTGAATTTACCAATACTGGTGTTGCAATTCTTCAATTTGGAGGTGGGTGTCAAGGGTGTGGAATGGTTGATGTTACTTTAAAAGATGGAATAGAAAAAACTCTTATAGAGCAGATTCCTGAACTTAAGTCTGTAAAAGACTCAACCGATCACTCCATTGACGATAATGCTTTTTATAANAGTTAAACTTCCTTAATTGAAATTATTACACCAAAGCTCGGATGGTCAAAATAGTGTATTTCGTTATCAAAGATTCTTTTTTCTTCCTCTATGAAAATATTTATNTCCTCTTCGCTCTTGCCTTCTGGTCTAATATCTAAACTTTTTGGAGCTGTATTTAGAATTAGATAATTATTCTTTTTATTAAGATTCAAGTTAAGTTTTATCAATTCATTTTCTTCACGATCTTTATTAATTATCCTTTCTTCATAACTATCTATGTATTTAAGATCATCATTTTTATTATTAATTTTCTGATAGCCTAGATATGCTTTCAGATCAACATGCATAAATCTATTCCTATAAAATTTTAAATAAT
>JGI20154J14316_10003945_pt1 | contig 11655 bp, 6 predicted proteins | sample COG_04_FD_14316 | JGI IMG/M metagenome (IMG submission 14316) | reverse complement strand
ATACTAGTAAAGATCGCGGCGACGTCAGAGAGAGATCTGTACGAATGCATCCTCTTGTAAAGCACAGTGACGACATAAGAAATGGTCACCAAGAATTGTCAGAAGGCCGTAAAGATTTATTACGATTCTTTACTAGTAAAGATCGCGGCGACGCCAGAGAGAGATCTGTACGAATGTATCCTCGTGTAAAGCACAGTGACGACATAAGAAATGGTCACCAAGAATTGTCAGATTTTGGAGTTAAGTTTTCTTCTTCTAGTGATTCTGTTTCTGAGTAAGTCGAATCCATCCTAATATAAAGCGCGGCGACATCGGAAAGAGATATGTACAACACCATCCTCGTGTAAGGAAAGACGATGAGATCAGAATTTGCAGAATGACCAATCGGGTCAATTTATGGACGAACTTCATAATTTAATGGGATTGTATCCATTTTTTTGATTATGTATTAGTATTGTTTTCAAAAATAATACTAATATTCGTGTGGACTATCGCTCAAATTTTCGTCGTCGTCGATTTCATCAGATAATCTCGAACCTCTACAAAGACTTGGTTCCAAATGAATATAAAAAAATATTCGTTGCAATAAAGTACTCCATGTATAATTCATTCTCCCTAAAGGATGATTCCTCTGTGAGTAATTATTTCCCTAGTGGAATATTAAATTTATATTCAAATGGCGGTGGTGGCGGCGGTGGCGGCGGTGGTACAATGGATAACCCTGCTACTGAGGACCTGGATATGGCCGACAGCGACATCATTAACGTAGATACCATTACGTCGTCCGTCGATGTTGATCTCAGGCTTAATAGTAATAGTGGTGATTATATTACCGTGAATTCATCGCCAAGTACGGGTATTACTATGGAGGCGGTGGCTGGTAAAAACGTCGTGTTAATAGCGGATGCTGGCAACAACGGCATAGACATATCAGGGACTGAGAGTATGTTTATGGGTAATATTAATGTTAACAATTATCTCATCACTGACCTTGCAGATCCACTCAATGATCAAGACGCATCGACTAAGGCGTACGTGGACGCTAATATTGGTTTCGTATCCACGGCTGACGCTGATCTCGATATGAATAATAACAGTTTAAATAATGTTGATCACATTGATATATCTAATACATCAGTTCTTGTGGGATCAAACGCTATAGATAACGTGAATCGAAATGGATCGGTGATTATCGGTAATAACGCATCATCACACAACGATTCAGCTGTCTCAATAGGATCGGGAGCTATATCAAATGGCAACTCAGTTGTAATTGGTAATGATGCAAAAGCTAGCTCTATTACAGACGTGAGTTGTGTGGCGATAGGCCATAATACAATATCATCTAGCCAAAGTATTAGTATAGGAGATAGTTCCCAGGCAAATGGTGAATCCAGTGTGTGCATCGGTATGCAAGCTGTGAATAGTGGTGTCGATAGTGTGTGTATCGGTCGTGAAGTAAATAATACATCTGACAATAGTTTAGTCTATGGCCCGCATATAGAAAGTATGCTATTTCAATCAACGACGCCTGTTACTATAGGTAGCAGTTCGGATACCCTAGAAACTATCCATACTGACAATATAAATATGAGGAACGATGGACTCTCAGAGATATTCAACGTCTTTAGGGTCTCCGGATCAAACAAAAATAGTCTTTTCTTAACGGGGAATACTATGGCGTTAACAGCGAAAACACAAGATGTTAATTTAAGGGCACTCAATTCATCGGGGTGTATCAGATTCCGGGTTGGATCATCTGCTAGTATCGATAGGTTTTTTGTCTGTAATACAGAGTTAAAAACATTCGTGCCTCTAAACATGAATACACAAGATATTATTAATGCAAATGTAATCGTTAGGGCTTCAAACGGTAATGTAATTGAATTAGATAAATACATTAGCTCTGTAGTTTCAGGGGCGTTGACTATTGAAAGTGGGACAAATAAAGAACTTCTTGTCTCGTCTGGTGCTGGTTTAGGATTGAATTCAACAAATGGGACAAGTTATAACGCAGGTAATGGTAGCCATCTATTTAGTAATACACCAGATGGAAATATATTGACATTATCAAGTGAAATAGGTGCTAATAAGAATTTGAACATGAATGATAATGATATTGTAAATGTCACTCGCATTGAAGGGAATACCGGCCAAGATATGGTATTATATAGTGATGATGGGATTACGATAGCAGCACGAGACCCTATGATTATTAACGCATTAGACGGCGATGGGATAGTTTGCCAGACATCATCTAATACTAGAATGGTAATTACTAGCGCAGAAATAGATATGAGATTACCTATAAATATGAATACAAATCTCATAAACAACGTGGTAGATCCGGTATCAGGTCAAGACGCTGCGACGAAGGCGTACGTGGACGATAATACTGGTTTCGTATCCACGGCTGACGCTGATCTCGATATGAATGGTAATGATATTAAGGATGCGAGTGTGATTGTAAGACAGAGTAATGGTAATCTTATTGACTTTGATGTTGGCGGTGGCCTAGAATTGCAGAGCGGGGTGGGAAATAATATTGAGATTAAGGCCGGAAGCGATAGGGCACAGATTAGTGGAGGAAATGCCATTTTAAGTGCGACTGGAGCGGCAGCAGTTCAGGGAGGGCTTGCGAGCATAGGCGAGACCACTACCAATATGAGTATGCTTTTCCAATCTAGTGCGGCCTCAATACAGCAGGGCTTAACGAATATTGCATCCTTCACTCCAACACGAATTGCCTTTTTACAAAACTTAGATATGAACAACAACAATATTTTAAACACGGGAGATGTGGCTTTAACGAGCCTCAATACGAATGTGATTTATGTGCCAGATGGAACAATGCCTACTTCATTCGTTGCGGATAGAACCTATATCTTTTTAGGCTCAAGAAGCACGGCCACACCTATCGTTTTACCAGCGGGAACGGTGACCTTGAAAGGAATGAGTAGGGAGAACAGCACTATAGAATACACTGGATCTGGCGCTCTCTTCACCAGCACAGACCAAAACCTTACTATTCAGGATTTAGGATGGTCTTGCACGAACACGGCAGGTTATTTCTTGGATGCTACGAATGCAGCCAAGGATAAACTGCTTACTATACAGAATTGTGAGTTCAGGGAGGCTTACCAAGTGATGGAAATTACTGGTTATGACTTGGTTGATTTTCAAAATAATGTGTTGACTTATATCAGGAGCGGTGCCTTGGGACCAAGTATTGGTGTTAATTGTATTGATGTCAGCAAGTTAGAGATTAATAGTTGTGAGTTTATCAGGTGGTATCAATTTGGACAACCACCCAATACCAACCCCTTTGTTGGTAATATGATTAACATTTCAGGAGCAAACGGGGCTTCTCAAATAACCAACAATATTATTCACCCGCGTGTAGCACAGAACGGAATTGATATTGATACTGCGGCTACTTTTGGGGCAGGCGTGAATATCACGGGGAATACCTTTGTAAATGCGGGTTTAACTGTAGGTCTCATCTTGGTTACGAATAGTAATGCTGATTACGACCAGAAGGGTATTACCGAGGCCAACACTTTATTGCCTAACTTGAAAGCAAGAGTAGGGGCTCAATTGTCAGCTGCCAATACCATCACTACTGCGACCAGCGCAACACCCGCAGACATAAACTTGAATAACCTACTTGTCCCCTTTTCATCATTCGGTGTCCTAGTAGGAACGGGCGGTGGTGTCACTTATAAAAGAACAAGACCAGTTAATTTTCAAGTCACCTTTGTAGCCAACTTACTTGCGAATAATGGAGGTAGTGGTCAGCGTGTCGGCCTAACTGTGAGTAAGAATGGTGTTAATACAGGGATTAACTCATTCGTCACATTGACAAGCAGTGGAACTGTGCCTCAATCCGTCACACTTACACTTATAGGTGAAGCCGTGCAAGGCGATGTGTTCCGTTCACAATTAGTTAATAAATCTGGGAATTCTAATATCACTTGCACAGACTTGATTGTGAGTGGGGTTGAGATATAGCCTTAGGCGTGCGTAGCAATAGAATTTTTTTTATATGTAGTATTATATATATAAAAAACTAAAGGTATGGGAACAAACAAATTTCTAAACGTCGACATTGGAAACTGTAAGTGGAAACAATGTTCAGGTAGGGTTGCATTTCGCCAAGAATGGCACCAAGATAAATAGTAGTGAAGTTTTTTGCACGACAAACGGAAGCGGAAAGAGAGAAAATACTTTTAATCAAACCGTTGTGAATTTAGTAGAAAACGATTACATCGAGTTCTATATCGAGAATGAGACGAATACGTCTAATATCATCGTTAGTGAATTAAATATTATTATATAGGCTTTGAATTAATGAGAAGCTATGACATATTTTTTCGACAAATGTTCAATGATAATATGTTAGTAGATATAGATACAAAAAAGTCATAATTCATCTTTCGATGAATGAATCATGACTCAACATACTATGTTATATTTACTCCGTATATTCATGCTTTCTTCTTTGATGCTTTCTTCTTTGTTCCACGGAGCTTATCGTCTTCTAATTTTAAACCTTTGAACCAAGGCCCCAACTTATTGTTGAGTTCCTCTAGGTCCCCGAGCCAGTCTTCTTCGGGTAGCAGACTGCGGCGCTTAGCTAACGCTACTTCAACCCTTCCCTTCTCCGCTGTAAGTTTTTCGATCTCCTCCTCGGTAAAGAACCTCACGGGGATATCTAAGAGGTATTTATAACTCCCTTTCTTTGCATCATCAATGTTTACATCAAGTGTACCCTGTGCCATTACCTTATCTATATTAACCTTCTCAATCTTCCTATCATATAATTTCTCTTCTAGTTCTTCTTCGATAACAGACTTCTTCTTTTTCATTATGTCTAATTTCCCTTCTACAATTTCTGTGATGAACCTGAAACGATTTGATACATTCTTTAGTTTCTCCTCTAATCTTTCTACTTCAAACTTCTTTCTCATGTTATAATGTGCGAGTCGTACGGGGCAGAACAGTTCAAATACTTCACGGGGAGATTTGAGTTCACAAATCTTCTTCTTAGCGTCAAATACTGTCATATTATTAGTACTGATATATGTTTGAAGCTTCAGATCCTTCATAGTAAGATCCTTAGAGCCAGGAGGAAGCTTGATAGTGAAGTTCACATCCACTACATTCGAGTTATTATCGAATGAAACGATACTACCTCTCTCTCTGAGTTTCTCAAGATGCTCTCTAAACTGATCCGTTGACATCCCAATTGGGATCTCTGATACTTCGATTCTCTTATCATCGATTCTCTTCATGATACCACTACATACATACTTAACATCACTATCCTTATCCTTTTCAATAGTTCCCTCGAACCCCCTATACCACGGTGTCATATCTGTATAGAAGTTTTCTTCTCCGCGTTTCCTTGACTCGATCCATTTCTTTACATTTGATATTATATCCCTAGGGTTATAACAGGGGACAGTTGATGACCAACCAGTTCCAATCCCAGTAATACCATTCACCAGAATCATAGGAAGTATCGGAGTAAAGAATTCAGGCTCAACGCATTCGCCATCAACAACTCGATTATTCAATATAGGCTCGTCTGATTTGAGGAAGATATTCCTGGTAAGTCCATCTGGCTTAGTTGTCACATACCTCCCACTTGCTGCATCACTACCGTTCGAGATCCTACTACCGAATTGACCTCCTCTATATAACAACGGGATATTATTACTTCCTACGAATACCTGACCCAATCCAATGATGGTAGATGGTAGATTCTGTTCACCATGTTGATAATGACATTTCTCAGCTACAAAACCAGCAAGTTGTGATACCTTAATCTCCTTATCCTTCTGTAAAACGCCATATAGAATCTTCCTTGTTGACTCTTTGAGACCATCAACGACAGATGGGATGGAACGCTCACATGATGAGATTGAGTAATTAATGAGATTTTTATCGAGGAAGTTTGAATGTGTTTGTTTCTCACTCGAGTCTTGGGTATCTAAACCTCCAGAATCACTAGATTTAATAATTTCACTCTTTCCGGTAGCAGCTCTGATCCAGTCCTTCCTTGCATTTGATTGGGAGCTACTAAATACCTTGGTGAATGTTTCATCAGACTTATCGTCACTCTTATAGTACACCATCCTCCTACCAAAGATATCCAATACCTCGTCGCTCGAACTAGTACCTAATCCCTTGTAATATTTTACTTTGAACTTTAGGGATGAGTTCACATTCTTAGCGATCCATTGCCTGAACAACCCCTCGTTGTAAAATACTAGATTTTTCTTCTTCCCCTTGAAAATAATGCGTCCAATAGGTGTCAACATACTGGATACAAAATTAATATCTAATAGAGAAGGCCAGAGTTTCTTGAAAGCCAATAGGAGAAGACCCTTGATATGATCTCCGTCCACATCAGCATCCGTTAAGATGACGACACCTCCGTATCTTAATTTCTTAAAGTTATTAGGTTTGGTATAATCCGTAGATAACTCTACACCTAGTGCCTGTTTCAGCTCATTGATTGCTGTATTAGAACTGATCTGTTTCATACCGGCATTCTCAACATTCAAAATCTTACCTGTTAGTGTTAAAAATCCAATATAATCTCTACCGCAGACCTTCTTGCCATTGAATGGAATACCAGACTCGATCCCTGCAGATGCGAATGTCTTAGCTGATTTTCCCTCTGTGATAACCAAGAGACAATCTCTCGATTTACTACTACCGGCTTTATTAGCATCATCAATATTCACAGAACGCTTCTTCCTCTTCATCTTCTTCCTATCTTCTGAAGAGATGGCCTTCAGTTCCTTTCTCTCCAGAATGTTCTTAATGGCACTTAATACTCCACATTTCAAAACCTTCTTCTTGATAGTATTGGCAATCTCGATAACAGGTACAGGGCGTGTAAGATACTCCTTAGTCTGAGATGAAAACTGAGGCTTATCTACCCATGTATTGACATATAATGCAAAGTGTTTCTTAACATCATTCAGAGATATCTTCTTCTCTTTCTTATTGACATTTTCGACAATAGGGCGAAAAAGGAGCTCACAAATCTTGTCAATATGAGCTCCTCCTCTCTGTGTATTGATCCCATTTACAAAGGATATCTGCGTGAAACCTCGACTTGGTTTGAATACAATAGCAATATCTGTGTCTTTGTAAGATACATTAATAATAGACGACATATCCTTACCTGGATGATAATACATAGCATATTGGGAGATTTTCTTAAAGTTATACTTATCTTTGTTGAAATAACATGTGATACCCGTGATCATAGAAGCATCTGCTACTTTCTTTCTGAGTATGTCAATGTGATCACGTGAATATTTCTCTAGTTTGAACCTGGCAAAATCGGGGATCCAAGAGATCTTTGTATAACCCATCCCCTTTTCCTTCGCCCTTCGTCTCTCTTTCTTCATAGAGGACATGTTCTTGTTCCATTCTTGAACATAAACCTGACCTGCACTACTGTTGAAGATTTCAACTTTGAACTTAGTCGAAAAGATATTTGTTAGTTTACTTCCGTATCCGTTTCTACCACCTGTCTTACGTTCCTCTTCGCTATCGTCGTAATTGTTAGAAGTCAACAGATTTCCGAAAATTAATTGAGGAAGAGGTATCTTATTTCCATTCTTGTCGATATGATCCTCAAGACCAATCTCAATCCCATCATTCTTGACACTAAGTTCTTGTGTATCCTCATTGAATTCCACTTTGATATACTTAGTCGGGACCTTATTCGCCCTACTACGTGATACATTATCAATGGCATTCGAGAGTATTTCATTGAATAGATGAATAATACCTTCGTTGATATTCACAGTTCTCTGTTCGAAAGCCTTCTGTTCATTACCCAGAACCCAACAGTCTGACACAGGAACATTTTCTACACTTCCAATGTATGTATCTGGGCGATGTAGAATCTGTTCACTAAGTCTCAGATGTGTGTATCCCTTTACATTTTTTTTATCTTCGGTGGATTTCTTTTTGGACTTTTTGACGACAGGCATGATAATGAATAAATCAATTGTTGTTTGTTTCAAAATAATGTCGTAATATATTACAAAATTATTTTTTGGTGAATCCCCACCCATGGTATGATTGAATTTAATTACAAAACATATTATACATTTTTGATCTCCATTGTATTCTTCTCTCGTGCTTGCTTATTTTATGCTCGGTCTTTTCGCGAATAGCTTCGATTTTGTGAGATAATTTATTCTCCGCTTCGACTCTAAATGCATCTAAACGCAATTTCAGGGCCTTATCTCTAGCTTCTTTGTCCTTTTCCTTTTGTATATTTCGTCTAACTGTTTTTAGTCTTGTCCTTTCTCTTTTATCACTAAGCGCTTTCTCTTTGTATCGCTGAATAGCATTAGGTTTCCTCTCCTTGGGCGAATGTGATTGACTACCTAAAAAATCAAAACTAAATAATTTATTTATCCAACTCCTTTTTCTTTGTCTTCTGATCTCTCTGTACATATCTTCTTCTCCTTCTTCTCCTTCTTCTCCAAATACAAAAACATAATCTGTTTTTACTTCTTCTGCTTCCTCTGCAACTTCGTCGGTATAATCGTCGCTGTCAGATATTTCGCCTTCTTCGCGTTCTTCGCCTTCTTCGCGTTCTATAATGGGGTCAGGTGTATGACCGATGGTATGTCTCCTATTCTGATGACCTAGAGCATTTTTTATGTCATCCATGTTGAATACGCCAACTTTTGAATTACAACTTCTACACGTGGGTCTCAGATTTTTAACTGTTATCTCACCTCCACCATACTCTGATTCAATATGACCTGCATGAAATGATAACGCGGAAATTTCTTTACTACATATATAGCAACTACCAATCAGTTTATTACCTATATATGTCGTCCAGACAGCTTCTTTGATAATTCTTGGTATATTTTTCTTGGTTATACCGTTTATGGAGCTGAAACATCTTCCGCAACTCCCTTCATATTTCTTCAATGTCCGACGAGTAAACATTTTGCCACAATTTTTACATTCGCCGTTTGAATCGTTCTCGCGTTTATTTTTGTATAACTCTAAGAGACCGGTCTCTGTTATCCTTGATATACTCGGCTGTTTCATGTGTGCTTTATTTGACAGTATTTGGTCGAGGTTCGTCCCATTTAACTTACACTTTTCACAATTACATTCACATCGAGAACCGCCTCCCAAAACTCTTAAACACATATTGTGTTTGCTCATATCTTTATGAATGTTATAGGTAATTATATTTAAATTTTGTTACTATTTAGAAAATGAGGACATCAAAATCGTGGGGTCTTCGGGGAACCACCAAACATTTTAAATTGAATACTCGCGTGGTATATTTTAAACCCATAGGGACGATTGAAGAAAATAGCGTTGAAGAAACAGTCGCATTACAAGAATCTAATACATTAAGAGTAGAAGAACCGATAGAAGAAGATCCACTTGCTGAAAGCATAAGACTAGCTGTCGAGAGGGCAGAAAGACGTGCGAGACGAAGGAATGGAAATGATACACAGGACCCTAGGTTGGGTGTAAACTCGAATACTTTATTCAAATAAATAAATGATATAAGATGAAAAATTATTTTATAAAATAGCGTAATATAAAACGAATAATCATAATGGATGCTTTATCTCGAATGAGAAAAGCACCTGTCACTCTTCCAGGTTGGGAACAAGTTAATATTTTGAGAGACCCGCCTAGATCTATTCATACTAGAAAAAAGGAACGCGTAGAGGCAGGGGATATCACCCATAATCTGAGGGAGATGGGTGATAGAACATCTGATAGTATTATGCGTTTTGCTAGAGGGCAGAATCCTATGGTATCAGTATCGTATTCTAATCATGGTACTAGTGCTAGCGGTGTTGAGGCTAGTAATCCATACAAAGCTATCAGAGATGGAGCATTCAGACCACCTATTCTCAGACCTGTCGAAGACCTCCAAGCCTTATCACGAAGACAGTTTGCCAGACCGGCTAGACAAACAGCAAAGGGTGTTAATGTAGCAAACTTCCAGTTCAAGAATTTATCTGAACAAACGATAGACAAACAGGTCCTCAAGGGATCTATCGCGCCTCGAACGACAAGGAATATCGCCGGACAAGCCATTGAGACATATGTCGGGAACAGCATATTAGACCCTCTTCAATATTCAGTTGCAAGCAAGATAAGTAGTAAACTTTCAAGTGGTGATACTAACAAGGGAGATATCTCCAAGGATGGTTATATCAAGGACCCTCTTCAATATTCAGTTTCGAGTAAGATAAGTAGTAAACTTTCATCTGGAGATACTAACAAGGGCGATATCTCCAAGGATGGTTATATCAAGGATAGAGAAAACCTTTCCACATACACTAACAAGAGAGTGTCTACATCAAACGGACAGATGCTTGATTATATTATGACACAGAAAACAAAAGATTATCTGTGGTCTGCTATTGAAGCCGTTAAGAGTACACCTCTATTTACAAAGAATCAACACGGATATGCCATCGATCCTAATGCTTTGAAACAAAAGATAGAAAGTAAAAACGGTTCTACTAATCGAAGCGGTCAATACACTAGAAAGGTTAATGTGAGTGGAGATTCTGTATCAGAACTTCAAGGAAATCGTCCAATGGTTTCAACAACGACTAATCGAAGAGGTCAGTACATGAGAAAGGTCGATGTAAATGGCGATTCTGTACCAGAGCTTCTAGGAAATCGTCCAACGGTTTCAACAACGACTAATAAGAGAGGAAATACTGCGACTACGAGTATTAGTAGAGATATCAGAGACTTAGAATTGAATAGACCTTCTGTTTCAGGTGTTGCTAACAGGAGGATGTTGACAGGAGCTGCTGATCATGAAAGAACTAACCTGACAGCGTCTAATATTGAGAAGAAAGCTAGACCGCGCTATGGATCATATCAAGATCGAGTTGTAATTGGGGCAAAGGGTATCAGATATAACGAAATACCAGATTTGCCGAATAAAGATCCAAGAAAAGGTACCAAACTACAACAGCCTCCGTATACCATCGAGAATGAAACTATTACTACTAGAAATGGTTATGGAGCACTATGGTAATTATTATTTTATATAATCTTTATATAAAGATGAGTTGTGTAAAACCCGCTGAACTAAGAAGAAGATTAAAAAAAATAAAAAAGCCGCACTTCAGGAAAAGTGGGAAAAAAGGTAAAAAATATATGGTCATTACTCCTAAAGGTAAATTAATACACTTCGGGAGCTCCGTTGCACAACATTTTAAAGATAGTACAGGTACTGGAATATGGTCTAAGAAGGACCATGGTGATCCAGACAGGCAACGGAGGTATCTAGCACGAGCGTGTGGTATTAAGAACGGAAGAGGTGAACAGACGTGGAATGATCCAGAAAGTGCGAATTATTACTCTATTCATTATCTATGGTCAGGAAAATAACATGAGAGTATAAGGCCATCATGTCTTATCAGAGCCATGTATCTATATTACGATCTCATTAAACTAGACGGATAAGTTAGAAGTTGGTCATTAAATAATACGATTATTTATATTGTATTATTTAATAAATATGAGTGTATGGTATGGTAGATGGTTATCTTATTTAGCTGCATTAATATTAGTGACTGTAATAATGATATACCTACTAGATGTTCC
>JGI20154J14316_10003932_pt1 | contig 11674 bp, 9 predicted proteins | sample COG_04_FD_14316 | JGI IMG/M metagenome (IMG submission 14316) | reverse complement strand
CGCAAGGCACACAATTTATTGATGTAATGGTTTACTGGACTGATGTTCCTGCCGTTTCAAATGCCAATAGAGCTTTGGTAAACGATTTAGACTTAACTTTAACAGACCCCAACAACGTAGTTTTTAACCCTTGGGTTTTAGACCCAACACCCAACCCAGTAAACCTAAATACTCCTGCGGTTAGAGCTGTTGACACATTAAATAATACAGAACAAATTACCATTAACCAACCCACTCCAGGAAATATTACAGTAACTGTAAACGGTACTTCAGTTCCTATTGGTGGAGATCAAAAGTTTTATGTTGTTTACCAATTTAGAGATGAGTCAATTACTTTAACGTATCCAAACGGAGGTGAAGGTCTTGAGCCCGGAAGTACCGAAACCATTAGATGGGATGCACTTGAAGGAACTTCAACTTTTTCTTTGGAGTATTCAACAGATAGCGGCGCAACCTGGAATTCGATAGCTTCAGGAATAGCAGCAGACAGAAGATTTTACAATTGGACCGTTCCTCAAGTTTTGTCTTCAAACGTTCAGGTTAAAGTGGTAAGAGGCTCCTCTGCAGATGTTAGTGATAAGGCTTTTAGTATTGTATCTATTCCAAATAACTTTAGTGTAGATTATGTATGTCCAGATTCAATGAGAGTTTCTTGGGGCGCTGTTCCTGGCATTAACAATTATTTGGTTACCATGCTTGGTAATAAATACATGGATTCAATTGCTTACACCCAAAACAGCTTTGCAGTTATTAAAGGCCTAAATCCGTCTAACGAAAAGTGGATGAGCATTCAATCTATGTTTCCAAACGGATCGAAAGGTAAAAGAGCTATAGCTATTAATGTACCTCCAGGAACAAATAATTGTTTGGTAGATATTGATGTGAATGTTAAAAATGTTGTCTTCCCAAAAATTTCTAGATTGGCAACATGTTTAGATGACAAAAATGGCCAAGTAACTATCCAGATAAAAAATACCGGAGTACAAAGTATTTCTAATATTCCTCTTAATTATCAAATTAATAATAGCAATGTAATTACTGAAACTTTTACAGGAAATCTATCAACTGGAGACTCAACATTTTTTACTTTTTCTCAAACTGAAGACTTTACAGCTTTACCAACTAACAATAACCTAGTAATTTGGGCTAGTTTGACTTCAGATGCAAACAAGTTTAACGACTCGCTAAATAATTCACTCGAAGTTTACCAAGGAATAACTCAACAAGTTGGCTATAATGAAGATTTCGAAAACTTCAACAACTGTTCTGACAATACTGATTGTGGAGGTACATCTTGTAATTTAAGCAACGGTTGGATAAACCTAAATAATGGAAGTGAAGATGGAATAGATTGGAGAACTTTTTCTGGTCCAACAGCATCTAACGGAACTGGTCCAAGCACAGATCATAATCCAGGAAACTCTTCAGGTAAATATTTGTATTTAGAAGCTTCCGGACCTTGTGTTTTTGAAGAAGCTAAATTATTAAGCCCATGTTTTGATATACCTGCCAATCAATCTACCGAACTTAGCTTTTGGCTAAATATGAATGGCGCTGCAATGGGAGAATTACATTTAGATGTAATGGTTAATGGCAACTATTACGAAGATTTTATTCCTGTTATTTCTGGAAACAAAGGCACAAGTTGGTTTGAGCAAAAAGTTAACTTAAGCGCTTTTGCAGGCAAAACAATTGTATTGGTTTTTAGAGGTATTACCGGAAACGATTTTTCGAGCGATTTAGCTTTAGATGATATTTCAATTTACCAAGTTAACTCAGCCCCAAGTGCAGATTTTACGGCATCAGATTTAGAAATTTGTCCAGGCGGATACATCAAACTTTTTGATGGCTCAGTAAATGCTCCATCTTCTTGGAGTTGGAATATTTCTCCAAATACTGTTCAATTTATTAATGGCACAAACCAAAACAGCCAAAATCCTGAAGTGATTTTACTTTCATCGGGTTATTATGATATTGAGTTGGTAGTTTCTAACCAAAATGGAAGTGATACAATTACCAAAAACAGTTATTTATTTTCTGATGCAGGTATCTTCCCTCCTATTGCACAAGATTTTAATTCAACCTCATTACCTCCAGCAGGTTGGTTTATAGAAAATCCAACCACAAATTTTACTTGGCAATTTAGATTTGGGGTTATTGGAAAAGATAGTACTTCAAATACGGCAGTTTTTGTAAATAACTTTAATGCATTAGATGGCGGCGGAGAAGATGGACTTATTCTAGAGCAAATAGATTTGACTAACTCTATTAAATCTTTCATCACTTTCGATGTTGGCTACGTAACAAGGCCTGGAGGCTTCGAAGATGGTTTAAGAATAGACCTTTCAACAGACTGTGGAAACACATTTTTCCCATCAGGATATTTTAAAATGGGTTCTGATTTAGCTACAGCTCCGCCAAGTTCAAGCCTATGGATTCCAACTTTACCCAGCGATTGGAGAACAGATACATTAGATTTATCAAACTATTTAGGTGGTTCGGTTGTAATAAAATTTGTAAACATAAATGGCAATGGCAATGGGTTGCATTTAGATAATATTAATGTGTTCGATTTTAGCCCGCCAAAAGCTGACTTTATTTATGGTAATGAATTATGCGAGCAAAAACCAGTTATGTTTTACGATAACTCATTTGGTTACCAGAAAAATCTAACTTGGGATTTTGGGAACAATGCAAATCCATCCACTGCCAATGGCATTGGGCCTCATTCTGTTGTTTTTTCTAACCAAGGCCCACACAGCATCAAACTTTCTGTTCAAAATCCATTGGGTGCCGATTCAACTTCAAAAACAATAAACCTAGCTTCAGGTCCATCTGCGGGTTTCGGCAACTTGGCAGACTCTACCGGAATGAGCTTTGCTTTTTGGAGTACTGCAATTAACACTAATAACATTACTTGGTTTTTAAACGACAGTATGATCAATGGTTCTGATAGTGCTTTCGTAACTTTCGAAAAGCCTATTGAATATGCTGTTATGCAAGTTGTAGAAAACGATTGCGGAAGTGATACAACAACGCAAATTGTAAAAGCTTTAAATATTGGCCTTAATGAAAATTCAGGCGTTTTTGAGGTAAGCATTTACCCAAATCCAGCTAAGGATAATTTTACTATTTTAAATGCTAAAGGAAACAACCTAAATTTATCTTTAAGAGATATTACCAGTAAGCTAATTGAAGAAAAAGTATCATCCAATCAAATAATTAGATGGAATATTGATTTTCTGCCATCCGGAGTGTACTTTTTAACTGTAAAATCTAACGAAGGCAACAAAGTTTTTAAAATAACCAAAACCGAATAAGAAATTGGAAATGGGCTTTATTTACTATATGATATTATGGGTAGTGTTATCTGGCTTAATAATGTTTTTAGCGGCGAGATACTTCTACCCAAATAAAAATGTTAAAAAAAACTCTACTAAGCCTAATAAAATTACAGGTTATGGTGGTCCAGAAATAGAACTTCCTCCAGGTATTGTTTTGGAAGAAGATGATAATGATTATCATTCAGAAAACATAAAATCAAGCAAATAAGTAGGGTAAAAAAAGCTACCTTCGCCACCCTTTTTTATATGCATGTTTCAACTATTGGCTTGGAGTATTTTAATTAGTTTTTTACATGGTTTATTCCCAAACCATTGGCTCCCAGTTATTGCTATAGGTAAAATATCCAATTGGTCTAACCAAAAGGCCTTGAAGGTTACTGCTTATTTAGGGGCTATTCACATTTTTTCTACTTTATTANTAGGCTTTTTGCTATTTTATGCAGGAAACCAATTAGCCAATAACCATATTGATATTGAGCTAATTAACGGCATAGGTTTTATTGTTTTTGGGGTTGTTTACTTATTTATTCCAAGCCATCAAAACCACTCTCAAAAAAAGAAAAACTTAACTTTCGGATACCTTATAATAAGCATGTTTTTTTCTCCTTGTATTGAGATAATTCCATTCTTTTTTGGTTTAGGAGAATTTGGTTGGCCCGCCTTTTTTATGATTAGCTTGATTTACACATTTTTTAGTTTAATCGGCATTATGTTTATGGCCTATTTTGGTTTGAAATTATCAGAAAAGTTAAACCAAAGTTTTCTCTTGAAAAATGAAAAAATTATTATTTCTTCCATCTTTATTTTAGTAGGAATTGTAAATATTGCGTTCGAATGAGAAACCTCTCGCAAATACGACTGCAAGAAACTTCTTTAATAGAAGATGTAATCGAACATCCTTTAAAAACCAAACTTTTAGAAATGGGGTTTAGAAAAGGCAAAACAGTTAAACTAATTAAAACTGCACCTTTTGGTGACCCCATAATTGTTGAACTTTCAGGATATAAATTAATCATAAGAAAAGAAGAAGCCAAACTGATAAAACTAGCCAGTTAAAATGGAAGAACGCACCATTAAAATAGCATTAATTGGAAATCCAAATACTGGCAAATCTTCTTTGTTTAACCAACTTACTGGATTAAATCAAAAAGTTGGAAATTACCCTGGAATTACAGTAGATAAAAAAATTGGATACTTCAATTTATCTGATTCTATAAAGGCCGAGTTAATAGACTTACCAGGAACTTACAGCCTTTATCCAAGATCAAGAGATGAGGAATTGGTTATGGAAGTATTGAGCAATCCTTTAAACGAGCATTTTCCAGACTTAATCTTGGTAATTGCCGATGCTACAAATCTTAGGCGAAACCTTTTAGTTTTTGAACAAATAAAAGATTTAGGGTTACCAACCATGCTTATTGTAAACATGATTGATGAGCTTGAAAAAAGTGATGTAAAACTAGACTTAGGCAGGCTCAAATATGATTTTAATGTAGAGGCAATTGCTACTAATGCCCGCAAAGGAAAAGGCATAAATGAACTAAAGGAAAAAATAATTGAAATTGACCAAAAAAAGTTTGTTTCAAAAGAAATTAAACTCCCTTTTAATTACAATGCAGTTTGGGAAAAACAACTAAAAGAAATTTTAGGGTTAGAGAATCCTTACTTGGCTTGGCATTGGGTTGCGCAACCTCACCTTAGAACAAAACTTACTGGAGTTGCCAAACAAAAAGCCGAGGATTTGGAAAAAAAATTCAACATCAATATCCAAAGGTTAATCTCACAAGAAATAATTAACCGATACAACAAAATTGACCTAATTATTGATGAGTGTATTGAAGATACCAAACAAATAAAATCATCAGTAATAACTGATAAAATAGACCAATTCGTTTTGCATAAAACTTGGGGCTTTTTTATTTTAATAGGACTTTTATTGGTGATGTTTCAGTCTATTTTTTCTTGGGCTTCGGGCCCGATGGATTTGTTAGACAATGGCCTTGCTATTGCGGCAAGCTGGCTCGGAGAAGTACTACCCGATACATTTTTAGCTAACCTAATTACACAAGGAATAATCCCCGGAATTTCAGGAATCCTAATATTTATTCCCCAAATAGCTTTACTCTTTTTATTTATTGCCCTATTTGAAGAGTCGGGTTACATGGCCCGAGTAGTTTTTTTAATGGATAAACTGTTAAGACCTTTTGGTTTGAGCGGCAAAAGTGTGGTTCCATTAATAAGTGGATATGCTTGCGCCATACCCGCAATTATGGCTACTAGATCTATTGAAAATTGGCGAGAAAGATTAAGTACCTTATTGGTTGTGCCTTTTATGACATGCTCAGCTAGACTTCCTGTCTACACCATATTAATAGCCCTAATTGTACCAGCATCTGTAACATATTTTGGATTTTTAAGTGCTCAGGCTTTACTGCTCTTATTCATGTATGTATTAGCTGCCGCAACAGCATTATTTGCTAGTTTAATTGTTAGTAAATCATTAAAATTAAAAGAAGACTCTTTTTTAATTATGGAGTTGCCAAACTACAAACTTCCAAGACTAAAAAATGTGCTTTACACGATGTATGAAAAAACCAAATCGTTTGTATTTGGAGCAGGTAAAATCATCTTAAGTATAAGCATTGTAATCTGGTTATTATCTTCTTTTGGACCAAATGACAAGTTTTATAACCCTGAAAAATATATTGACTTTTCAATTGCTCAAGTTGACGAAACCCAAACCAAAGAATCTAAAATTGAAAGTTATAAACTCGAGCATTCATTTATTGGATATTTAGGTAAAGCCATTGAACCTGCTATAAAACCATTGGGGTATGATTGGAAAATTGGAATCGCTCTTCTTACCTCATTTGCTGCAAGAGAAGTGTTTGTTGGTACTATAGCTACTATTTACAGCATTGATGCTACAGATGAAGAAACTACAACAATAAAGCAGAAAATGCAGAACGATATTGACTCAAAAACTGGTAAACCAAGGTTTGGTATAGCCACATCATTGTCGTTACTAATATTTTATGCTTTCGCCATGCAATGCATGAGCACCATTGCAATTGTAAAAAGAGAGACAAAAAGCTGGGCTTGGCCAATTGGCCAAGCAGTAATGATGACATTACTTGCTTACCTACTTTCTTTTGTCACTTATCAAACATTTGCATAGGTTATTTGTATTATTGCGTATTAGTATTCTAAATTTCAATACTTTCCACATCTGAAAAAAAACTTATGAGAAAAATTTACCTATTATTAATTGTATTAATTGTATCATCAATAACAGCTTATTCTCAAACTTGGGAAAGTAAAGCTAGTCTTCCAAATAACATAGGAAAACACCATCCAGTAACTTTTGGAATTGGTGATTATGGTTACCTTACAACTGGAACTTCAGGAACCAGCCAAGTTACAAACGACTTTTTAAAATATGATCCGGCTACCGACTCTTGGTCAGAATTAACAGATTTTCCTGGCACTGCAAGAAGTTTTGCGATTGGAGCAACATACAATGGGAAAGCTTATTTGGCTTTTGGTTTATCACAAACCCAGTTTTTAAACGACTTATGGGAATTTGATCCTGTTACTGAAACATGGAAAGAATTAGCTTCTTGTCCTTGTGCAGGAAGAAGACATCCAGCATTTATTATAAGGGATGATAGAATTTTTGCGGGTTTAGGAGACGGCGCTGCAGGTAATTTAAATGATTGGTGGAGTTATGATATGAACACCAATAATTGGACGCAACAACCAAGTTTACCCGGACCAGTAAGACATCATCCTTTTATGTTTACAGCAGGAGACCATGTTTATGCTGGCATGGGGCACGGAGGAAATAATATTTTTAAAGATTGGTATGAGTTTGATATTGTAACTAATACCTGGACGCAAATGAACGATTTCCCTGGTGAAGCTAGAGTTGCTGGAACTCAATTTGACATGGGTGGTTATGGCTATGTGTTAAGTGGCGATGGAGATAACCATAGTTTTATGGGCGAAGGAGAATTTTGGAAATACGATCCTTTTAACGATGATTGGGAGCAATTGACTTCTCATCCGGGAATCAGCAGGTGGGCTCCAGGTTCTTTTACTGTAAATAACACTGTTTATTTTATTGGTGGCCAAAATAGAATATCAAACTTTATTAATGGTGATATGTGGGCCTATGATATTGCTCCAGCAGCTTCAATAAATTATATTTCAAAAAGCGAAAACACTTTAGAGTTATATCCTAATCCTACTAAAAATGAGCTAAACTTTTCTAACTTAACTGGTAATTTCAGCTACAAAATAGTTGAGCTATCTGGTAAAGTTGTTTCAAATGGAACTCTAAATTCATTTTACAAAATTGATGTTAATCAACTTTCTTCAGGAATTTATTTTATTGAACTTGTTGGAGAGAGTAATGAGCTGTTTAAAGAAAAATTTATAAAACAATAAAACTCTACTCTTTAAAAGGTATACACTACATTTGCCGCCATTATTGCGGGATGTAGCTTAGTCCGGTTAAAGTGCTGGTCTGGGGGACCAGAGACCGGAGGTTCGAATCCTCTCATCCCGACCTTAAAGTCCTTCATTACTTAATGAAGGACTTTTTTTTTACTTTAAAAAACCAATAAGTCAAAACAAATATTTAGTATGAAGAAATATATTTTAATCCTTGGTGGATTCTTTTTGTTTATAACAAGCTGCACAAATGAGGTTTTTGAACTCCCTCCCCGTGAACCAATTGACGCTTGCGACACTTTAAATATAACATACCAAAATAAGGTTAAGCAGATTATAGATTTAAATTGTGCAACAAGTGGATGCCACGACGTAAATTCTGGGAGTGGAAATTTTACTAATTTCAATGGTTTAAAGCCAAAATTAGAAAGTGGTTTCTTCAGATCACGAGTTCTTAGAGATAAGAATATGCCTCCCTTAGGTCCATTACCACAAAAAACCTTAGATGATCTTAAATGCTGGCTAGAAAAAGGCTATCCTGAAAATTAAATAACCTCCAAACCAACCAATTATGAAAAAAACAATTTTAACAGTATTTGCAGGCCTAACTTTAACCGTTACTTATGGTCAAAATTTATGGAAGGCCACTTCCTCAAAAACACTCTTTTTTAGTGAGGCACCGTTAGAAAATATTGAAGCTGTAAATAAAAAATCTCAAGGCTTAATCAATACGGAAACAAAACAAATCGCCATCATCATTCCCATTATAGAATTTAAGTTTGAAAAACCATTAATGGAAGAGCATTTTAATGAAAACTACATGGAAACTTCAAAATATAAAACTGCTTCTTTTCAAGGAAAAATAATTTCTGACATCGATTTTTCAAAAAATGGAGAATACGAAGCTACCGCCGAAGGAGCCCTAACAATTCACGGAGTAAAAAAAGAACAAAAAATTAAGGGAACCATTACTGTTAAAGAAAATGAAATTGTATTAGTTTCAAATTTTACAGTAGCTTTAGAAGACCACGAAATAGAAATCCCAAAAATGGTAATCGAAAATCTCGCCGAAGTCATCGCTGTAGATGTAACTATGACTTTTGAGCCCAAATAATTATTTTATGAAAAATTTACTTTTCGTAATTGCATTTTTATTTACGTTTCAAACATATGCTCAAGACGATTTAATGAGTATGCTGGAGGAAGAAAATCCAACCCCAACCAACACAAAAGTTATTGCCACTTTTAAAGGCGCAAAAATAATTAACGCGCATACTAATGAGCTTGTAAAAGCAAAAACTTTAGATTTCAGAATTACACACAGGTTTGGAAATATAGGCGGAGATAGTGGAGGAGGGTTTCATACTTTATACGGATTCGACCAAAGTGAAGATATAAGAATATCTTTTGATTATGGCTTAAATGAGTTTATTCAATTAGGAATTGCCAGAAGTAAAAGAATGGAAAATATCGATGGTAACCTAAAAGCAAAAATCCTTCACCAAAGAGGAGATAACTCTATACCTGTTTCGATGGTTTGGTTTTCAAATTTTGCATTTACACCCCAAAGAGATATAGACAATAGATATGCAAATGCATCATCTAGGTTAGCCTACGTTCATCAATTAATTGTTGCAAGAAAATTCTCAAATAGTATTTCGTTTGAAGTTTTACCAACTTTGGTTCATAGAAATCTGGTAGAACGAGATCCGTTTGGAATCCAAGATGAAAACACTTTTTTTTCACTTGGGTTTGCAGCGAGGGTAAAATTATCTCAAAGGGTAGCAATTGTTGCTGACTATTTTTACAACTTCTCAGATTACCGAACCAACCACCCTAATCTAAATTTTTATAATCCGTTAGGGGTTGGAATTGAAATTGAAACCGGAGGTCATGTTTTTAATTTGGCTTTCACCAACACTTCAGGAATTATTGAAAACAATTACCTAACAACCACTTCTGATGATTGGCTTAAAGGTGGCTACAAATTCGGGTTCAATATTTCGCGCGTTTTTACAATAGGGAAATAGAAAAATTCATAAACAAACCTATTTTGTAATTCGTGTTACATATAAACCACATTCTTAATTTCTAAATTTGCACCCCTAAAAAACAAATTCATGAGTAATCAAAATACACCCGAACATGTTAAATGTTTAATTATAGGTTCAGGCCCTGCAGGTTATACAGCTGCAATTTATGCTGCAAGAGCAGATTTAAATCCAGTGCTTTACCAAGGTATGGAGCCTGGTGGTCAATTAACCACAACCACCGAAGTTGAAAATTATCCGGGTTACCCTGATGGAAAAACAGGCCCCGAAATGATGGAAGACTTCATGAACCAAGCGAAAAGATTTAAAACCGATATCAGAAATGGCTTTGTAACCAAAGTTAACTTCACAGGACCCGTTCACAAAGTTTGGGTAGAAGACGGAACTGAAATTCATGCCGACACAATAATCATTTCCACAGGTGCATCTGCCAAATGGCTAGGCTTACCTTCTGAGCAAAAATTAAGAATGAATGGCGGTGGAGTTTCTGCTTGCGCTGTTTGCGATGGCTTTTTTTACAGAGGGCAAGAAGTTGCCATTACAGGTGGTGGAGATACAGCAGCCGAAGAAGCAACCTACTTGGCAAAACTTTGCACCAAAGTTCACATGATTTTGCGTAGAGATGAGTTTAGAGCATCCAAAGCCATGCAAAAGAGAGTTTTAAACACCAAAAATATTGAGCTTCACTACAACAATGAAGTTCAAGAGGTATTAGGCGATCAAGTTGTTGAAGGATTAAGAATCAAAAACAACATAAATGGAGAAGAAAAAACTTTAGCCGTAACAGGCTTTTTTGTAGCCATTGGACACAAACCAAATACCGATATTTTTAAAGATTGGTTAGACATGGATGATGTAGGTTATTTAAAACACAAACCCAACTCAACCCACACCAACATCGAAGGTGTTTTTGTAAGTGGTGATGCTGGCGATAAAATATACCGCCAGGCGGTAACGGCTGCAGGTACGGGCTGTATGGCAGCTTTAGATGCCGAAAGATATTTAGCCGCCAAAGAGCTTATTTGAAATTAAATACTTTTAAGAAGAAAAAGGGGTAGTTTTACAATAAACTACCCCTTTTTTTATGCTTTTTTTCTCTAAAATCACAGTTTTACCTATTTAAAAATTATTAAAATATTAACTTTTAACAACAGTATATTTTAACAAAAATATAATCACAAAAAACTGAATTTCAATACACTAAATGTAAATTACTCTAAATTCATAAATTTCTTATTAACATATAAATGTTTATTTTTTAACACATTTTTATATATTTTTTTGGAAACTCCATTCCAAATCTTGATATTTGTCGATTAGTTAAAATTGAAATTATATTGTTAACCAAAAATTGTATTATGAGAAGTAACTACTCCGGAGGCACGCCTCAACCCCTTTCAAATTTTCTAACCTCAGAAAATTATGGAAACAAAAACTACCTAAAATATTTTAGTGTAGCCCTAAAGTTTTTCCTATCGATTTTCATGCTGTCATCTTTCTCAGCACAAAGTCAGTGTGCTTATACACTTGAGCTTTCTGACTCATGGGGAGATGGTTGGAATGGTAATCAAATTGAAGTTACTGTTGATACTAATGTTAGTGTGTATACTTTAACTGATCCTCCAGGAAATTTCCAGACTTATCCAATATCTGTAAATACTGGTGATTCTGTTATAATAAATTATTTAGGAGGTGGTTCATTTAATAATGAGGTCTCCTTCGAGTTGAGAGACCCTCTAGGAGTAATAGTCTACTCCTCTGGCCTTGCTCCAGCAACAGGTGTAGCATACAGTGCTCAAGCTTCATGTCCTCCTTGTTTAACAG
>JGI20154J14316_10003924_pt1 | contig 11695 bp, 10 predicted proteins | sample COG_04_FD_14316 | JGI IMG/M metagenome (IMG submission 14316) | reverse complement strand
ATTATCATCAACCCTATGCTGATGTATGGCTGGCTTGGCTTGCCTGCATTAGGTATTCAGGGGATAGGTGTGTCTACGGTCATTACTCAAATCCTCAGTTGTATTTATATGGGTTCCAAAGTGCTCAAATCTAAACTTATGACGGAGTGCCTGTGTCGCTTTACATGGTCTGTGCTCAAGCCCAATTTGCTAACGTATGGAGAGATAGCCAAGCAGGGTTTTCCCGCCTCATTTTCTATGCTCATGGTGGCGTCGGGTATGTTTATTTATAACTATTTCCTCTCGCAATATGGTTCAAGTGCCATTGCTGGTTACAGTACAGGCATGCGCATTGAACAATTGTTTTTACTACCCTCGGTGGGGCTTAATATTGCGGTGCTCAATCTCGTCTCACAAAATGCAGGCGCACAGCAGTACGCTCGAGTCAAAGAAATCTATTACACCTCACTCAAGTATGGGGCCTATATTGCCATTGTCTGCTTTATCGGTTTACAAACCTTGCGCTTTCAGCTCATGGGGTTCTTCACAGATGATCCAGAGGTCATTAATATAGGGGCGACCTACCTCATATTTGCCTCTGTTCTTGGATACTTTTATATGATAATGTTTCAAACTATTTCTGTCTACCAAGGGCTCAAAAAACCATTTTTTGGTATGTTCTTAGGTCTCACCCGCCAATTTGCGCTACCTCTAATTATCTTGCCCATTATGATCTCCATCTATGGCATGATAGGCATCTGGATAGGCATCACCGTGATTGCGATTTGCAGCGCCATTATTGTCCTGCTCATTGGTCTACGGAAGGTCAAACTTATTAATTTAAATGTTAAATAATTATGAGAACTCTAGCTAATATCATCTGGCACTTTCCTTTTTTTGGTTTTTTACAAGCAGGCTTTGTAGCTTTGTTAGGCTTATTATTTTGCGCTACTATTATTGGTCTACCTATTGGGTTAGGCTTAATCCAATATGCCAATTTTTTACTCGGGCCGTTCTCTCGAGAAATGGTCACTAAAAAAGACATTGGCAAACAAACTCATCCCTTATTAAGGTTCATAGAAATTCTTATCTTTATTATTTGGGTGCCCATTGGTTTATGTCTGGTTTTAGTAACCTTCATTGAAATTATTGCCTTATGCCTCTCAATTATCGGTATTCCTGTAGCCATTATCTTGGCCAAATCACTAGGCACTTATTTTAACCCTATTGGCAAAGTCTCTGTTGCCGTTAAAAGGGATAATTAACCTTCATTATAACCAGCTACCACAAGCCGTTCTGGCCGGTTTGCAAGATATAGATTCCCATGAGGAGGTTAGCTATCGCATGCATGGTGATACAAGCGGTGAGGGATTTGGTCTTAATCGCTAGCCAGTAAATCAGTGAGCCATAAATCAGTGCGGCTAACCAGTCGGCTGGTTGATGCACGAGAATAAAAGCACCTGTACTAATGAGGTAGGCTAGCCAAGAATGAGTGCCAAATGGTACGCTCCACAGCTCATTCTTGTATTCAATTGGACTCTTTTTATCAAAGCTCACACCTAGACGCATGACATAGCCTCTCCAGCAAATCTCTTCCACAAAGGAGACCACAATCACAGCACGGATAAATCGCCATACATAGGTCGTGATTTGCGCACTTGTTGAGTCAAACACTGCCGCATCGAAACCCTCTAATCTTTGTTTAAAACCTAGACTCACTAACCATGCTGGCAAATCCTCAACTTGAGTCGCTATATAATTAGGGAGCAACCAAGCACTGATACCTATTGCTCCAGTTATGATGGCTAATAACCAGACCTTGAGACTAGGTCTGTCAAATTGATAAGCACGGCGAAAATGCCAGACTAGGTAGCCTGCAACTAAGGTTTGTAATGGGTATATCCAATGCTCTGGAGCTTGCTGATACCAAGGCAAGCTAGGGTGAGCTCTAAACCAACCCAACCAATCACATAAACCTAAGATAATCTGACTCAGCAACATAAACACCACTAATGGCAAAATATGCGCCAGAGTGCGATTAAGGTTATTAAAAGAAGCTTTCATAAGTTACCAACTAACAGGTTTTCGAATGTTAGTATGAGGAATGCGCTCAGGCAGTTGAGACTCCTCTAAAATAGTTGTACGTAAAACTTTAGTGAAATCTGCATATTGAACTAAGTTTTTTGACCTTTTTCTGTTTGCGGAACTGACTAGACCTATAACCTTTTCAGAATGATTCTCTTTGATGAGCTTTAACGATTCAGTCATATCACTATCATTACTAACAAGCACAGCGCAATCGTAATTATCTAACCAAGCATCATTAAGCATGTGCACACATAAATTAACATCTGAACCCTTTTCTTCAACTTTCCACACATTAACTAACTCTGGCTTTTCTGCATCAGAATTAACCAATGGCATATAGGTTTTATTTCTGGAAAAGAAACCTTTAATAATTTTTACTCTATTGCAATATTTCTCCAAAGCTCCAAAATAGGCTTGCTGCCTTAAGTCCACTTCAGGGTCAAACTTTGAAGGTCTTACATCTGCTGTAAAATATTTAATTTCAATGATGTTGTTTTCTTCTGATAAAAGCGTATCAAAAACAGCTTCTAAATTAAGCCATTTATAATTGGTATCGATAAGAAACCCATAATAGAAATTGAACCCGTCTATATATATAATGGTACGCTTCATATCTCTATAAAAAGCAAAGGCTCTCATTAAGAGAGCCTTGCGGCCTAGGACAGAGCCCTAGGGGAGGTAATGCTTATTTATACCTAGGAACGAATGGCCTTGTCAACTTTTATTTAACCAGCCATTCCATCACAGCTTTTTGCGCGTGGAGACGGTTTTCTGCCTGACTGAAAATGACGTCGGCTTGAGATTCTAGGACTTCTTCGGTGATTTCTTTGCCACGGTAAGCTGGTAAGCAATGTAGGACCTTGCAATCAGAGTCAGCCACATCAAGTAAGGCTTGATTGACTTGGTAAGGAGCAAAGGCGGCTTCTTTTTCTGCCTGCCCTTCTTGCCCCATAGAGAGCCATACGTCAGTATTAATTACGTGAGCGCCTTGGACTGCAGCTTGGACATCATGGGTGACTGACACATTAGGTGCTTGCAGACGCTGAAGGAAACTCGCATCTACAGCATAAGCCTCTGGCGTCGCTACTACAAATTCAAAGCCGAGTAATTTAGCCGCCCACATCCATGAACGTGAGACATTGTTATCACCATCACCGACAAAGGCAATTTTCTTGCCTTCCCAAGTACCTAGCTCTTCAACTACAGACATGAGATCAGCCACAATCTGACAAGGGTGCTCACTATCTGTGAGAGCGTTAATCGTAGGAATTCGCCCATAATGAGCAAATTGCTCTACATCAGCATGATCAAAGGTACGTATAATACACCCATGCACCATACGACCTAACACGCGCGCTGTATCTTTAATCGGCTCACCACGTCCAAGCTGCATATCATTAGTCGAAAGGAACATGACATTGCCGCCAAGCTCTCTTACGCCGACTTCAAATGAAACACGGGTACGGGTGCTTGCCTTACTAAAAATCATCGCCCATGTCTGACCTGCTAATGGTAGTTCAGAACTATTTCCACGCTGAGCTTTCCATTCTATACCACGATGTACAAGCGCAGCTAAATCTTGAGCGCTGATAGTTTCAATAGAGAGGAAGTGTTTCATAATGTTCTAGTTGTAAAAGGGTTTTAAAGCGAGACTATGCCTATGAAACCAAGAAAAATCAAGATTTTAAGAACTAAACTCTATAAGACTTGGTAAATATTAGAAAGTTTAGTTGACAAACCACCACGATAGAGACTAGATTTCGTGACTTTCTCCACAAGAGAAAGACATTCAACTTGGAACAGTGGCTGAGCGGTTGAAAGCGCGCCCCTGCTAAGGGTGTATACCTTTTATAGGGTATCGAGGGTTCGAATCCCTCCTGTTCCGCCATTAATAAAAAAGCCTGCCCTTGTGGTAGGTTTTTTTGTATAAAGGCTGAACCACGGAGAATTTCGACCATTGAGCATGTTCCATGCTCAACAGGGGTCGACTGCAGGAAAGCACGTTAGTGCTGATACATAAATCATGCCGCAAGGCATGCAATTCTGCAGAGCGTAGTTACGAAGTAACTAGGATAATCCCTCCTGTTCCGCCATTTATAAAAAAAGCCTCCCTCGTGGAGGTTTTTTTATGTTCGGATACCGGAGGATTGCGACCATTGAGTAGATAGACTCAAAAGGGTTCGACTGCCACGCAGAGCTCAGCTCTGCTATAAAACCTCTTGCGCGCAAGCGCAACTCACTGCAGAGGGTCGTTGCTACGCAACGAGCATAATCCCTCTCTATATATCACAATCAAACTCAATCGTCTCATGCACCCTTAACCTATCTTCACCTACTCACAGCTCGTTCATAAATACCAAACACACCTTGATAAATAAAAGTATTGTCGTTTTGACTAGTTTAGCTCAGAATTTTCGCAATGAGACTTTTATTGATATTCATTTATTTATTTTTTCATTGGAGCCTAGCTGCCGAGCCTGGTCAGGCTGAGCTGATTAAGACGCTAGATGAGAAACTTTTGCGGATTGCCACTATCGAAACTGAGCTACCTGCTGAGCAGACATTTCATACTCGTAACAAAACTGCTCAATTCAAAATAGAATTAATTACATTACAAGAAAAAGCAGAATCTAGACAAAAAAAATTAGCGGAAAATATTGCGGGAGTTAAGGAATTGTTATCTATTCTAAAAAATAATGAATCTGAGAGCTTTGAAGAAACAGACTCCGTGATTCTGGCTCAAATTGATTCTTTAGAAGCAGAGCTTAATCATTATGGAGCCGCACTTAAGAAAGTGCGATTAATTAAAGCTCAATCTACTAATTTGTTAGACAAGATTAGCTCGCTCAATGCTTCTACTTTTAGTGATTTCTTATTTCAGAAATCACCTCTTATTTTATCTCTAGACGCTCTTAAGGCATTATCTGCTGAATGGGCGGTAGCCAAAGGAAACCTATATAGTTTGGATTCGCTGATCACTGTCTTAATATTATTGGTAGTGAATGCATTAATTCTGATTTTTGGGCGTCGTTTGTATGCATTTCATTTTAAGCTTAAGCTAGATGAGGTTAATTTTTCTCGTTCTTATTTATATAAAATAGGCACGATTATCTCGCTAATCATTATTGCCTATCGTAGCTATTATAGTTTAGGCACAGAAGAGACAAGCCCTTACTTAATAGGCGTGATTTATTTTTTCTGTTATGCTGGTTGTTCTTTCTTACTCTTTCATTTGCTACGCAAACTGGACATCAAGCCTAGAAAAGAAATTGTAGATAGAAAAATTGTCCATCACCAAAGGCTTTTATTTAAACTTACGGTTTATATAGCTGAACTGCTTTCTATTACTGTGCCTATTTTACTGGTATTAGGTTATGTGATTTTAGGCGCTTATATCACATTCAATATTACGATTACGATTGCAGGGCTGGTCTTGTTTTTCTTTTTAAGAAGTTTAGCTGAACGTATTATCCATTTCTTTCAAATTGAAAAGACGAAAACATTATCTGCTCTCTCGATTATTGTTGTTGAGTTGCTGTTAGGCGTGGTTATCTTAGTCTTTATTACCAGTTTTTGGGGATTCTCTCTACAGAACTATTCTGAATTTTATGAGAAGTTTAAAAATGGATTTACTATTGGAGAAACCAACGTCAATCTACGTAATATTCTCCTGACGATTGTTGGGTTTATTGCCACTTTATATATTTTCCGCTTTATCCAATGGTTCTTAAAAGAGCGTGTTTTTAGATATACACAGACTAAAAAAAGTGTGGCGGAAGCAATGATTTCGCTGACTGGTTATTTGGGGATTATGGTCGCCATTTTTACTAGCCTAAGTATTTTAGGCCTTAAAAGCTCAGATTTAACCATTGTAGTAGGTGCTCTTTCATTAGGGATTGGGTTTGGCTTACAAAATATTATTAATAATTTTGTATCTGGTGTGATTCTTTTGTTCGAAAGACCTGTCAAAATTGGAGACTGGATTGTGCTCGACAGTGGATTGCAAGGCACTATTAAGCAAATCAGTATTCGCTCTACAGAAATTGAGACTATTCATCGGGCTTCAGTAATTATTCCCAACTCAGATTTAATCTCTAAATCGATTACGAACTGGACACTGCGTGATCCTGTGATTCGTTTGGATTTATTAGTGGGTGTCGCCTATGGTTCAGATGTAGAAAAAGTCAGAGAAATACTGCTCAAAGCTGCTGCGGAAAACGAGATAGTACGAAAATCTCCCGAACCCGTGGTGCTGTTCCAAGATTTTGCTGATTCTAGTCTCAATTTTGAATTGCGTTATTTTGTGAAAGGTTTCACCAACCAAGCCCCTGCCCAAAGTGAATTGCGTTTTGCGATTAATACCGCACTCGCTGAAGCTGGTATAGAGATCCCATTCCCACAACGCGATATCCATATCAAATCAGGTAAACTTTAATTGATAAATATGTCTCAAATAACTACCATTGATAACCAGCATCATCTGAGTATCACACGTATTGATGAGTCAGCTGATTTAGTTCAAGCTGAAAACCATCTTATCAATCAAAGCCTTAATGAAGCAGAGGTCAATATACTCTTAGGTGAGGAGCCTCGCCCGCTATTTCACCAGACCAATGATACCGATTTTGTCTTAGTGTTGCGAGGGATAAACTTTGATGGGGATGATGATAAGTCAACTGTATCACTGAGGATGAGCAATCATGTTGACCATTTGTTTGTGGCACATCGAAAAAAAGTTAAATCACTCGATGAGCTCATCGACGAATTTGACAAATTCAGTACCACAGAGGAATTAATTTTAGATTTAGTCGAAAAGCTCACAGAGAAAATCGAAAAACATATCTTTGACCTTGAGGAGCAAATCGAAGCTATCGAAGATGATATGCTGGACCATCCTAGTCAAGAATCACGTCATGCCATCATGAAAACCCGTAAAAAGGTCATCGAGCTAAGACGCTACCTACTCCCTCAACGTGAGGTGCTCAATCAACTGGCTCGTAATAATTTAACTCATACTGACGAGGCTATTCGTCATCAATTCACTGACTTGCAGCAACGTACCTCACGCATCTGTGATTTATTAGATGCTCTGCGTGAGCGCTTAGGTCTCATTCAAGAAGAAATAGGAGCCCTACTTAGCGACAAGCTCAATCGCAACCTCTATATTCTATCTATTATTTCGGCTATTTTCCTCCCGCTTGGCTTCTTAACTGGTTTACTGGGTATTAATGTGGGCGGCATGCCTGGGGCGGATCAGAGTGATGCCTTTTGGTTTGTATGTGCGTTATCTCTAATTATTGGACTTATGATTTTCTTGTTTTTCAAAAGCAAGAAATGGATTTAAATACGCTTTTTAGGCATTATGACTATCACTATTCGACCTGCCGCCAGTAGAGGAGCTTCAAACTTGGGCTGGCTCCAGAGTCAGCACAGTTTTTCATTTGGTGAGTACTATGACCCTAAGCATCGTGGTTTTGAAACCTTGCGTGTGATTAATGATGATAAGGTAGCATCAGGTGCTGGCTTTGGAGAGCATCCTCATAAAAATATGGAGATTATCTCTTACGTACTTTCTGGCGCATTAGCTCACAAAGATTCGTTAGGTCACGAAGAGGCTATCCAAGCTGGGGATGTGCAGCGTATCAGTGCGGGCTCAGGCATCACTCACAGTGAATACAATCATTCAGCTGATGATGAGGTGCATTTTTTGCAAATTTGGTTTTTGCCTAAAACTAAGAATATCAACCCAAGTTACGAGCAAAAACACTTTGCCTCTGAAACAAAACGTGGTTGCTTTACCCTCATAGCTAGCGAATTAGGTCGAGATGGCTCGATAAGCTTGAATCAAGATGTGGATATGTTAGCTGGCTTAATTAATGGTGATGAAACTGTAGGCTATCATCTGCCTCAAGGCCGTAAAGCGTGGGTACAAATAGCTAGAGGATCTGTGACCATGAATGATATTGCTCTGCAAGCTGGTGATGGTGCCGCTATCGAGGATTCAGAAGATTTAGTTTTTGCTCAGGGCGACGATGCAGAAGTCCTTATTTTTGACCTGCAACCTGCCTAACTTAGTTGAGTTGCAACTGTTATTGTAACGACACTTAAGCCTGCTCTAAAAAAAATGCATAGAAAGTTTGCATAATCACACTTTTTATTTTATGTATCGCCTCTATTCACAGAATTTAAGATTATGGCAGATTTATCAAAATACAGAAACATCGGGATTTTCGCACACGTTGATGCGGGAAAAACCACAACTACAGAGCGTATCCTCTCTCTGACAGGCAAGATTCACAAAATTGGTGAGGTTCACGATGGTGAGTCAACTACTGACTTCATGGAGCAAGAAGCTGAGCGTGGTATCACTATTCAATCAGCAGCGACTACTTGTTTTTGGAATGATCATCGCTTTAATATTATTGATACTCCTGGACACGTTGATTTCACTGTTGAAGTTTACCGTTCTTTAAAAGTTCTTGATGGTGGTGTTGGTGTGTTCTGTGCTTCTGGTGGTGTTGAGCCTCAGTCAGAAACTAACTGGCGTTACGCTGATGAATCAGAGGTTGCTCGTGTGATTTATGTTAACAAGCTTGACCGTATTGGTGGTGATTTCTACCGTGTTGTGGACCAAGTGAAAAACATTCTTGGTGCTACACCGCTTGTGATGGTGCTTCCTATTGGTATTGAGGGTGACTTTATTGGTGTTTGTGATCTTCTTACTCGCAAAGCTTGGGTATGGGATGATTCAGGTCAACCAGAAAACTACGAGATTCAAGACATCCCTGCCGACATGGTAGACAAAGTTGAAGAATACCGTGCCGCTCTTATCGAAACTGCTGTAGAGCAAGATGATGAACTCATGATGGCTTACCTCGAAGGCGAAGAGCCAAGCATCGAGGACATCAAAAAATGTATCCGCAAAGGTACAATCGCGCTAGACTTCTTCCCTACTTACTGTGGTTCTTCTTTCAAAAACAAAGGTGTGCAGCTCGTGCTCGATGCTGTAGTTGATTACCTTCCTAACCCAACTGAGGTTGACCCACAACCAGAAGTAGACGCCGAAGGTAACGAAACAGGTGAGTTTGCTATCGTAGATACAGAGAAACCATTACGTGCGCTTGCATTCAAAATCATGGATGACCAATTTGGTGCGCTTACTTTCACTCGTATTTATTCAGGTAAAATTGAAAAAGGCATGACTGTGCTTAACTCATTTACCGGTAAGACTGAGCGTATCGGACGTCTCGTGGAGATGCACGCTGACCAACGTACAGAGATTGATTCTGCACAAGCAGGTGACATTATCGCTATCGTAGGCCTTAAAGGCACACAAACAGGTCACACACTCTGTGATCCTAAAGCTCCAGCCACTCTCGAGCCAATGGTATTCCCAGAGCCAGTTATCTCTATTGCTGTATCACCTAAAGACAAAGCTAACGCAGAAAAACTTGGCGTAGCTATTGGTAAAATGGTTGCCGAAGATCCATCATTCTACGTAGAAACAGACCAAGACTCTGGTGAAACGATTCTTAAAGGTATGGGTGAGCTGCACCTTGATATTAAGGTAGACATCCTTAAACGTACTCATGGTGTAGAAGTAACTGTAGGTCAACCACAAGTAGCCTACCGCGAATCAATCACTAAGACTATCACAGATAGTTACACTCACAAGAAACAGTCAGGTGGTTCGGGTCAGTTTGGTAAAATTGACTACACTATCGAGCCTAACGAAGTGGGCGCTGGTTTTGAATTCACCTCAACTGTGGTGGGTGGTAATGTTCCTAAGGAATTCTTCCCTGCTATTGAAAAAGGTTTCAAAACTTCAATGGTCAAAGGTGTGCTCGCAGGCTACCCAACCGAAGATGTTAAAATCACGCTTACCGATGGTGCTTCTCACTCAGTGGATTCATCAGCCGTTGCTTTTGAATTAGCTGCCCGTGGTGCTTACCGTCAGTCTATCCCTAAAGCAGGCGCGCAAATCCTCGAGCCTATCATGAAGCTCGATGTATTCTGTCCAGAGGACAACATCGGTGATGTGATCGGTGACTTGAACCGTCGTCGTGGTATGATTCAATCACAAGAGAAAACTCCATCAGGCGTAGTTCGCATCAAAGCCGAAGCAGCTCTATCAGAGATGTTTGGTTACATTGGCGACTTACGTACTATGTCATCTGGTCGTGGTCAATTCTCTATGGAGTTCTCACACTACGCCCCTTGTCCTAAGAACATCTCTGAAAAGGTGATTGAAGAAGCAAGAGAGCGTGACGCTAAGAAATAAGCAGTTATTTCATCTTTATATCCAAAAACCCAGTGCTTCATTAGCACTGGGTTTTTTTGTTGTGACTGTTGATTGCTTAGTTTGTATTAGTTTGTATTAGTTTGCATTAGTTGCTAATAGCCACTGAGAATAAGCCGTACTAACAATGCCTGACAAAATGACATAACAATCATGTAAATAGAATAGGCATGGATCTAAATAAAGCTTGCTAAATGACGCAGCTAGATATTTAACAAATAAATATCATTATTAATTTTAAATTTGCGCCAAATTACATTTCTTAACTTGACTTTATCTATTTCTTATTTGACTTTATTTGTGTTTGTGAATATAAAGATTCAAGTATTAAATAAATTTTAATTATGAAAAAACTAACAAAAACAATAATTATTGCTGCTCTAACTGCTTCGCATGTAACTTTAGCTGCTAATATTGCATTCAATAATGGTGGTGGTGATGGCTCATGGGAAACAGCCACTAACTGGGTTGGTGGAGCACTACCAACTTCTACTGATTCAGCTCAAATCCAAGCTAACGCAAGTCTTAGTAGCGCGCAGAATGTAAGCGGTGTATTAGTTTATACTGCCGAACTAGTTATTAATAGCGGTGGTTCTATTACTGCAACATCAGTAGTCAACATAGGTCAGGCGACAACTACTGATGGCATTTTGACTATTAACACAGGTGGTACTCTAACTACAACGAATGGAATAAGTCTTGGTCCTCAAAGCGTAAACGCTAGTGGCACTTTAAACCTAAATGGCGGGACAATTAATAGTGCTAACCATATTGTTGGTAGAGGCAACACAGGAGCTACTAGGGCTGAGTCATTTCTTAATTTTAATGCTGGAACAGCAAGTTTTAGGAATTTCGAATTTAACGACATTGATCTAACAAATGTTGTTTTTAACTGGGCTTTATCTGGCACATCTACAGTTGCAAATATTAGTGTTACTAGCGCTTCTTTTGCTAATGATCTTGCTGCGGTAGATACCTTTAATTTTACAGGTGGCACGTTAGTTAATGGAGATGTAGTAACTCTAATAAGTGGCTCTGGTGGCGCTTTTAACAATCTAAGTGGTATTGCCGTAACAGGTATTGCTACTGGTGGTGTGTTAAGCCAAGTAGGTAATAATTTAGTATTAACTGTTATTCCTGAGCCATCTAGCTTGATGTTACTTACTGGTGGTTTGCTTTCTCTTGCTTTTTACAGAAGACGTAAGGCTTAATCAAAAAGTTAGTTGAATTACATATAAAAACCCAGTGCTTCATTAGCACTGGGTTTTTTTGTTGTGACTGTTGATTGCTTAGTTTGTATTAGTTTGTATTAGTTTGCATTAGTTGCTA
>JGI20154J14316_10003915_pt1 | contig 11708 bp, 9 predicted proteins | sample COG_04_FD_14316 | JGI IMG/M metagenome (IMG submission 14316) | reverse complement strand
AATTCGCCGAGCCCGTGTCCGCCCTGTCTGGCGGTCAGCGTCAATCTGTTGCCATTGCGAGAGCGGTTTATTTTGATGCCAAAATCCTGATTATGGATGAGCCCACGGCGGCGCTTGGCCCGCAAGAAAGTGAAATGGTGGCGGAGCTTATTCAAGAACTGAAAAAGCAAGGCTTGGGAATCTTTCTAATCGAGCATGACATTCACAACGTCATGAAGCTCTGCGACCGGGCCAGCGTGATGAAGAATGGGCAGCTGGTTGGCACGGAGCGTGTTGCGGATGTGACCGAAGATGATATTCTGTCGATGATCATTCTTGGTAAAAATCCGAAAGAGTCCGGTTAGCGAATGTATATTGGTTTAGATCTTGGGACTTCAGGTTTAAAGGGCATCGTCATAGACGATGCCCAAACTATTTGTGCCGAAGCCACGGCGCCCTTACAGGTCACCCGGCCCAAGGCGGGCTGGTCAGAGCAAGCGCCGCAAGACTGGCTTGAGGCCGCAGAGGCGGTTCTGTCGTCCTTGGCCGCGCAGGCCGATTTGAGCGCCGTGCGCGCCATTGGTCTTTCGGTCACATGCATGGGGCGACGCTGCTGGATGACCAAGATCGGGTGGTGCGCCCCTGTATTTTGTGGAACGACACCCGCGCTGCGGCTGAGGCTGACGTGATGGATCGCAATCCAATCTTTCGNAAGCTGACCGGCAATATCGTCTTCCCGGGCTTTACCGCTCCAAAGCTGGCCTGGGTGCGGCGGTGGGAACCTGAGGTTTTTGCCAAAGTGGCCAAGGTTCTTTTGCCNAAAGATTATCTGNGGCTTTGGTTGTCCGCTGCGCATGTGGCAGAGATGTCTGATGCGGCTGGCACCTCTTGGCTGGATGTGGGCGCGCGGGCTTGGTCCGATGAGCTGCTTGAGGCGACAGGGTTGCAGCGGGCACATATGCCGGATCTTGTAGAGGGCTCCGAGCCCTCCGGCATGCTGCGCCGGGATCTCGCGGCGCGCTGGGGCATGCGGGCCGATGTGGTCATTGCTGGTGGCGGTGGGGACAATGCGGCCAGCGCAATCGGTGTGGGCGTGGTGCGCAGTGGTGAGGCCTTTGTCAGCCTGGGCACCTCGGGCGTCTTATTCGCGGCCAGTGACGCCTATCAGCCCGATCCGGCCAGTGCGGTGCATAGTTTTTGCCATGCTGTGCCGCAGACCTGGCACCAAATGGGGGTAATTTTGGCGGCCTCTGATGCTTTGAGTTGGTTTGGCCGCGTGCTGGGCGCGGCGCCAGAGGATATGACCTCCGGGCTTGGACCGCTGCAAGCGCCCTCCGCAATGCTGTTTCTGCCCTATCTGGGCGGGGAGCGCACGCCGCATAATGATGCGGTGATCCGCGCCAGTTTCCTAAACCTTGATCACAGCACGGATCATGTCGCCATGACGCGGGCGGTGATGGAAGGGGTGACTTATGCGGTGCGCGACAGCTTTGATGCGCTGACCTCGACTGGAACAAAGATTGAGCGCTTGCTCGCCGTGGGTGGCGGCTCGAAATCTGACTATTGGGTGCAGGCGATTGCGACCATCTTGGGGCTGCCCATCGAGTTGCCGGTCTCAGGAGATTTTGGCGGTGCCTTTGGCGCGGCGCGGCTGGCTATGATGGCCGCAGGTGCCAAAGTGAGCGATGTGGCCTATGCGCCAAAAATCGCGCGGGTGATTGATCCCGCCCCAGGGCTCACCGATGAGTTCATGGCAGGTCTGAGCGCCTATCGCGCGGCCTATCAGGCCCTGAAAGGGCTTGGCGGATCTGCGGCTGGCTAAGCATTGGGGCCTTTGCGCCCATCTCAAGATGTGCCACTCTTGCCCTATCATGGGTATTAACCTGTCTAAAAAAGGTGTTCGATGACTGATTTCTTCCAAGGAATTCCCCAAATTCAATATGAAGGGCCGCAAACGGACAATGAGTTCGCCTTTCGTCATTACAATCCAGATGAAAGGGTGATGGGCAAAAGCCTCAAAGAGCATTTGCGCTTCGCCGTGGCCTATTGGCATTCCTTCGCTTGGGAGGGCGGCGATCCTTTTGGAGGACGCACCTTTGAGCGCCCTTGGTTCGGCTCACAGATGGCTTTGGCCAAGCTCAAGGCCGATGTGGCCTTTGAGATGTTTGATATTCTTGGCGTACCCTATTTTTGCTTTCATGATGCCGATATGCGCCCAGAGGGGCAGAATTTTGCTGAAAATACCCGCAATCTCGAAGAGATGGTGGATTATTTTGCCCTAAAAATGGAGGCCTCACAAACCCGCTTGCTTTGGGGCACTGCAAATTTGTTTTCTCATCGGCGCTTTATGTCGGGGGCGGCGACAAACCCGGATCCTGATGTTTTTGCCTTTAGCGCTGCCACAATTAAGAGCTGCATGGATGCGACCGTAAAGCTCGGCGGTGAAAACTATGTACTTTGGGGGGGGCGCGAGGGCTATGAGACCTTGCTGAACACGGATTTGGCACGGGAGCGCGCACAGGCTGGGCGTATGCTTCAGATGGCGGTCGAGTATAAACATAAAATCGGCTTTAAAGGCGCTATTTTGATCGAGCCCAAGCCTCAAGAGCCGACAAAGCACCAATATGATTATGATGTCGCCACGGTCTATGGTTTCCTCAAGGACTTCGGTCTGGAGGAGGAAGTTAAAGTCAATATTGAGCAGGGACATGCGATCTTAGCGGGTCATTCCTTTGAGCACGAGCTGGCTCTGGCGCGCGCTTTGGGAATTTTTGGCTCCATTGATATGAACCGAAATGACTATCAATCGGGTTGGGATACGGATCAATTTCCAAACAATGTGCCGGAAACGGCTTTGGCTTACTATGAGGTGCTAAAGGCCGGCGGGTTCACCACCGGTGGCACCAATTTTGATGCGAAGCTGCGGCGGCAATCTCTTGATCCACAGGATTTAATTCTCGCCCATGTGGGGGCGATGGACATTTGCGCGGCGGGGCTAAAGGCGGCTGCGGCCATGCTCGAGGACGGCCGGCTTGAGACAGCGCGCACAGAGCGCTATGCCGGCTGGGACAGTGCGGAGGGTCAAGCGCTTTTGCACAGTGATTTGGAGCAAATTTCTGCGCGGGTGGTGGCCGAAGATATCAATCCAGAGCCAAAATCTGGCCGCCAAGAGCGTTTGGAAAATCTGGTGAACCGCTTTTTGTAGGCGCGGGTTAGGATTTGGTGAATAAATCGCGGAACTGATCGCGCAGGGCATTTTTTTGCACCTTGCCCATCGTATTGCGCGGCAGCTGGGGCAAGAGGATTAGTTTTTTGGGAAGTTTGAAACGAGCCAGCTTCTCGGAGATATGGCTTTGTATCGCGTCCAGATCGGGCGTGACGCCTTTTGCGGGCACGAGGAGCGCCAGCACGGTTTCGCCAAAATCCGGGTGGGGAACACCGATCACGGCACTTTCCAGCACGCCCTCTTGCGCATCCAGAATCGTCTCGATTTCCTTGGGATAGATATTGAATCCGCCCGAAATAATCAGATCTTTGTTGCGACCGACAATCTGGACGTAGCCATCGGCATCAATCATGCCCAGATCTCCAGTGATGAAAAACCCATCCTTGCGCAGCTCTTCGGCAGTTTTTTCAGGCATATTCCAATAGCCTTTGAACACATTCGGGCCGCGCACTTCGATCTCGCCGATGTCGCCNTGNGCCACTGTCTCGCCNGTGNTGCTGTCGGTGATTTTCAGCTCTATTCCTGGGAGCGGAAATCCGACCGTGCCCGCGCGGCGCTCGCCCTCATAGGGGTTCGAGGTGCTCATATTGGTTTCTGTCATGCCGTATCGCTCAAGGATGCGATGACCGCTGCGCTCTTCAAACAGCTTATGGGTCTCCGCCAGAAGCGGCGCGCTGCCAGAGATGAAAAGCCGCATATGCTGGGACAGCGCCCTGTCGAAGCGCGGATCATCAAGCAATCTGGTGTAAAAGGTCGGCACGCCCATCATGCAGGTTGCTTGCGGCATCAAAGCGAGGATCGCCTCGAGGTCAAATTTTGGAACAAAGAGGATTTTGCAGCCAGACAATAGGGCAATATTGGTCGCCACAAAGAGCCCATGGGTGTGAAAAATCGGCAGAGCATGCAAGAGCGCATCCGTGGCGCTGAAGGCCCAATGGCGGGTTAGGACCTCGGCATTGGACAGAAGGTTGTTCTGCGTCAGCATTGCGCCTTTTGATCGACCTGTCGTGCCGGACGTGTAGAGGAAGGCGGCCAAATCCTCTGCCTCACGCGGAACGGTTGCAAACTCCATAGGCTGCGCCGCCGCCTTTTGCGCAAAACTGCCTTCTCCCGCGGCATCCATAGTTTCCAGCTGCGCCCCAGTGGCCTGGGCAATCGGGGCTAGGGTTTCTTGAGATTTGGGATCACAAATGACCACCCGCGCGCCGCTGTCCTCCAGGAAATAGGACAGCTCACTGGCGGTATAGGCTGTGTTCAGCGGCAAAAATATCAGGCCGGCTTGTACGCAGGCGGCATAGATGGCCAGGGATTGAGGAGATTTTTCAATCTGTACGGCCACCCGGTCACCAGGGTGCAGGCCAAAACCGGTTAAAACATGGGCATATTGCGCCGCTTGCTGCAAAAATTGGCCATGGGTGAGCGCCGTGCCATCTTGCATCTGCAAAAAGACAGTCGCCTGTCCCGAATGTCGACCGAATAAGGCGTCATAAAGTGGATTGGCCATGTCACTTCCCTGTTATTTTGGTCCTCACTGAGGCGCAAAGCGTGCGCACGGGGGCCGAGGCCACCACCGTTTTATCTTTAACAAATTGTTCGTGATTGTGGGAAATTTTTGCAAGATCGTAAAGGTAATTGACCATGGTTCCATTGGATTGTGCCAAGCCATTGGCCGAGGTGTCCGCACCGGTGTGCACCGCGTGAATGCGCGCACCATTGCCCAGATGAAACCGTGCTACGGGATCATAGGGGCTGCCATCGGCGGTCTTGGCTTCCAGCAAATAAAAGGCTGCGAGCGAGGCGCTTTGATTTTCGATGCCCTTGGGCAAATCCGCTTGTTTCAACCAGCGGTTTAGGCTTGGGATCGGCGATAGGGTGACAAATGTGGACAGCCCCGGCAAATCCTGCGCCAAGTCGGCGGCCACTTGTTTGATCAAGGAATTGCCAAAAGAAATGCCGGCCAACCCCGCTTGGCAATTGGAGATGGAATAGAAAACGGCCGTATCTGCATCGCCGGCGCTGATGGCTTCGCGCTCATCTGCCAGCAGGTCTTGGATAGAATTGGGAATGCCTTTGGTCAGCGCAACCTCCACAAAGATCAGCGGTTCATTCGGCATGGATGGGTGGAAAAATCCAAAGCAGCGCCGATCTTCAGGCTTAAGTCTGCGGCGCAAATCATCCCAACTGTCGATGGCATGTACGGCCTCATAGGCGATGATTTTTTCCAAAATATCGGCGGGGCTGCTCCAATTTATTGGGCGTAGGACCAAGAAACCACGGTTAAACCAGGAGGCGAAAAGGTGCTTGAGATCCACATCTAAGGGCCCCAAATCGGGCCGGTCTTTGATGACCTGTAGGAGGTCTTTGCGCAGTTGCACCAATTGCCCCGTTGCACCAGGCACCTGATTGAGCCGCCGGGCCAGCTCTTGGCGTTTTGGCTCGCTGGCGATGGCAAAGCTGCGATAGCTGNCTTTGTTGGGATCGGCTTTATAGGCTTTCAGGCTTTCGATCACCTCTTCNGGATCAATTTCAAGCTCATGGGTCATGAACTCGAAAAAGGCCAATTTTTCATTTGCATTCATCGTCTCATAACGATCGAGAACAGTATGGGCCATGGCCACGCCAGAGACCTCGCCAATACTGCCCAAAAGCGCACGGGCCAGATCGGTGGTGCTGCGCCCCTCAGCCTCTTTGGACAGGAATTTTTGATAGCGGCGTTCAAAAAGCGTCGAGACCAGCTCGCTGAAGAAACTCATCGTGCCCACCCGCGCAGAGGGTTGCGATGCCCGGAAACATCACCACCGCGTTTTGGCAAGCTTTGGGCTGCGCGCGCGGCGGGCAGTGTCAGAACATTTAAGATCATAGCTTTTTCCAGACGTATCTCGCCACGCAGAACGCTGGCAGCCTCAAAAACTAGTCCCACGCATCGCGCCCTTGGTCAATAATCTTTCTACAAGATCTCCTGTGTTGGAGGCTTGCTTAGCCTAAGAGCCGCCGCGCGATGACCTGCGCTTGAATTTCCCCTGCGCCTTCGAAGATGTTTAAGATGCGCGCATCACACAGAACACGGCTAATTTTATATTCCAATGCGAACCCGTTGCCGCCATGGATTTGCAGCGCGTTATCTGCGGCCGCCCAGGCGACACGCGCCCCCAGAAGTTTGGCCATGCCCGCCTCTATGTCGCAGCGCCTACCCTCATCTTTTTCGAAGGCACTGAAATAGGTCAATTGCCGCGCCACCGTCAGCTCCACCGCCATCATTGCCAATTTATTGGCCACGCGGGGAAAGGCGATTAGAGATTTGCCAAATTGTTTGCGATCCATGGCGTAACGATAGGCCAGATCAAGCGCCGATTGGGCCACCCCCACCGCCCGCGCGGCTGTCTGAATACGGGCGCTTTCGAAGGTTTCCATCAACTGCTTAAACCCTTTGCCGGTTTGCCCGCCCAAAAGGTTTTCCCCCTTCACCTGAAACCCATCAAAGGCCAGCTCATATTCCTTCATACCGCGATAGCCCAGAACCTCAATCTCACCACCGGTCATGCCGTCACTTGGGAAAGGAACTTCGTCGGTGCCGGGCGTTTTTTCGGCCAGGAACATGGAAGGCCCTTGTAATCTGTGGTGTCTGGATCCGTCCGGGCCAGCAACGTCATGACATGGGTGCGCGTGGCATGGGTGATCCAAGTCTTATTGCCGGTCACGCTCCAATCGTCTCCTGATTTGACGGCGCGGGTGCGCAGGGCGCCAAGATCGGATCCGGTATTTGGCTCGGTGAACACCGCTGTGGGCAGTTTTTCCCCACTGGCCAATGCGGGCAGCCATTTTTCTTTCTGCGCTTCTGTCCCGCCGGCGATAATCAATTCCGCGGCAATTTCGCTCCGCGTGCCGAGCGAGCCAACACCGATATAGCCCCGAGACAATTCTTCGCTGACCACGCACATTGAGGCTTTTGACAGGCCAAACCCACCATATTCCTCCGGGATGGTCAGGCCAAAGACGCCCATTTCGGCCAGCTCATCAATGACCTCCATCGGGATCAGCTCATCTTTCAGGTGCCATTCATGGGCGAAGGGCTCGACCTTTTCGATGGCATAGCGGCGGAACTGTTCGCGGATCATCTCAAGTTCTTCGTCCAGGCCAGAGGCCCCGAGGATCGTATTGGCTTCAAATTCCTGCATGAGGGCCACCAGGCGCAACCGCGCGGCCTGTGTATTGCCGTCCCGTGCCAGCTGGGCCGCAGCGCCGGTTGTCAGCGGAGCGGCCGCCTCAGCGGTCAGGCCCATGTCTTGCAGGCGAATGACTTCGGTCTGGTTCATCGCAATGCCACCGGTCAATTGGCAAAGATATTCGCCAAAAGCGATTTGGTGAATAAGCTGTTCGGTCTCACCGAATTTTTGCTGCGCTTGCAAAGCCTCGGCCCAGCTNTGCATTTGCTCGAGACTTTGCACATAGGTGGCCAGCCACGCAAAGCCATGCGCTGCGGTTTGATGTTCTTCAATCAGCGTGTTTTGGACCCGGCCATCAGCGCTGACCATGTCGCGCAGGCACATGCGCGCAGCCTCGCAGACCGCTTGAGCCGCAGGCAGAGCCTCGGCGGTGAGGGAGAGCAAATTTGGAAGAATTACCGGAGCCGTCATGTTCACATCCTATTTCTGCGATCGCGCGTTAATGCTTAAAGGGAAACTTAGGTTGTTTGCAACCGCAGCACAACTTTCATTCAAAAGAAAATGCTATTTTGAAGTATTATGTCGCAGTCGAATTGCAGTGCGGCGCCCGATGAGTGCCGTTATGCTGCCCATATGACCGATATATTGAGCCTGTATACGCTGGACTTACTTCTTTTGATTGCCGTCACAGCCGTGATTGCCGGGATGGTGAAGGGCATTGTTGGATTTGCCATGCCGATGATCTTTATCACCGGCATGACCATTTTCGTCGCTCCAGATTTGGCCTTGGGCATTTTGATTCTGCCCACACTTGTCACCAATGGTTGGCAGGCGGGCCGACAGGGGTTTTCTGCGGCGCTCAAGTCGCTCTACGATCATCGGTGGTTTTTGGGTCTGGGTTACGGGGTGCTGTTGGCGACCACCCAGCTTGTCCCGCTTTTGTCACAGGATGTGTTCTTTCTCTGCCTTGGGGTTTTGGTTGTGGGATTTGCCAGTTTGATGCTGAGCGGCTGGAAGCCCCAGGGGCGCAGCGGGGCGAGCCTGTCCTTTGCCTGTGCGGTGATTGCTGGCATTGGCGGTGGGATTTCTGGAGTTTGGGGCCCGCCAACGGTGATGTATCTATCCACCCATCAGCTGGAAAAGCAGGCACAGATGCGGGCGCAGGGTGTGATTTATGGCCTTGGTGCCGTGCTGCTGTTATTTGGTCACCTCGGTTCTGGTATCGCAACACCGCAGGCATTGAGCCTCGGCGGCTTTGCGATTGTTCCGGCCTGTTTTGGCATATGGATCGGCTTTCAAATCCAGGATCGTATCAACCAAAATATGTTNCGCATCNCGACCTTGAGCGTTTTAATCTTGGCGGGCCTGAATTTGATCCGCCGCGGGGTGATGTGATNGGCACTCCCGCAGCGAAANGCCCGCAGCGAAATGGTCGAATTTAACCGCCCAAGGCAATCGCACGCACGTCGTCGTCAATATAGGGNAGATACTGCTGGAAGTTTTCGCTGAACATNGCGACAAGCTTTTCGGCCTGTGCGTCATAGGCGTCTTTGTCTTCCCATGTCCGTCTGGGCTCGAGCAAGAGATCTGCCACGCCTGGCACTGAGGTTGGCACTTCAAAGCCAAAATTTGGATCAGTGCGGAATGTGCCATTGGCCAGCGTGCCATCGAGCGCGGCGCTGAGCAACGAGCGGGTGGCGCGGATCGGCATACGGCTGCCTTTTCCATATGCGCCACCTGTCCAACCGGTATTCACCAACCAGCAGGTTGCGCCATGTTTGGCGATTTTCTCGCGCAGGAGGTTGCCATAAACCTCAGGACGGCGCGGCATGAAGGGGGCGCCGAAGCAGGTTGAGAAGGTCGGCTGCGGTTCTGTCACCCCGCGCTCTGTCCCGGCCACTTTGGCGGTGAAGCCCGACAAAAAGTGATACATGGCCTGGGCCGGCGTCAACCGCGCAATCGGTGGCAAAACGCCAAAGCTGTCACAGGTCAGCATGATGATATTCTTCGGATGCCCGCCAAGCGCCGTTGGTGAAGCGTTTGAGATGTATTCCAAAGGATAAGCGCAGCGCATATTGGCCGTTAGGCTGTCATCATCGAAATCCAGCTCTTTGGTTTCGGGATCATAGACCATATTCTCAATGACCGTGCCGAATTTCGAGGTGGTGGCGAAGATTTCTGGTTCGGCCTCTGCGCTGAGGTTGATGGTTTTGGCATAGCATCCCCCTTCAAAATTGAAGGTGCCGCGATCAGACCAGCCATGCTCATCATCGCCAATCAATACGCGGGAGGGATCCGCTGAAAGTGTGGTTTTACCCGTGCCCGACAATCCAAAGAAAACTGCCGTATCCACGGGGTTTCCAGGGGCATGATTGGCCGAGCAATGCATCGGCATTATGCCTTTTTCAGGCAATAAGTAATTGAGCAGTGAGAAGACAGATTTTTTGTTTTCGCCCGCGTATTCCGTGCCGCCAATCAGGATGATCCGGCGGTCGAAATTCATCGCGATAACCGTTTCAGAGCGGCAATTGTGGCGCTCAGGATTTGCTTGGAAGGAGGGGCAATTGATTACAGTCCAATCGGCTGTAAATTCTTCCAGCTCCTCCGCATCAGGCCGGCGCAACATATGGCGAATAAACAGCCCATGCCAGGCCAGCTCTGTCACCATGCGCACATCGAGGCGGTTGGCGGGATCTGCGCCGCCAAAGAGGTCTTGTACAAAATAATCGCGCCCCTGCATATGAGCGATCATATCCTCAAAGAGGGCCTCAAAACCCGCCTCTGACATTTCGGCATTGTTTTCCCACCAAATGCTATCAGCCACAGAGGCAGTTTTGACCACATGTTTGTCTTTTGGAGATCGGCCCGTGAATTTGCCAGTGGAGACCAAGAAGGCGCCGCCCTTACCAAGCTCGCCTTCTTTGCGTGCCAAAGCCTGTTCGATGAGCGTGGGTTCCAGCAGGTTATAATAGACAGTCCCCAGCCCAGTGATGCCTTGATCTTCGAGGGTGAATTGGGGGTTTACGCGTCCATTGGTCATGCCATTGCTCCTGAGGCTTGCATAGTACACCCTGCCTTTAACATGCCATGGTGGACCATCAACAGTATCGGCCGGGGTCGTTAGCGCAATCAGTGGCAGTTTGGCGCAATAAATTTTCTGACTATGGCAAAATTAACGTCATGGAAGCGAATTGCCGATCATAGTGCTGCGAGTTTGAGGCTGATTCGTAGTTACATGTTGCACAGATCGGCAAAACTAAAGAAAGTGGTGGCAGATATCAGTGTTAAAATGTTGAGCCGATCAGAGGACGATACCCATGCCAAGAATAGTTCTTGTCGATGATGATCGCAGTCACATGATGTCTCTCTCCATGATGCTTGAAGCGGAAGGGTTTGAAGTTGAGTGCCATTCCGATGGGCTTGCCGCTTGGGAGTCTTTGTCAAAGTCCTTGCCCGATATTTTGGTGCTGGACGTCAAGCTTCCAGGCCTCGATGGCATGGATGTGGTGCAGCGGCTGAGGCATGTGTCGAACATCCCCGTGATGTTTTGCACCACAAAAGAGGATGAGATTGACGAAGTGTTGGGCCTGCGCATGGGGGCCGATGATTATGTGAAAAAACCAAGTTCACCAAGGGTCTTGCTCGAACGTATCCGCGCGCTTTTGCGACGATGGGACGTGCTGGGAGGCGATCAAGCTTTAGAGGCGGACGAGACGACCATCATGGTGCGTGGTCCTTTGTCGATGGACCCGATGCGCCACGGGGTGACTTGGCGCGGCATGGCCGTTGCGTTGACCGTGACGGAATTTGCTTTGCTGAAGACGCTGGCGGTCAGGCCGGGCTTTGTCAAAAGCCGCGATCAACTGATGGATGTGGCCTATGATGATCAGGTCTATGTCGATGACCGAACAATAGACAGCCATATCAAACGGCTGCGAAAAAAGATGCGACGGGTAGACGGAGACTTTGATGCAATTGAAACACTCTATGGTATCGGTTACCGATATAATGAAGCCTAAGCCCCAATCTTTGCCCATATTTTTGTGCGGTTTGGATGGTCGCAATGAATGATCTCATCGTCTACCGCCGAAACCGATGGTTTATGGGGCTTCTCCTATCGCCCATGACCCGCCGGATCACATTTTTCCATCTGCTGGTGCTTTTGCTGCCAGCCGTGGGCGCGTTTTGGCTGCTGCAGCTCCACCCTGACGACCGCGATGTCAAACGGGCGCAATTGACTTCTGAGGTGCTTTTGCTTGCGCAGGTGGTTGAGGGGCGATTGCCGCATCGCGTGCCGGTGGATTTTGTGCAAGGTGACGGGGTAGATCTTGACGGGCTGT
>JGI20154J14316_10003908_pt1 | contig 11724 bp, 9 predicted proteins | sample COG_04_FD_14316 | JGI IMG/M metagenome (IMG submission 14316) | reverse complement strand
TTTCATGCTATAAAGAGCGGCGAGAAATTCATGAGTAGCGAGTCTATGGCGCACAAGCATTGGGAAAATCCAGAATCCATTGGTTATGGCAGATTACCCGCCAGAGCGAACATGCCCGCCAGCCGCGACCGCAGCTTGTCACTGAACGGCAGCTGGCAATTTCTTCGACTCAAGCATCCTGACGACGCACCCGAACAATGGATGACACCGACATTCGATGCGACTATCGATAACTGGCAGCCCATGCCAGTGCCCTCCCTCTGGACCCGCCCCTTAACCACCCGAGATGATGGCTCACCCATAACGCCCGACTTGCCTATCTATACCAATGTACAGATGCCCTTCAAGCAGGAGCCACCATTGGTCCCAGAGGAAAACCCCACAGGCCTGTATCGTCGCCAATTCAAGCTACCTAAGAACTGGCGGGGTAAGCGAGTAGTGATTTATCTGGGTGGCGTCGAAAACAGCTTTTACCTGCACGTCAACGGCCAGGAAGTCGGATTCGCCAAGGACTGCCGGTTGCCGAGCGAGTTTGATCTGACGGATTATTTGGTCCGCGGCACCAACACCATTGCGTTAATGGTCATGCGCTGGAGCGATACCAGCTATATCGAGGATCAGGACCAATGGTGGCAAGCCGGCATTCATCGTGATGTGGAACTCTACTGTACGGAGCACAACCATATTCGCGATGTGTTCTTGAAACCCACTTATGATGTCGCGGGCGCTACCGGGCAACTCAAGATTGAAGCTCGCATCGGCGGAACCGGTCGCAGCCAACTGGGACACATGATTCGAGTCAGTGTCAATCGACCCAACGGCAAGCCTGCGTTCAAAACGGCAATCACCGGTCTGATTGATAAATCCAACTACCAAATGGTGACGGGCAAAGGGCCCATCATACATCTAACGAAATCACTGGGCCGGGTTCAAGCTTGGTCCGCTGAGACGCCGAACTTATATACAGTCACTGTCGAATTGCTGAATCCGGCTGGCCGGTGTCTTGAAACCGCAAGCTTCAAGATCGGCTTCAGACATATTGAAATCAAGGGTCGTGAACTGCTCATTAACGGCCAGGCCGTGCTCATTCGCGGCGTCAATCGACACGATCACTGCGATATTACTGGCAAGGTTATGACCGAAGCCCATTGGCGCCAAGACATAGAAACCATGAAGCGCCACAATATCAACGCCGTGCGCACCAGCCATTACCCGAATGATTCGCGATTTTATGAGCTGTGTGATGAATACGGATTGTATGTGGTGGACGAAGCAAATCTGGAATCACATCATCACTATGCGCAGCTCGGCACAGATCCTTTCTGGGCCAATGCGTTTCTCAATCGAGTCACTCGAATGGTCGAGCGGGACAAAAATCACCCCAGCATTATCGTCTGGAGCATGGGTAACGAAACTGGCTTTGGCGCCAATCATGCAGCCATGGCTGCCTGGGTGCGTGAATATGACCCCACTCGACCCATCCACAACGAGAATGCCATTTGTGAGCAAGGTGTTCGAACCATGTGGAACGAGAACGCCCACGGCACAGATCTGATTTGCCCTATGTACCCGTCTGTTGCTGACATCATTGCACACGCCGAGACATCCCAAGACCCGCGACCTTTAATCATGTGTGAGTATGCCCACGCCATGGGCAACAGCGGCGGCAATCTGAAGGAATACTGGGATGCTATTGAAACCCACCAAGGACTGCAGGGGGGCTTTATCTGGGAATGGCTCGACCACGGTCTTCGGGAAACAGCCAATGGCATTCCCTACTGGGCCTATGGCGGTGATTTCGGTGAGATTCGTCACGACTTGAATTTCGTCTGCGATGGCCTCTGCTGGCCAGACCGCACTCCACATTCTTCGTTACTCGAATACAAACGGGTCATCCAGCCGGTAGATATCAGTCAGCGAGGTCCGCAAACCTTTCGAGTCTGCAATAAAAACTATTTCACTGATCTGTCAATTTACCGAATCTCTTGGCAACTCCTCCTCAATGGCCTACCCATCCAAAGTCGGCGAGTGGCTGTGCTGAAAACCGGCGCGCAGAGCTATAGCGACTTACTTATCAAGTTCGACAAACCAATATTGAGCGCCGGCGACGAACTGAGCATTGTCTTCACGACGCAACTGGCTGCCGATACGGCCTGGGCGCCACAAGGTCATGAAGTCGCGGTTAGCCAGATACAACTCGGCCAAAGAAAACCCAACCGTCCACGCTTACTGCCAGAGGCAACGATCAAAAGCCAGGGCAAGCAACAGACCGTGACGCTGGGCGACCATCAATGGGTGTTCGACGCCAATGGCTTAATCTCCTGGCAACAAAACGCCGCAGTCATGCTGCTCGAAGGCCCTCGGTTGAATATCTGGCGCGCCCCGCTGGATAACGATGGTATAAAAGGCTGGGCTGGGCAGGATAACAAAGCCCTCGGCCGATGGCTGAAGGCGGGCATTGATCGACCGGTTATCTCCCACAAACCTATCAAGGTGACCAAGGTCGATGGGGCTATGACTCTGGTTTGTGAGCAGACAGCGACGATGCCTGGCGGCAATATCAAGTTCAGGACTCAGTACCAGTTCGGACGAGATCAAACCTTGCTCGTCAGCCATGAATTTAAGATCGCCAAGTCTTTACCGGACTTGCCTAGAATCGGGGTTCGCCTAGTACTGCCCGCGGAATTTGAGGCACTGTCCTGGTTCGGCCGGGGTCCACACGAAACCTATAACGACAGGCAAACCTCGGGGACCATCTCGCAACATAGCAGTACCGTTAGCGACCAATATGTGCCTTATATCCTTCCACAAGATCACGGCAACCTGACTGATATTCGCTGGCTTCAGGTCGGCAAGGTTAACGGCCAGGCGATCAAGGTTCGCGCCATGACAACCATGGAGGCGAGTGTCAGTCATTATCCCCACGAAATATTGACCCCGGCTTATCATACCTACGAGGTCTTGCCCCAAGCCCCGACGTGGGTATGCCTTGATGCCATGCAACGGGGCGTTGGGGGCGCCAGCTGCGGACCGGACACCTTGGAGGAATATCGAGTGAAGCCCGGTAATTACTCGCTAGCGTACTGTCTATCCGTCAACGACGAACCTGATATTAATCAGTCCGTTAACAATGCGGCGCCGAAATGAAACGGCGTTTTGTCTGGGATCTGCCCACCAGAGTCTTTCATTGGGCGCTGCTGGTCCTGGTCGGCGTGTCGTTTACGACGGGCTTGATGGGCGGTTTCAATATCATGGACTATCATATGCTCAGCGGCTACGGCATCCTGAGCCTGGTGATTTTTCGAATCCTGTGGGGTCTGATCGGCAACTACCACGCCCGCTTCACTTCCTTCGTTAAGGGACCCAAAACAACCATCGCCTATGCCAGGCAACTGCTGGGAAAACACCAACAACCATCGACCGGGCATAACCCGCTGGGCGCTCTCAGCGTCTTGGCCATACTGGCGGTCTTATTGATTCAAGCGGGTTCTGGTTTGTTCGCTAGTGACGACATTCTGCTGGAAGGTCCACTGGTTCATCTGGTGTCCGATCGCACCAGTAGCCAGCTCACCAGCATTCATGAAACCGTCCCTTGGATTATTGCCGGGCTCGTGCTTTTACACTTGGCAGCACTGGCCTACCATGTCATTGCTCGCGGTGAAAACTTGCTGTTACCCATGCTGACCGGCTGGCAAAAATCAGCGAGCACCGATATAAAAGCCAGCAATCCCTGGTTTCGCGGATTACTGGCTTTCGGCATAGTCGCACTGGCTGTGTATGCCTTGGTGAAGTACGTTTAGCGCTTCCGCCTCAAACCTAGGCTATCAGCCTTGAGCTGTTGGCCGATTTAGTCAGCACTCTTATAATCGTCATGGCAGCCTTTACAGGACTTGCCAAGCGCCTGAATCGCTGGTCCAACCTGGCCCATATCCTGGCTCGCCACCGCATCGGCCATACCCGCTGCGGCGTTCACATAACGATCCATCGCAATTTTAAATTCGGCAGGTTCATCCCAGATAGCGGCCAGCGCTTCCGTCTTACCTTCACCGCTACCAGCGGGAAATACTTGCGGTACCAGCAACGACACCGCTCGCATGCTGTTGGCATGATAGGCAAGATCTGTCGTATGAACCTGGCCTTTAAGGATGGTGCCCATGGCTTTCATATGGCCACCCACCACCCTCATCACGGCTTCGCGATAAGCGATGTCCGCATCGGCATCGGCCCACGCCAAAGGGGGCGAAAGCAGGACTGCCATCAATAGAATTATTTTGCGCATAAACACTCCGAGGGGTTATTGGGTTTTACAACCTGTGTCCGCACCATACCACTGTCACTGGCGTTTGCCGAGTCCCTCCCATCACGTTGACCCGCTACCAAATGCAACGCCTACCTGCGATCCGCAGACCTTGATTGACGTCCGACCTGGGCCTGCGTATCGTGACACTCTGAATCTAGCTGAGTCCTATCATGGCCACCAAAAAAAGTTACCCCTTCGAGCAATCTCTGGTCAAGCTGGAGAATCTGGTAGAAAAGATGGAAGCTGGCGAACTCACTCTGGAAGATTCTCTGACAACCTTTGAAGAGGGTATTCGTCTCACTCGCGAGTGCCAGCAAGCCTTGAACCAGGCAGAGCAGAAGGTCAAGATTTTGATCGAGCAGAACGGCCAGGTCACCAGCCAGGACTTCGACACTGGGCCGGTGGGCGATGCCTGACCTGCTGAACATTTATCAGCAGCGCATCCACGAGCAACTCGATGCCTATTTACAAGATGATCAAGTCCCGGCGTCCTTACTGGCCGCCATGCGCTATGCCGTTTTCAACGGCGGCAAGCGAATTCGTCCGAGCCTGATCTATATGACGTCAATGGTCCTTGGCGCAAGCCTCGAGAAAGCCGATAAAACCGCCTGCGCCATCGAGATGATTCATTGTTATTCGCTGATTCACGACGATCTACCCTGTATGGATGATGATGATTTGCGCCGCGGCCAACCCACGGTCCACATTCAATTCGACGAGGCAACGGCGATTCTCGCAGGCGATGCGCTGCAGGCCTATGCCTTCGAACTTATCGCCGGTGACGCAACACTGCCCCATAATACCCGGCTCGCTGTCATCGGGATTCTGGCCAAGGCCGCGGGCCCAGCCGGCATGGTCGGTGGTCAGGCGCTAGATCTGGCGGCGGAATCCAGACAAATTACCCATCTTGAGCTAGAGACCATGCATCGCCGCAAGACGGGCGATCTGATTTCCGCCTGCCTGGCAGCTGGGGCTCGAATAGGCGGCGCCGACCCGGCTACCGAGCAAGCGTTAATCGACTATGGCTACGCTCTGGGGCTGGCGTTTCAGGTTCGCGATGATATTCTCGATTACACGGGCGATACGCAGGTGCTGGGCAAGCCCAGCGGCTCGGATCAGGACAATGCCAAATCCACCTTTATATCGACCCACGGCTTATCTGCCGCCAGCGCCCAGCTCGACACACTCCATCAGACGGCCATCGGCGCCCTCAAACCGCTGGGCAAGACTGCCGAGCCATTGATCGCGCTCGCCGACTTTATCGCTCGTCGGGATCATTAAGCGCCAGCGCCGAGAACCTCGGCAGCATCAAAGATCCGTTCACCGACATCCTGACAACCCCTAGATCGCCGTTGCAGCCCAAAGTTCATGGGAGGCGCGAACATTTTTAGTGTAGAATCNTCAGCTTATGTTTACTGAAATCCCATTAGTTCGACCCTCAACCCCACTGCTGGACAGCATTACCGACCCGGCTGCCTTGCGNCGTCTGGAAAAGCACAAGCTGCCGCAGGTTGCGGAAGAATTACGACATTATTTGCTCTATACGGTCGGTCAAACTGGCGGTCATTTCGGTGCCGGGCTCGGCGTTGTTGAGCTCACCATTGCACTACACTATGTGTTTGATACCCCACAGGATCAACTGGTTTGGGATGTCGGGCACCAGACCTACCCCCACAAAATTCTCACTGGCCGCCGCGAGCGCATGGGTAGCCTGCGGCAACGTGACGGCATTGCACCCTTTCCCTCTCGAGACGAAAGCCCATTTGATACCTTTGGCGTGGGTCACTCATCCACATCCATCAGCGCCGCGCTGGGCATGGCCATTGCTGCGCGCATGGCCGAACGCGAGCAACGCACCGTCGCCGTGATCGGCGACGGTGCCATCACGGCGGGCATGGCATTCGAGGCACTGAATCATGCGGCCGACACTAACGCCGACATGTTGGTGGTTCTGAATGACAACGCCATGTCGATTTCAAAAAATGTGGGTGGCCTCGCCAAATATTTCGCCCGCATTCTGAGTAGCCGCCTGTACCTGTCCATGCGCGCCGGCAGTAAAAAGATGCTCAGCCGAATTCCCCATGCCTGGGAGCTGGCGAAGCGAACCGAAGAACATATGAAAGGAATGGTCGTTCCCGGCACCCTGTTTGATGAGCTGGGATTGAACTATATGGGCCCCATCGATGGCCACGATCTTGAAACACTTGTGACCACTCTGGAGAACATTCGAGATCTCAAGGGTCCACAGTTCCTGCATGTCATCACCCAAAAGGGCAAGGGCTACGGCCCAGCCGAAGCGTCACCGGTTGGCACGCACTCCTTGACGAAAATTGAGCCCACCCAACAAGACGATAAAAAAGTCCCCAAGGCGCTAAGCTATTCCAATATATTTGGTCGCTGGCTGGTGGAAATGGCAGACCAGGAACCACGCCTGGTAGGTATTACCCCGGCCATGCGCGAAGGCTCTGACATGATCGCTTTTTCCGAGAAGTATCCCGATCGTTACTTCGATGTGGCGATTGCTGAGCAGCATGCGGTCACCCTCGCAGCGGGTTTTGCCTGCCAAGGGGCCATGCCCGTAGTCGCGATTTATTCGACATTTTTGCAACGAGCCTATGACCAGCTGATTCATGATGTCGCCATCCAGAATTTGAATGTTTTATTTGCGATTGACCGGGCCTGCCTGCTGGAGGACGGTCCCACGCATTCCGGCGCCTTCGATTTGTCATTTTTACGCTGCGTGCCGAATCTCCTGATCATGGCTCCTAGCGACGAAAATGAACTGCGGCAGATGCTGTATACTGGATTTATGCATCCTGGGCCTGCCGCTGTTCGCTACCCCCGCGGCACTGGTCCAGGCGTCGAAATTGCGGCGCAAATGACGCAACTGGAAATCGGCAAGGCGCGACTCTGCCGAGACGGCCAACAGGTCGCCATACTGGCGTTCGGTTCAATGCTCGCTCCAGCGCTTGAGGCGGGGGAATGGCTAAATGCAACGGTAGTCGATATGCGGTTCGTCAAGCCTTTGGATGAAGCCATGCTGCGCCACTTATCACTGAGCCACAGCATATTGGTTACGGTGGAGGAAAATACCTTGGCTGGTGGCGCGGGCTCAGCGGTGAATGAGTTCGTCGCAGTATCGAATTTGCCCGTGTCGACCCTGAACCTGGGCATTCCCGACCGATTTGTTGCCCAGGACAAGCCTGCTCAAATGTTGGCTGACTGCGGCTTGAACGCGGCTGGCATCCATACCGCCATCACGGCTCGGCTGGCCGTCTTGGCAACGCCCGAATCACTTCAAGCTTTGCGCCCCTGACAGAATGACTGCGCAAGCCCACCATACACAAGGGGGAACGCCAGTGAGCAATCTGAACACCATCGAGCTAAAAGCTTTTATTCCCGCCAAAAATTTTGCCCTGTCAAAACAGTTCTATATAGATTTTGGCTTTGTGAAAGCCTCAGACGAAGAGGATGTCGCCTACTTTCATGCGGGCAATTGCAGCTTTCTGCTGCAGAATTTCTATACTCCGGCCTTAGCTGAAAATTTAATGATGCACCTGTTAGTTGAAGACGTTCATGGATGGCATCAGCAGGTCATCGCCGCAGAGCTGGGCTCAAAATACGGCGTCAAGGTCACAGCAATTGTTGAGCAACCCTGGCGCATGTTGGACTTCGTGGTGACTGATCCCAGCGGGGTTCTGTGGCGAATCGGTCAAAATATCTGACCAGCAAGAGCCACTCGGGAACAGCTGTGCGCGCTCTGGTTTGCGCCTGCGACTGATCACTGCAATTCAGCAAATCCTGGCGGTGACGATCGATGTTTGGTGGCCTGTTCATAGGCATAGGCATACTTAAACAGCAGGCCTTCAGCGTAGGGTCGTGCCAGCATTTGTAGTCCCGCTGGCCACTTACCCTGAGAGAAGCCCATCGGTACTGTCACCGCTGGCAGGCCCGTGGCTGGCGCGATCAGCTGCGAATTGTCACCCTTGTATTCCGCATCAGCCTGCTCAATGGGTGCCGGTGGATGCGTCCAGCTCGGGTAAATCAGAATATCCACATTCTGCGCGTCCATCGCAGCAACAACGTCTCGAGCAAAAGCATTGCGCTGCGGATGATGCGGCCAAGTGGGGCAAGCAAGTTGCCAATTATCAGGCGCCACATCTAAGGGCTGATCCTTGAAATAATTCAGGCCCCGCTCCGCGGTCGGGTCAAATTGGCCGCTGGCCAATAACGTATTAACGTCAAGGAATGGCGCCTCATCGCCAAGACTGTTGAGATACACCCACATGTCATAGCGAAAGCGTGGACAGAAAAACGAGTCGTCATTGAGATGCGCCGATAAATCAGCTATGTCTATATCCTCCAGCACCAAGGCCCCTGCCTGACGCAAATCATTCACCGCCGCCGCGAACAGACTAGCGATTTCAGGATCCTTACCGTCGGTATCCAGCAACGCACCCAGGATGGCAATCCGCGCGCCCTTAAGCCCATTCTTGTGAAGAAATTTGGTGTAATCAGCCTCGCGCATACCTTCGACCGTAAGGGGGTCGTTAGCATCATAGCCGGCGATGGTATTAAAAATTTTCGCACCGTCTTCAACGGTACGGGTTAGGGGTCCGGCGATGTCTCTGTCGAATGCCAGCGGGATGATGCCATCGCGACTGGTCAAGCCGATGGTAGATCTGATACCAAATAGCGCCAAGTGTGATGCCGGTCCACGAATTGAATTACCCGTATCGGAGCCCATGCCCGCGACACCAAAGCTGGCTGCCACGCCCGAGGCCGTACCACCACTTGAACCTGCGGGAACTCTTGATGGGTCATAAACATTGGCCGTACGGCCAAAGGACGAAGAGACAGTCTGCCGCGGACTGAACGCCCACTCAGCCATATTGGTTTTGGCAATAATGATCGCCCCCGCTTCCCGCAGACGTCGCACCATGAAAGCATCATCGGGCGGATAGTTGTTGATCAGCGCAATAGAGCCGCCACTGGTCACCATGTCATGCGTGTCATAATTATCTTTCACCAGCAGCGGCGCACAAAACAAGGGACCAAGGGTTTCCCCTGCCGCCAACCTGGCATCCGTCGCTCGAGCTGTCGCCAACGCGGCGGAATTGCGCACCGTAATGGCATTGATACCCAGCGACTGATCATAGGTGTCGATACGTGCGAGATAGCCAGTCACGACCTGCTCGCAGGTCGTTGAACCGTTGAGTATGGCCGCTTGAATATCGGCAATCGTTGCCTCAACCAACGCCAGAGGCTGACCTGCTGGCAAGGGTTTTTCTGTCACTGTTTCCGTCTCATCATGACAACCGACAAGACTAACGAGCAACAATACAACGACAAAAAACCAGGTAACAGACATATAAGACTCTCTGGATAGCTAATCGACCCTATGCCTGATGGTAGCACAACTCGTCATATCCTAAGCCCTGCGGGCATCCTCCCCCTCAGCCACAATTGTACCGATAGTAATCCGCGTCCTCCAGCTGCCCCCGTTTTTCCACATCATTGCTGCGCGTTGCTGCCTGAACGAAGCTCAATTTCAGCAATACGCGACCTGATGCCGGATTGCGAGACAAGTGTCTGGCATGCAATCGAGCGAGGCGTAGGGGACCCGACCGGCTTCTGGGCAGAGACCCTGATTCCAATATGGCCGGCCTAGTCAGCAACCCAATTCAGCCTGCTGCCCGGCTTCCATATCCAGCAAACTGACCGCTCTCGTCAGGGTTCCCGTGGCCGCCAAGGCAATAGCAAATGACACACCCTACCTATGCTTATAGTTGGGCTTATAGTTGGGCTTATAGTTGGGCTGATGTCCGGCAATTCACACTTCGGTCACGCCATCCGGATAACGGTGTGCGATATGTTGCGTGGTGTCGGCCACCGGGGCCAGGAGGAAATCACAGTGGAGGCACAATGGCGGTCAACGATCTCAGGTCTCCACAGCGTTATGGGACTATTGAATCAAGCCGTCAGATACGCAAAACCTTTGCCCATCGACTAGCCCTTTACGAACACCGCAGGCCCCATCGATTTTCGAGATCTCACGCATGGGTCTGGGCAAGCACGAACCCCGAGGCGCAAATGCCCTAGTCCTTTTGACCTAAAAGATGACCTAACTTGCCGGCCTTAGTGGCGAGATATCGGGCATTATGATCGTTCTGCCCGGTCTCGATTGACATGCGCTCTGTGACCTCAATTCCCAGTTTGGTCAGGGCATTAATCTTCACGGGATTATTCGTCATCAAGTTAACCTGAGTAATCTGAAAATGGGCAAACATCGCTTTGCAGACCGTGTAATCGCGCAGGTCAGCGTCAAACCCAAGACGCTCGTTAGCTTCTACAGTGTCGGCGCCCTGGTCTTGTAATTCATAGGCTCGAATTTTATTGATCAAACCAATGCCTCGACCCTCCTGACGCAAATACAGGATAATACCCTGACCCGCAGCCGAGATACGTTGCAACGCAGCTTGCAGTTGAGAACCACAATCACACCGCATACTGAACAAGGCATCGCCGGTCAAGCATTCCGAGTGGACTCGACAGAGCACAGGGCCCCCCGTCGTGACATCACCAAAGGTGATCGCAACGTGTTCTTGGCGCGTCTCAGTGTCTTCAAAGCCGTGCAGCGTGAATTCACCCCAGGGGGTCGGTAACAACGAACTGGCGATATATACAGAGCTCAAGCAATACTCCTGCCTAATAGTCTCGCAATTCTAGCAGGACAACGGCATCCCGGCGACTATTCTAACTCCGGTGAATATCCCCAGTCGTGACCCGGTGATTGGGCTAGCGGCTTTTCAGCAGCATCAATCCTGCATTCTCACTCATTTCGACATTGCGAAGAAAGCTCATACCCAAGAGGATTTCTGCTGGATAGTCACCTGGCAAAACTGCCGCGAGCACATTGTTCACCTGGATATCGCCGACGTCAACTCGCTTGATCATCACCTGCTGCGAAGTAACGGAGCCACCAGCGGTCGTTGCTTGCATAGGTCTGGCGTGACGCATATCGAGACCCAGTGCAGCGGCATGACGGCTGTTCATCGCCAGGATTGTGGCGCCAGTATCGATTAAAAAAGTCACCGGGACGCCATTGATTGAACCGGTCGTGTGGTATTGATTATTGTCTCGCCGAATCGCCACCGTGGTCGGCACCTGCGCAGAAAATTCGGCACTGATATGACTGCTCAAATCAAGGCTCAGCGCCTCGCCATCCACCTCAATGGTCGCGCCACGGCTGTCCGCACTCAAGAGCAAGACACCTTCGGGAGAACGTTGGCCGATTTTCAGCAACTGCTGTTCGCCGTTAATGCGCAGCATGGCCACATCTTTGAAAAGACCGACAACATCAATTTCGATCGTTTCTGCCGCCGTTACCTGGAGCGAAGCGCCGAACAGCCACGAGATCATCC
>JGI20154J14316_10003903_pt1 | contig 11728 bp, 10 predicted proteins | sample COG_04_FD_14316 | JGI IMG/M metagenome (IMG submission 14316) | reverse complement strand
TTTTTTATTGGCATACATCCAATTTGGATTTTTACGTTTAAAGGCATGCGGATTAGCCTGCACTATGGCAGCACGTAAAATCTTTTTGCGCAGTGGCATTTTGGGTAATACTTTGGCGATAATGCCATCTAAGGTTTCGCCGTGACGGATCATATAGTATCCATCATCTGTCAATTCAGCACTTTGGCTCAGCGCGGGCTTAAGCCGCTTTATGTCTTTAAAGAGCTGGGCCAATGCTTTATCCGTACTGGCGGTCTGCGCCTGTGCTGTGCCGGCAGAGAATGCGGCAGCTAACCCTGATGCAACAATAGAAATAACACCGATTAGAAATGCTTTATGTATAAACATCACAATGTTATTAAATAATTTTTTTATGCCATTCATTTTTTAATTTCCATTTTTACGTTTTATAAAGTTTTTAAAAATGCAGTGCAACACTGCGGCTAATATCACCGCTCCACTGAGGTCCAGCAATATGCTTGAGGGTCGCAGAATGGTTCGCAACAGATTCCACCTCGGCAAGCGCTAAACCAGCAAGCCCAGACATACTTAATACCTGGTTTAAAATTTTCTCATCGGTACTAATTAAAAACTGATCCCCCACTTTAATGCCGGCAATCTCCCCTGCATTAATACTGGCAATATTAGCAGCACCGGGAATTTTTGCTATCTGATAAAATTCGGTTTGACAATCCATCGTGGTATTAACATCCATGATAAAACGTTGAGTTGCCTGAGCCACTTGCTGAGAAAACTTAAGGGGTACTGAATCTTTTGAATAGCCACGATCAACCCTGGGATAATTCACCGGTAAGGTTTTGCTCCACAGGGGAATACCTCGAGCGCGATCAACCAAAGTCAATTCGTATTCTAAGGCTACGGCTGACCATGGCTGGTGAAAATTTAACTCGGGCACTTTCTCAACGGCCCAGGCGGCGGCATCGTAACCGCGGAGCAAACCATGATGCAGGGCTTTTTCTCCGAGGTTGGTCACCGTCCGTAGCGGGTCACGCTCGCGCATAATAATATCAAAACGATAGGGGACCTTATCGACGGCGGTACCAGAAAGAAAACGCTCATATGAATTGCTGTATTTGGTTTCGGCTTTAACCGACCAGTCAGTGGACGCAGCCAAAGCTTTTAATAAAGTCTGCTCGGATGCATGGGCAAGCTCAGTAATATAATGATCACCCACTCGACTGTTGGCGGTTCTATTCACAACTCTAACACTGGCCTCGCGACGAATTTCAGGTCTGGATCCCGGGCAGCTTGGGTCAGATAAAATACTGGCATCCACCTTGGCGATAGCAATACCCGCTTCTTCTAAATAGGAGAGAACTCTTACACCACGGACTAAAGAATCACTCGACAGAATGGATGACTCATGGAGCACCCCCGCCGCATCTAGGTAAGCCGTGGAACCCAATTTCACATCAGTTTCAAGTGCCAGATCAACCAACGCCTGCTTCACGGCCTGTAACTTATCGGACGCACTGAGGTGGGTGTCGAGAGCAGAGGCCGGTGCAATGGCGAACACAGAAACCAGAAGCCATACCCATACAGTCACTGTTCTACGCAGAGACATCTTAGGGGCTAGCATCTTGAGAAGTTGGATCGACATAATGGCTTAGTTGCCCATGCCGCTGCCGAGCTGCTCAAGATAGAGCGCGCGTAAATCATTCACGATGCCACGCTTGAGTGACAGGGTGGTTTCATAGGTGTCGTCGCCAACCGGCGTAATGCTAACCAGCTGGGCACCATAGATAACACCCTGTACGCGAGCACGGAACGAATCGCTCTCCACAACCATCTGCGCAACCGTGGTGTTGGCATCGAGGTACTGGCCATAGACCTGTTCCATCAATGTGCGGTAAGCATCGAGCTTGGAAGCACGAATTGACAGCAGGCGCTGTTGAGCAGGGTTGTCATGCTGCTGAATACTAATAACCGCATAACCTGTAGCAAGAATATTTCTATTCTGATCAACCATGGCCTCAAGAATTGCATTGTCGTATTTTTCTTGGTTAGTGGCACAGCCGGTTAAAAATAGTCCGAGCATAATAGTGGTAACGGCTTTCGCGACAATATGTTTCATCTTGCTTCCCATGGTTTATCCAGCGTTGAATCAATGTTTTCCTTCTTGCTTGTATTATCGGCAGTACGGCGAGGGTCTTTAGGGTTAATAGTGTTTTCTCTTGCCCCTGCCCCGGTCTGGCACAGTTATTGCTCTATATCCATTAGAGGCGAGAACATAACTGATTCGCCAGACAGAACAATCTATTAACTGACTGTTTTTATTAAGGTTTTATTACATGGCTACTGCAACACTGTCGAACATACGACAGAACCTGTCAAAAATCGAACTCTCCGGGCTGGGTATTCCGTTCCTGGTGCTGTTGATTATTTCGATGTTGATTCTGCCACTTCCCGCTTTTTTGCTGGATTTTCTGTTCACCTTTAATATTGTGGTTGGCCTGGTGATCATTATGATCGCCATTAATAGCTCTAAGCCCTTAGATTTCTCTTCTTTTCCAGCGATTTTGCTGATTGCCACCATGCTCCGCCTAGGTCTGAATGTAGCCTCCACCCGACTGGTACTGGTTAAGGGCCATGAAGGTCCTGATGCAGCGGGTAAGGTTATTGAGGCATTCGGTGAGTTTGTTATTGCCGGCAACTATCTCGTTGGTTTCATCATCTTTGCGATTCTGATGATTATTAACTTTATCGTTGTTACCAAGGGTGCTGGCCGAGTGTCTGAGGTTATTGCGCGCTTCACTCTAGACGCGTTGCCCGGCAAACAGATGGCCATTGATGCCGACTTGAACGCCGGTGTTATTGATCAGGAAACGGCTAAAAGACGTCGTGAAGAAATATCTCAGGAATCTGACTTCTTTGGTTCTATGGATGGTGCCTCGAAATTTGTGCGCGGTGATGCGATTGCCGGATTACTCATCCTACTTATTAATATTCTCGGCGGCCTGCTTATTGGTATAGGCCAGCATGACCTAAGCTTTTCTGAAGCGGGCCGCATCTATGTGCTGCTGACTATTGGTGATGGTCTGGTTGCCCAGATTCCATCATTGTTGCTGTCCCTAGCGACGGCCATTATCGTGACTCGCGTAACCACCTCTGAATCCATGACCGAGCAGGCTAAGTCACAGCTCGGCAATCCGATGGCGCTGATTATTGCCGGCGTTATTCTGATTCTGCTAGGCCTGGTTCCCGGCATGCCTCACTTAGTATTTTTAGGCTTGGGTGCGGCCTCTGTAGGTCTGGGCGTCAAAATATCTACAGATTCTGACCGCCAGATCGTACAAGAGGACAACGCTATAGCAGCCAATGCTCAAGACGATGCGAGCAAAGAAGAACTTAACTGGGACGATGTGGATCAGGTCGATCTCGTCGGCCTAGATATTGGTTACGGATTGATTCCCCTAGTAAACCCTGAAACCGGAGGCCAGTTACTGCCCCGTGTTAAAGGCGTGCGTAAAAAGCTCTCCGCAGAGCTGGGCTTCTTAATTCAACCTATCCGTATTCGTGACAATCTTGATCTATCCCCTGATGTTTACCATATTGTGATGAACGGTGTGGTTCGCGGCAAAGGCGAAATTAAAGTAGGCCGCGAGATGGCCATTAATCCCGGCCATGTTCACGGCACACTGGAAGGCACGCCTACCAAGGAACCTGCATTTGGTTTGGACGCTATCTGGATTGAGCCTTCTCAGCGTGACTATGCACGCACCCTCGGCTATACGGTGGTTGATGCAGCCACGGCGATTGCCACCCATCTAAACACCCTGCTGCGCAGCAATGCTTCAGAGCTATTAAGCCATGATGAAACCCAGCAGCTACTCGACAAGGTCGCAGGTCGCTCACCCAAGCTGGTCGAAGATCTGGTGCCGGGTAAATTGCCTCTGGCGACCATTACTAAAGTATTACAAAACATTCTCGACGAGTCGGTTTCGGTACGCGATATGCGCACCATTATTGAGGTGCTATCGACCGAGAGTGGTCGCACGCTGGATGCCGACGAATTAACGGCTGCAGTGAGGCCACGGCTGGGACGCATGATCGTCCAGGGCCTGGTCGATATTAACGATAGTCTTCCGGTTATCACGCTCAACCCCTCTTTGGAGCAGGTGCTACACAATGTGTTGCAGCAGAGCAGCGGTAACCAGGGTTTAGTCATAGAACCCAAACTTGCAGAGGGCCTGTTTAAAGCTCTCGCAGAAAATACTGAAGCTGTTGAAAATCAGGGCCATCCCGCTGTATTGGTGGTATCCCCTGGCATTCGTCCCTGGCTTGCAAAAATTATTCGACACCGATTAAGTGACCTGACTGTGCTGTCCTACAGCGAGATTCCAGATGATCAGGCCGTTAAAGTTGTCGCGACAGTTGATGTCGAAGAAACCAATTAATCCGAGGAAAGAAAGAGATGGAATTACAAAGAGTACTGGCAGAAGACACGCGACGAGCGATGGAGAAAGTTATCCATCTCTATGGCGAAGATGCGCTGGTAGTTTCCAATAAGCGGGCCAAGGATCAGACTGAAATTATTGTTGCCATTGATCTTGCCCCGGAGACCCAAAAGACCCTCAATGAAATGCAGGCGCCCGCCCTTCAGGAGCCTCGCGTTTCTCTGGGTGAGATGCCTAATTTCTCAGACGTCATGGAGACTGAGGTCTTTAAAACGGTTCCCGCTATTGCTCATGACCCGGTACAAAATAAGTCTTTGGATCTGGATGCTGACCTAGACTCGGGCCTGATCGAAGAGTTTATGCATGAGCTTAAAGAGACTGTCGTCAAAGAAGGTTTGGCCACAGAAGGTCTGGCCTCAGACGAGTTTAACCCTGCTAACGAGGACCGAGAGAGCCTAAAGGCACGGGAAATCGTTGATATGGTGCGCCAGGAACTGGCCGCTATGCGCAATGAATTTAAGATGTCCCAGCAACTGGAAGCCTGGAGTGGCACCCAGTCAGTCACCGACGAGATGCGCCCATTAATTGAAGCCTTTAATGAAACCGGTATGCCCGTTGGCCTAAGAGCCTTGGTCACGGACGTGGTTAATCAACATACTGATATGACCGCGGCACTGTCCGATATCGCCGATATGCTCGGCGCAGCAATCAAACATACCAATGTTCTGGAAAATATTCAGGGCATCCACCTTATTGCCGGCAGCTCTGGCGCAGGCAAGACCCTTATGGCTGGCCGTCTCGCCAAACATGCAGCCCTTAATTATGGCGATCAGGACGTAGCTATTATCAGCTACAACGATATTCGCTTTGGCGCCTGGAGCCAAACTCAGCTTATCGGTTCTCAGGCTGGCGTAGAAACCTTTAGAGCCGGTAGCCTTGAAATGCTTGAGAGCCTGCTCCAGGAACTGGAGTCGCGGAAACTTATCATTATTGATATGCCCGGTGTGGATGTTTTAAACCACATGAACGCATTAACCCAATTGCTCCCCAATGCCCGTAAGCACCTAGTGCTGGCGGCTGACGCCTCGGAGAGCTCGGTCAAACGGCATCTCAAGTCGGCTGAAATGAGCTGGGACTCGGTAATGCTGTCACGGCTTGAGCCTGATGTTTACCCCTGGGCTGTGATTAATACTCTATTGAATGCCGAGACCCCAGTTTCACTGGGTGCTGCAGAGCCATCGATCATTGATATGGCTCCCCTAACCGGTCACGGCCTCGCCCAACAGGCGCTAAGCCATTTGCCCATTAGTTTTGTTTGACTAGCTTGAGACGATAAACGAAAATGATTAACAATAGACAGGTACACCACATAATAAGTCGTGCAAGGAAGCCCGTTGAGGCTTTGCTTGATTCGACATCTTTTCTACATCTAGATGCAAAACAAGATTCCGGCCGAGCCTCTCACCAATATTCTATTGGTAATGGGGCGCTGTGTAATACCCTGGTCTCAAGAATGCTTATAGGGTTTAAAAATGCTTAATAAAAGACCTACTCAAATTATTGGTATCGCCAGCGGCAAAGGCGGCGTCGGAAAAACAACCGTTTCGGTAAATCTTGCCGTTATGCTCGCGTCGCTGGGTAAAAAAGTGATGATTTTCGATGCAGACCTAGGCCTTGCCAATGCGCAGTTAGCCCTAGGCTGTCGCACGCCGTTCAATTTTAGCCATGTTCTGTCGGGTGAGAAAACCCTCGGTGAAATTATTGTTGAAGGCCCCAGCGGTGTAAAGCTCGTGCCTGGTGCTAGTGGCATGCAGCATATGGCGTCGTTAAATGAAGCAGAAACTGCTGGTATTATTCAATCGTTCTCCGATTTAGACGAAGACCTAGATTACTTTATTGTTGATCTGGCTGCGGGACTGTCTGACACCGTGATGGCCTTTATGCGGGCCTGCCAGCATCGTTTTATCGTACTGAAAAATGAGCCCTCTTCCATCGCTGATGCCTACGGCACCATTAAAGTAATGATTCAGGAGCATCAGCTAGACAATATTAGTCTAATCCCGAATGGCGTAGCCTCTCAGAATGAAGGCGAGCGACTCTACGGCAGTATTAATTCGGTGATTCAAAACTTTCTCGGCAGTCGAGTGGACTACCTCCATTCTATTACTCAGGATGAGATGGTACTTAGGTCCATAAAAGCTGGACAACCGCTGGTGTCTTTTGCCCCCTCTAGCATCGCCAGTCGCGACTTTAGAGCCCTGGCCAAAGTAGTCACCAGTCTCGAATCTGATATCCCTATGAACGGTGGCTTACAGTTCTTTGTTGAACGACTTGCCATGCAGCAACAGAGCATTGCGTAGGACTTCCCATGGCTGATTTACGAGTCTATGAAGAAATTCAAAATGCTGATCAGTCCGGCAACGAACTGCTGGCCCATGTTGGGTTGGTAAAACGCGTTGCTTTGCATCTCAAGGGACGGCTACCCAATTTTATGGAGTTGGATGAGTTAATTCAGGTCGGTATGATTGGTCTCATTGAAGCCAAGAGCTCTTTTGATGCCAGCAAAGGCGTCGACTTTGAAGTCTTTGCTAAGAACCGAGTCCGTGGCGCCATTCTCGACCAGGTGCGCAAGATGTCGTATCTGCCGCGTTCAGCGATAGTTAATATTCGCGATCACAACCAAGCCAGTGCTGCGCTTAGTGGCGAGCTGGGTCGCGAAGCCTCACAGACAGAACTAGCCGAATTTATGGGCAAAGACATGGATAGCTTTCAAAAGGAACGCACCCACGCCCACCGCTTTCAGACTGTGTCTTTAGAATCGCAGCTACCCGATACTGTGGATATGCCCGGCAGTGCGAATAATGAGCCCGAAGCCAATATGGCTGGAGAGCAATTTATGGATTCACTGATGTCGTCCATTGACAGTCTTCCAGAGCGTGATCGTACCGTGATCTCACTCTACTACGTCGAAGAAATGAATTTAAAAGAGATAGGCGCCGTACTAGAGGTCAGCGAATCTCGAGTGAGCCAAATTTTATCGAGCAGCATAAAGAAATTGCGTCAAAACCTAGAGGTAGGGGAGGATTAAATAATGGCCCTTTCTATTTTTAAAAACAGAGGCATAAAAGCTGCCCAGCAACGAGCCAAAGCAGACTACATTAAGGTTGCATCGCTGCCTGAAGAAGATCGCGGCACACGCGCCATAAGACTGCGTATGGCAAACCGCTGCAAAGCGAATCTAGATAAAGTCTTTGTTGAGGGGGCCCAAAGAACCGCCCTTTTCCAAAAACAATCTGTTGCCGCCCTAACGAAGGGATCAGAAAAGCCAGTTGCACCTGTCGCAAATTCCTATCAAAGAGTTAAGACAGTCGCTGGTGAAATTTATACCTACCTACCAGAAGAATTTGCAGAAGAAATATTTCGTCTAGGTGCGATGTACCAAACCCTACAGATCGATATTGCTAAAGCAATTACGCTGGGCCAAGAGATTGCTGCGCGAGTAAGTTACGATTTAGGCTTAGATGATCCCTTTGTAGCCCTGCAGTTTTTGCGGGACGAGCTAGAAGCAGAGGTAATCAATAAATCTGAACCAGAAGATAACGAAAATGATCTCAAGGATGACGATAACGTTCAGGACGAAATTTAATGTCTGACTCTGATAAACGGCTGTAACCTATGACGTCAATTATTCTACTTGCGATCTTTCTCGGCACTGCCGCTACTATTATTCTTATCATCTATCTTATTGACCGCATTGCTCAGCTTGAAAATTTAACCCTAAGCGTGCAATCCGCTGCGACACAGAAGCAGGTTGAAGCTGCTCCTCAGCATACATTTTTAGGTCATGAGGGCAAAGCGCTATGGGATGTGATGTCTGGCAATTCGCCCGAAAACTTTAATGACAATGATCTAATCGCACTAAAGCCACGCTATGAACTGCTGTTGAAAAAACATATTGAGAAACTTTTTGCCGACGGCGTCAAGGATGGTAAGCAGAGCGGTACGGCCAAAAAACCCAAGGTGCCGATTGATATCACCACATTACGGGGTACGTTCAGTTCTTGGATTCCACAGCCAACAGCGGCAACCATTTACAACGCAGGTTTTGTGAGCGTGACTGCCACCGAAGAAGAAAGGATTGCCCTGCGGGCCAATCTCGACAACTCTGCCGGAATGCTTTATTCGCGTACCGACCTTGAGTTGCAGGAGCCTTTTTCAGAGGTATTGATGCCTACCCCTCCCGGCGCTGAAGCGCCACTACTGGCAGACCCGGCTAATACCGACCAGACGTTAGAAGACGACTTATTGGGCTAGTGCGCTTTATGGGCTGTAGCACCTTATGGGCTGTAGCACCTTAAGGGCTGTAGCACTTTATTGGGCCACGCACTTTAGGGCCAACTTGAATATCCACCTAGCTGTCTGCTTTATAAACTATTGCGGAGATTACTGAATAATCGAGGGTCCGGCGCTAACGGCTAACGAAAGGATAGACAACAATCGAGGGGTCTACCTTTTCTTCAGGCTGTTGCCCGGCGACTTGCAAGGCCTGTAAATCTACCTGCCGCTGCAAAAGCTCAAGATAGTCTTCGCGCTCTAGCGTGATTAACGCTTCAACATCAGCATTCAACTTTGCAACATTTTTCATGCGCCCATCAAACGATTTTATCTGTGTTGCCAGTTTTTTAACTGAACCAGAGACCACAGCAACCTGTTTTCCCTGAGCGACCAGAGCAACGTTAAGCTTATCTACCTGGGCCATCATTTTGTCGGTTTCAGCGCTCACACTTTTGGCGGTCGCTTCTGGTACCCGCTGATTTAGGTCAACAGTACTTTTCTCTGCTCGGGTAACCGCTTCGGCAAGTAGCATTTGATTACTGGCAAATTGCGCCTGCTTGGTCGCCAACTGATTGATCGAAAAATTTAACTGCTCAAAGGTTGCCAAGGCAGAATTCATTTTTACCACGCGCTTACTCAGAGCCACCATCATATTGTCGACCTGATTAACCCGCGCTGAAAGTTCCACCGACATAAATCCAATAAGGCCTACGGCAATCAGTAACGAAACCACTGCACCGAGTAGAATACGAGTTGACGTCACGGCACCCTTAGCACTGGCAGCGACTAATTCATTAACTCTTTTTTGTAGATGATCGAGACCATTCTCAAGGGCCGATGAGGCGCGTCGACTAACATCTGCAGCACTGTTGGTGGCGTCGGCAGTATCGAGTACCCCGGGCAGTAAAACCTCGAGACGGCCCGAGATTTCTTGGGCGTTCTTAAGTACCTGAGAAAAACGCTGATAATCGCCCGGGTCTACTTTCGGATCCTGGTCATCATTTTCAGACGACTCTTCGAAGGCTTCTATGGACTCTGCAATAAGGGCAGAATCTGAATCAGCCAACGCCTTTTCGGTAAATGCTTGGTCAGCCATTTGCTCTGGCGTTTCGGGGGTTTCAGAAACGTCAGAATTATCTGTATTTTTAATATCGTCTTCAGGATTGCTCATAGGAATTCCGGACTGGTTACAGGTCTCTATTTTAAATAATTATGATGACTGCTTAAGCCCATCTAGTTGTTTAGAAACATCGGCAGAAACCTGGTTAACTTTAGCAATGCGCTGGCTTAATAAATCGTCAAAAAGCGCTCTGTCCGCACTGATAGCCGTATCATCAAGTGCGCTTAAAATAGTCGAAATCTGATCATCAGATTCAAGAATGACTTCTGGACTCTCACTAGCACTGGACCTAGCACTTGATCTGGCCATGACGTTTTCGAGCCCAGGGCTAAAACCCCCATCAAATCTCTCCTTTGGCTGGGCAACTGGGCCCTCACCAATCTGACCCAATTTCCCTCGGGTACCATCAAGCGTAAATAACTGCTCTTCTTCTTTATCAGACATTCGCTCCCCCTTTCTATTAACAATATCTAGTCGCGAACAACAGCCTTGAGTTGGCCTGCGGCTCTAATCCAATAATCGGCAGGTAAGCCGGCGCCTTTAGTAAACTCTGTCGCGCGATCTCGAGCGCTAAAGGGGCCAGAGAGTACAGCGTAGGCAATGCTATTACCCGTCGCTATCGGCACAATGGTCGCATTGCGTAAACCTGCATAGCCCCTGATGTAAAGTTTGGCCTGTTCGCGGGTGGTCAACACAATATGCTGTACAAAGAAGTCTGTTGCTTCGGCTCCCTGTATTGGCCCCAGTGATTTGGCTTTCTTAAGTGCTGCGGCTTTTCTCAGTGCCGTAGCTTCCTTAAGTGCCGTGGCCTTCTTAAGTGCTGTGGCCTCTTTGAGCGCCTGAGCTTCTCTTAGCGCTGTGGCACTTTTAATTGCAGCCGCTTTTTTATCCGCTATGGTCTTCTTATCGGCTATGGCTTTCTGTTCAGCCGCCTGTTCGGCAAGCTGTTCCGAACGTTTATCTTTTTTCAGCGCCGCCACCACGGCCTGAGCCTGGGCAATCTGACTGGCCGCAGCCGGCTTATTGCTTTCTCTTTCATTTCTATTAATCTTCGGGCCGCCTGCGTCAAGCGGCAAGACTAATGGCTCAGAAATCTGGGCGCCGTTAGAGGTATCTGCCAGATCATTTAGCGCACCTGTGACTGTGGACTGATACTGGTCCGTTGCATCGGGATTAAGTTTAGAGACCACCACCCAGGTAACCGCTAAGCTGATTATAAATATTCCTAACACCGGCCACAGATTTCGTCCTGCAAGACCTTTCTCAGTGTCATTTTCATCGTAACTTGGATCTTCATCGTCGAGAAAGTCCACTGGGGTTTCCGAAAACGGATTACTGTCACTGTAGTCTTCACCAAGATAATCATTTTCATCAACTGCAGGCTGGGAAGACGGATTGTATTCGTTGGGATCTTCATCGGAGTAACCGCCGCGGACAGCTGCACCTAGTCCAGCATGGAGGAGCAGTATTTCTGTCTCGCGTTCAAAGCCATGTTGTTTCGCGGCAACCATCAGCTCACCGGCTTCATCAAGAGTGGGGGTTTCCACCACCCATCGATAGAGGCGTCGACCAAAAAGTCCCAGTGGCTTTTCATGGCTGGGCCAACCGGTTTTATCGAGAAACAAAATAAGGCGAACATTGACGCCGGGGAAATCTGCTAACAGTCGCACCAATAAAGACCACTGTTCTTCGTCAACAGATTTCGCGTCGTTTACGACCAGAAGTTTAACGGGCGTTGAATTGTCCGGCGCCTGGCGAGCGCGCTCTAGGCTCATGCTGGCAAGCATTTCATTAAAGCGCTTGAGTAAACTGTCTGTGTTAGTGGGTAAAAAAACTTCTACCTGAAAAACATTAA
>JGI20154J14316_10003901_pt1 | contig 11739 bp, 11 predicted proteins | sample COG_04_FD_14316 | JGI IMG/M metagenome (IMG submission 14316) | reverse complement strand
GGAGAGCCAACAGAACTTGATCATACAGCTTACTGGTCTGAACCAAGAGCTGTAATTAATAAGTTGGCTTCAGATGGCGATGCTGCATTTTTAAAAATTTTTTTAAAAACTAGGCTAAATTCTTTTTAGCTATTTGATAGATATTTTTTAACGACTAGTAAAAAATCTTTTGTAGCTTCAGCATGCACCCAATGCCCTGCATTTTTAATTGTGATAATTTCATTTTTGGGAAAAAGTAAATTGATATTTTCTAAATGCTTTTCAGAAATGTAATCAGATAACTCCCCTTTTAAAAATAGCGTCATTCCATTAAATCTTCCCTTAATTTCTGGGAATCCAATAATTTTATCCATATTTTTTTCTAATGCATCTAAATTTAATTGCCATGAGTTTCCGGTTGATGAAATTATAAGGCTTTGCAAGAAAAATGCTCTTAAAGAGTTATTTGGTAGTGTTTTTTGTAAAATTTGATCTGCATCTGATCTTCGTACTAGATCAGCAATTGGTAAATTTCTCATAATTGAGATGTTCATTGATTGATCGTGTTGGTATTTAGTAGGTGCAATATCAACAATTAATAATTTTTTTATTAAACTTGGGTTATTAACTGCTAATACCATACTTGCTTTGCCACCCATTGAATGACCTAAGACATCTACAGGACCCTCAAAAGAAGAGATAACTTCTCTAAGGTCTTCAGCCATAGATTCGTATGAATTATCATCATTCCAAAAACTTTCGCCATGATTTCTCATATCTACAATATGTACTTGACGATCAGATGAAATATTTCGTGCGATTGCTCGCCAATTTCTTCCAGAGCCAAACAAACCGTGTACTATTAATAAATCAGGGAAATTAGACTTGTTACCAAAACTTTGAATTTTTAACATAATAGCCTCAAATCAAAATTTGCGCTAATACATCATCATCTGTGATATCTTCGTAAGAAAATCCATTATCTTTCATTCTTTTACAAAGCTCATTAAAACCTTCAACAGATCCACTTTCGATACCTAATAATACAGATCCAAAGTTACGTGCAGATTTTTTTAAATATTCAAATCGTGCTATATCATCATTAGGGCCAAGTAAATTTAAGAAATCTTTTAATGCTCCGGGACGCTGAGGCATTCGCAGAATAAAATATTTTTTTAAACCCTCAAAGCGAAGAGCCCTTTCTTTTATATCTGGTAACCTTTCAAAATCAAAATTTCCTCCTGAAGTAATACAAACAATATTTTTTCCTACAATTTGATCTCTTACATCCTTTAACGCATCAATCGATAATGCACCTGCGGGCTCGAGCACAATACCTTCTATATTTAACATTTCAGTAATAGTTGCACAAATTCGTCCTTCAGGAATACCTAATACATTTTCGATATTCTGATTTTTTAATATGTCAAAATTATTATCACCTATTCTGGCAACAGCAGCCCCATCAACAAAATTATCTACATGATCTAGTGTAATTAAGCTCTTTTCTTTTAAGGATTGATAAAGACTCCGCCCTCCCATGGGTTCACAGAATTTAAAATCAATTTTCTGGGTATTAAAATATTTAACTAACCCAGAAGATAATCCACCACCACCAACTGGAGTTATTATCATATCAGGTGGTGTTTCTAGTTGATTTAGGATTTCAACACCGACTGATGCTTGGCCTTCTATAACATCAAGATGGTCAAAAGGAGGAAGCATTTCTGCGCCAGTTTTATCAGAATACACTTCAGCAGCTTTTAGGGTTTCGTCGAAATAATCTCCCTGCATTATGATTTCAATATTGTTACCACCAAAACTTGCAGTTTTTGTTATTTTTTGTTGTGGTGTAGTGACTGGCATATATATTCGGCCTTTTACACCAAAGTGTTGACATGCATAAGCAAAACCTTGTGCATGGTTGCCAGCTGAAGCGCAAACAAACTTTGGTGTTTTACCAGCTTTAATAGCTTTGCTCATGGCATTAAAAGCACCACGAATTTTATATGACCTTACTGGGGATAAATCTTCTCTCTTAAGATAAATATTTGCCCCATAAATATTTGAAAGATATTCATTCTTCTGAAGAGGTGTTTCAGGAAATAAAGCTCTCATTTTTAGACAGGTATTTTCTGCTGACTTTTGAAATGATGACACTATGAAGCCTCTCTATGTCTTCTTACTTTTTATTTTAAAGTATAGGATTTTTAAAAAGATTTAAACGTTTATAAAATTTATCACAATCAATTTTAAAATACTTACAACATTAACTAAACAACAGACTATTTCATCATATACTTTTTATCTAACAATCAAGGTCTTGCTCGCAATGATTAAACCACATAAACGATGTTAAATTTGATAGTATTCACGGAGTAAAAAATGTCAGCGCCAAAAAAAGTTGTTTTAGCTTATTCAGGGGGTCTTGATACCTCAATCATTTTAAAGTGGTTGGAAATTGAATATGGCTGTGAAGTTGTAACTTTTACTGCTGATTTAGGCCAAGGAGAAGAATTAGACCCGGCTCGAAAAAAGGCAGAGTTATTGGGTATTAAAGCTGAAAATATTTTTATTGAAGATGTCCGAGAAGAATTTGTTCGCGACTTTGTTTTTCCAATGTTTAGGGCGAATGCTGTTTATGAAGGACTCTATTTACTAGGTACATCTATAGCACGTCCACTAATCTCAAAAAGACTTGTTGAAATTGCTGCACAGGTTGGTGCGGACGCAGTGGCTCATGGAGCAACAGGCAAAGGGAATGATCAAGTCAGATTTGAACTATCTGCATATGCATTAAATCCAGATATTAAAGTTATTGCGCCATGGAGAGAGTGGGATTTATCAAGTAGAACAAAACTTCTAGAATTTGCTGAAAAACATCAAATACCCATCGCCAAAGATAAAAGAGGAGAAGCACCTTTTTCAGTGGATGCAAATTTATTACACACATCATCTGAAGGTAAAGTATTGGAAGATCCATCAATTGAAGCTCCTGATTATGTATATCAACGCACGGTTAGCCCTGAAAAAGCGCCAAATGATGCTGAATATATTGAAATTGGCTATACAAAAGGTGATCCAACATCCTTGAATGGAGAAAATTTAAGTCCGGCTGAAATGTTGACTTCATTAAATGATTTGGGTGGTAAGCACGGTATTGGTCGATTGGATTTAGTAGAGGGAAGATTTGTTGGTATGAAGTCGCGTGGAGTTTATGAAACTCCAGGTGGTACAATCATGCTTGAAGCGCATCGGGGAATTGAGTCAATTACATTGGATCGTGGAGCTGCACATTTAAAAGATGAGTTAATGCCTAAATATGCTGAATTAATATATAATGGTTTTTGGTATAGCCCAGAACGAGAAATGTTACAGGCTTTGATCGATGCAAGCCAAGAGCATGTAAATGGTACGGTTCGTTTGAAACTATATAAAGGTTCCGTGCAAACTATTGGCAGATGGTCAGATGACAGCTTATATTCCGAAGCTCATGTAACATTTGAAGATGATGCTGGAGCATATGATCAGACTGATGCAGCAGGTTTTATTAAAATTAATGCATTACGATTGAAGTTATTGGCAGCTCGAAATAATAAATCTTAATTTCTTAGACTTTATACTTATTAATTCCTAGAAAGATAAACTTGCATCACAAGATCTTATTTTAGAAAGGGTTTTTATATAGAAGTACTTGAATGGCTCTGATTCCAAAGATTACAATTATTGGAGTAAAATCAATACCAGAAAGCGTAGGTACATATCGCCTTATTCTATCATATATTGGAGATGTAAGACGATTAATTCCAAACCATGCTTGAGCAACTATTGGCTGACGTAAGTTTAATACATTGAATTGTACAAGCCAGCTCATAATGAATTGAATTATTACAACCCACCATGCAAGATCTAAAGCCATAATTAAAATTTCACTGATACCAGATCCACCTGAATTCATTTTATTCTCCTTTTGCTGTGATGTTGCTAACTGTGTTAAGCTAGTTATGCAAGATGGAGAATAATTAATACTTTTTTAAAATTTGTGATTTAATTCAACGAGGATAGTATTGTGATAAAATACGATAAAAAAGTTTGGGCTTGGATGCTATATGATTGGGCTGCTCAACCATATAGCACGTTACTAATTACTTTTATATTTGCGCCATATTTTACGTCTGTTGTCGTTGGCGATCCAATTCTGGGTCAGTCTCTTTGGGGTAATGACTGCTATTGTTGGCCTTATGCTTGCAATACTTGGTCCAATATTGGGCGCCATATCTGACAGGTGGTTTTCGAAAAAAGTGGATCGTATTTTTTTCTGTTTTGTATGTTTTGGGTGCGATTAGTATTTGGTGGGCTGTTCCAGGAATGGAATCTGTAACAAGTATTTTGATCTTATTTGGAATAGGGATGCTTGGAATGGAACTATCACAAATTTTTGTAAATTCCATGCTTCCTGAAATTTGTTCAAAAAATGATATTGGGCGACTTTCTGGCAATGGTTGGGCGCTTGGATATGTTGGCGGATTATTACTGCTTTTCATATCATTATTATTCTTTGCTGAAAATAATGTAGGTCAAACACTTTTAGGAAATTCGCCTATATTTGGATTGGATGCAAATGCTCGTGAAGGGACTAGATCAATAGGGCCATTAACAGCCATGTGGTATGTTTTATTTATGATGCCATTTTTTTTATATATTCCAGAAAAGAGAGTAAAAATTTCACAAAAAATAATTTTTACGGCTCTTGGCGATTTATGGCGGTCAATCAAAAAATTACCCTCTAATAAAAGCCTTACTTCTTATTTAATATCTTCAATGTTTTATCGTGATGCCCTCATTGGTATTTATTCATTTGGTGGAATTTATGCGAGTGGAGTACTGGGTTGGTCAATAACGCAAATTGGAATTTTTGGAATCGTAAGTGGCATTGCTGCCGCAATTTTTACTTTTCTAGGTGGTTTTGCAGATAAATATTTTGGCTCTAAACGTGTTATAATATTCTGTATATGTACATTGATTGTAGTATGTATTCTTATTGTAGGAACATCTCGGGATGTTTTTTTTGGAATTAGCCTTAATGAATTTAGCACTTTTCCTGACAAATTATTTTTGATTTGCGGGGTCGCTATAGGTGCAGCAGGCGGTTCATTGCAATCAGCCTCTAGAACGATGCTAGTTTTGCAGGCAGATAGAAATAGAATGACTGAAGCGTTTGGATTATATGCCCTGACTGGACGTGCCACGTCGTGGATGGCGCCTGCTTTAATTGGATATGTAACCTTCATTAGTCAAAATCAACAACTAGGTGTCTTGCCTGTAGTGGTACTTTTTATAATTGGGTTATTTCCATTAATTTGGGTAAACACAAATTAATGTTCAGATTAAAAATTCTATTGATGATTTTTTGTTTAGCTTTCAGCGTTCAAGCTGCTTTTGCCGAAAAGCAGGCACGTTATTTATTGGGTGCTATGCCATTACCATCAAACCAATTTCCAAACTCATATGGTTCATATTCAAAAGGATGCTTGGCTGGAGGTCAAGCTATGTTGGAAAGTGGACCAACCTGGCAAGTTATGCGATTGTCTAGAGGTCGTAATTGGGGACATCCAAATATGATATCTTTTTTAGAAAGATTAAGTAAGGCTGTGGCTAAAGAAACAAGTTGGAACGGAATTTATATTGGTGATATTTCACAACCAAGGGGTGGCCCAATGATTTCAGGTCATGTCTCTCATCAATTGGGTCTTGATGTTGATATATGGATGTTGCCAGCAAAAAACTTAAATTTAACTAAGTCTGAGCGAGAAAGTATTTCTTCAATTGATGTTAGAGCTAAAAACAAAAAAAACTATAAGCTCCAATTGGACTAAAGATCATATGGAGATTTTAAAATTATCTGCAAATGATCCAAGTGTTGATCGTATTTTTGTAACAGCTCCAGTTAAAATTTATATGTGCAATCATGAATCTGGCAATAGAGATTGGCTGCAAAAAATACGTCCATATTGGGGACATAATTTTCATTTTCATGTAAGGTTAAAATGTCCAAAGGACGCTTCGTTTTGTAAAACGCAAAAGCCAACTGTTCAATATCTATCAAAGGGTGGAATAGGCTGTGATGAAACTTTAAATTGGTGGATTACAAAAGCTTTAGAACCTATCAAAATAGACCCTAATAAGATTACACCTAAATCTAAAAAACACCCAAGAGAATACACTATGGCTGATTTGCCTAAGCAATGTATTGCAGTATTGAATAGCGAATAATTTTTAACCCATATATTAAAATTCTATTTCGAAGTTTCATTGCAGGGATCGCTTCTTATCTCTATAGGGTTTAAAGAATATTAGAATCTTAAGTCTTGGAGAAGTAATTATGTCAAACTCTCAATTGGAAACTGCCATTGAATCAGCTTGGGAAGCGCGCGATGAAATTTCATCTGCTACAATGGGGGAAACTCGTGATGCAATCGAAGCAACGCTTGAAGCACTAGATAGTGGGAAATTACGGGTAGCTGAGCCAAAAGAAAATGGTAATTGGCATGTAAATCAATGGGCCAAAAAAGCGGTTCTTTTAGGTTTCAGAATTCAAGATATGGAAATCCAAGAAGGTGGCCCACAAGGTGGAACTTGGTGGGACAAGGTAGACAGTAAATTTAAAGGCTGGAATGCATCTGATTTTCAATCAGCTGGGTTTCGTGCTGTCCCAAATTGTATAGTTAGAAAATCTGCATATATTGCTCCCGGCGCGGTATTGATGCCATCATTTGTTAATCTGGGTGCTCACGTAGGTGAAGGAACAATGGTTGATACTTGGGCCACTGTTGGTTCATGTGCGCAAATTGGTGCAAATGTTCACCTTTCTGGTGGAGTTGGTATTGGTGGTGTTTTAGAGCCAATGCAAGCTGGTCCGACTATAATTGAAGATAATTGTTTCATAGGTGCAAGATCTGAAGTGGTTGAAGGTTGTATTGTCCGTGAAGGTTCTGTTTTGGGCATGGGAGTATTTATTGGACAATCAACTAAAATATTTGATCGTGAAAGTGGAGAGATTACTTATGGTGAAGTTCCATCTGGATCTGTTGTTGTAGCTGGGTCTCTACCTTCTAAAGGTGTAAATCTATATTGTGCAGTGATTGTAAAAAAGGTTGATGCTAAAACGAGATCAAAAACATCAATAAATGAATTATTACGTGATTAAGCTTTTGTGATTTAATTTTGTGTTAACGCTTCCTTCATTTATGAGGGTAATTTATAGTTTATCATATGACAGACAAAAAAATAAAACGACCTCAATTGGTATTCACTCTATTAGTTGAAGTCGGCCGTAATCCTAATGATGGATTGCCAAAAGGTGCTACTGGCGGTGCAATTATGTGCTTTGCATCAGGAGTTGATGAACCAGAAGCAGTCCGAGAAACAGTCGCTATCTTGAAGCAAGCTGATTTAGCACCTTTGGATGTAACTGGTTATGGTACTTTAGATGAGCGCCTTCAAGAGGGACATGATATAAGCGAAGAAGAACGTAAACTCATGCAACAGGCACTGGATGAAAATTCTGTTATTGTTTATCAGCTCACCCCTTTTTTTGAAGAAAAAAAGAACCAGCCCAGTGATACACATCACTGATATTTTTTAATACATATATAAATAACGTATATGTAATATTTTTATTGGGAAGTAAGATTAATGCTTAATATTTTCTTTGATTTAGATGGGACATTATTAGATAGTCAGTCTGGAATAATCCAATCACTACAACATGCATTAATTGAAACAGCAGGAATTGAACCAAGTTCTGATGAATTACGAGGTATGATTGGTTCTAGCTTGCCACACATTTTGGCCAATTTTCTTGGACCACATGGTGAAGTAGCGGAAGCTATAAATTTATATCGTGAATTTTACCAAGAAGAGGCAATGTTTGATGCCGAAATTTATGATGGTGTTTTTGAAATGTTTGATACATTGATCACAGCCGATGTGGGCTTATTTATTACAACATCTAAACCTCATGCTTTTGCCAATCAGGTAGTTCAACATTTTGGGATATCGGATGCTGTTACTCATGTTTTTGGATCTGAGTTAGATGGAACCAATTCCGACATATCATCATTGTTACAATTTGCTTTAGATGAAACGGGTTTTGACCCTAGAAAATGCATAATGGTAGGTGATCGCCAAATGGATATTTTTGGTGCAAAAAATAATGATATTAATAATATAGGTGCGCTTTGGGGCTATGGTGAAGCTGATGAATTGCGAATGGCTGAAGCTGATATGCTTGCTGGACACCCTGAAGAGTTAGCAGAAATCTCATTTGATATGATGGGATTAGATTTAGATTAGAATAAAGGTGTATTAAAATGGATGGATTTTTATCCATCCATTTTGTTGTTGTTTTAAACTTCAAATTTTAAAGCACTGACAGTTTGGAATATGCCAGTTTTTTGGAGACTTTCCATAGCATTTTGATTTGGAGCACAATCCAGATAGAGTAAAGCTATTGCATCTCCACCAATATCTTTTCTACCTAATGTAAAGTTAGCTATGTTTACTTCATGTTCGCCCATAGTTTGACCTAATGTTCCAATAATACCAGGGATATCTTTGTTTGTAGTGTACAGCATGTGAGAACCCACTTCTGCATCGATATTAATGCCTTTAATTTGGATAAAGCGTGGTTTTCCATCACTGAAGACAGTACCAGCAACTGATCTTTCACGTTCCTTTGTCTTAACAGTTAGTTTTATATAACTGTCAAATACACCTGATTTTTCTTGTGTGGTATTGGAAACTTTTATTCCCCGATCAGTAGCAATTATAGGTGCAGATACCATATTTACATCTGGATTCTGTGCTTGCATTACCCCAGCAATCGCAGCAGAAGCCAACGCTTTGGTGTTCATGTCTGCAACCTTACCATCATATGTAATATTTATTTCTGTGATTGGTTCATTTGTTAATTGACCAGCAAAAGCTCCCAGGTGTTGTGATAATTTTACAAACGGGCCTAATATTGGGGCTTCTTCTGCAGTGATCGATGGCATGTTTATTGCATTAGATACGGCGCCATTGTTTAAATAGTCGCTAAGCTGTTCTGCAACTTGAAGTGCAACATTTTCTTGTGCTTCAGTTGTTGCTGCTCCTAGATGGGGAGTTACAACAACATTTTTTAAATTAAACAATGGACTATTTGTTGCGGGTTCGACTGAAAATACATCAAATGCTGCGCCTGCTACATGGCCTGAATTAAGTGCTTTTGCTAAAGCAGTTTCATCTACCAATCCGCCACGTGCACAATTAACAATACGAACGCCTGGTTTCATTTTATTAATTGCTTCTTCAGAAATCATTCCTGCTGTTGCATCTGTTTTTGGAACATGAAGAGTTATAAAATCAGATTTACTGTATAGTTCATCAAGTTCAACTTTTGTAACGCCTAATTCTTTGGCTCGCTCTTCAGATAAGAATGGATCATATGCTAATACCTTCATTTTCAAACCAAGTGCACGAGATGCAACAATTGACCCAATATTACCTGCGCCAACTAAGCCAAGTACCTTATTTGTTAACTCAACACCCATAAATTTTGATTTTTCCCATTTGCCAGCATGGGTAGATTCTGATGCTTCTGGGATCTGCCTAGCGACTGCAAACATCATAGCAATAGCATGTTCAGCTGTTGTGATCATATTCCCAAAAGGTGTATTCATAACAATTACACCTTTTTTTGAAGCAGCCTTTAGGTCAATATTATCAACCCCAATTCCTGCACGGCCAATAACTTTTAAATTTGTGGCAGCGCTGAGCAATTTTTCTGTAACTTTTGTTGCAGACCTAATTGCCAAACCATCATATTCGCTAATTTTTGCAAAAAGGGCGTCTTTATCTTTGCCCAGTTTTGGTAAAAAATCTACATCGATGTTGTTGTCACGAAAAATTTGAACAGCTGTTTCAGATAAGCTGTCAGATACAAGTACTTTAGGCATTTAAGCCTCCTCTAAATTATATTTATAAAATTGCAAAAATAAATTTTGCTAAAACTATAGATTTGAAATTTGTGTTTCGAATGCCCAAGTTAACCAAGGCATTAATGATTGAAGATCTTGCTTTTCAACTGTTCCACCTGTCCAAATACGTAAACCAGCTGGTGCATCCCTGTATGAACCAATATCATATGCAACGCCCTCGTCATCCAAAACTTTAACAAGAGATTTTGCAAATTTTACTTGGCCTTCTGAATTCAAACTCGTTACGCGTGGATCAATAATTTTCAAACACACAGATGTATTAGATAGTGTATTTTTATTTTCAGCTAAAAACCCAATCCAATCATTATCATCAACAAAATTTGATATAATATTTAAATTTGCATCTGCTTTTGCTATTAAGCCATCTTTGCCACCTTGTTTTTTTGCCCAATCAAGTGCAAATAAATAATCTTCGACTGCTAACATTGAAGGTGTATTTATTGTGGCACCTTTAAAGATCCCATCAATTAATTTGCCACCTTTTGTCAGTCTAAAAATTTTAGGTAAGGGCCACGGTGGAGTATAGCTTTCAAGACGCTTTATAGCATTTGGTGATAATATAAGCATGCCGTGAGCAGCCTCNCCACCTAATACTTTTTGCCAACTAAATGTTGTCACATCTAATTTATCCCAAGGTAAATCTTGGGCAAAAGCCGCAGACGTTGCATCGCATATTGTTAGGCCCTTTCGGTTTTCTGGTATAAAATCTCCATTTGGTACCTTTACGCCAGAAGTTGTCCCGTTCCAGGTAAAAACAACATCATTATCAAAGTTTATATTAGTGAGTTCAGGTAGTTTTCCATAATCTGCCACGTGATGGGTAACGTTATCTAACTTTAATTGCTTTACAACATCAGTTACCCAACCTGCACCAAAACTTTCCCAGGAGCACATGTCTACNGGACGCTCACCAAGTATAGACCACATTGCGGCTTCAACTGCCCCAGTGTCTGAAGCTGGAAGAATTCCAATTTTATAATTTTCTGGTATTTTTAGAATTTCGCGAGTGGATTCGATTGCTTTTAAGAGTTTGTCTTTACCAATTTTAGCTCTGTGAGATCTGCCAAGTGCTGCATTAGATAATGCATCAAGCGTCCAAGTAGACGGTTTTGCGCAAGGTCCAGAAGAGAATTGGGGATTGTTCGGACGAACGTCCGGTTTTTCTATTTTCATAATATCTATCCTTACAGATAATTGCCCTTCGTTGGGGAAGGGTGTCCCACTGATGCGTTTATGTAAAAAAAGACAATTACACAAGCCTTCCTTCTGGAATATTATGTAAAATACTCATAAAGCTAATTATCATTAAAAATATTTTTTAGGGCATGAAAAATGTACGTCGCAACTTTAATAGCAAATAGTAATAATAAAAATTTATCAGCGCTCATTTTAAAACAAGTTGTTTATGATCTAGGTGGAACACAATATAATATTTTAGATGATAATATCGCGATAGACATACCTTTAGAATCTGAACCAATAAACTTTGAAATAGTTTGGAAAAAACTCCAAAAACTTAAGATAGACATTGTACTTCAATCAATAAAAAATCGTCGAAAAAAAGATACTTTTAGCTGATATGGATAGTACAATAATAGAACAAGAATGTATCGATGAATTGGCTGATGAGGCCGGCGTGGGAGAACGTGTCGCTGAAATAACCAAAAGAGCTATGAATGGTGAATTGGATTTTGAAGAAGCTCTTGTTGAACGTGTCAAA
>JGI20154J14316_10003893_pt1 | contig 11771 bp, 12 predicted proteins | sample COG_04_FD_14316 | JGI IMG/M metagenome (IMG submission 14316) | reverse complement strand
ACCTTTTTTGGTTGAGTTCTTCGAATTAATTCCATGAAATATTATTACTTTATCTTCTATTTCCACGAAATCATAACTTAATTTTTTTAAGTTAACTGGATTTGGAACCATTCCTAAGTACTTTTTTTTTCCAATTAATGGAATATGGTAGTCTAAATCAGAGCTAATAACGCCTTTAATATTTTTATAAATATATCTATGAAGTTTTTTAAACTCTGATGAATTGTATTTTAATATGTGACGATATTTTTTTAATAATAATTTATCATTTAAATAAGGGGTAAGTATCGAATATTTAAATTTATTTTCTAATGCATACTTAACACTTATATAATCAACTCCACATGATAAAAGAAATAGGTTCTTATTATTTTTTAATATTTTTTTAAGTAAAATTGTCTCTAACCAAGGAGTAGTTTTAAATGAATTTTCGTTTATTAATTGAACAATGTCAAAGTCTTTTAAAGTTTTTATTTTTAAGTAAGCTTTAAATCCTAATTCAAAGTCATTAAGACTGACCTTAAGTAACTTGTCAACTATCTTTGCGATAAATTTCAAAAATGGTATCTCAAAAATTGTTGATTTAACTTCTATGTCCACCGGGTAATTTTTAAATCCATCTCCAGTACCCAATAAAGTAACTGAATGACCGTTTAACTGTAGACCATCTTTTAGAGAATTATGAAGTCCACTATATTCACCTATTAAAAGAATTTTCATTAATTTATCTACATTTGTTTCAAATATAATTTTAATGAGTAATGTAAACAACAAAAATATCAGTTTAGAAATATTAATCTCAACAAAAAATAGAGATAATCTTGACTTCTTAAATAATATTTTTATAAAAAATAATACTCATTCTAATTCTATATTAATTATTAATCAAACGCATAAAACAGATTTTTCTTGCCCAAAAATCGATAATATTAATTTAATTAACATAAATGAAATTGGTTTATCAAAAAGCAGAAATTTAGCAATTAATAATGCTAAATCTGATATATGCTTATTGGCTGATGACGATATATTATATGAAGAAAATTTTGACTCCATAATCATTAGTGCTTTTAATTTAAATCCCAGTGCTGATATAATTACCTTTAAGATGAATGATTCAAATGGTAATTCATTTAAGAATTATCCAATAATAAAATACCATAATAAAAAATCTCTAAGTTTTGTTAACTCTGTTGTTATTGCATTTAGAAGAAATTCTATTATTTCTAATAAAGTTTTATTTGATGAAAATTTTGGATTAGGATCAATATTTCAAACAGCAGATGAATATGTTTTTCTTAGAAATGCATTGGACTTGAATCTAAATATTATTTTTCACAATGAGGTTATTTTATCTCACCCTATTAACAGTTCTGGAAATGATGTTGCAAGTGACAGAATTTTATTTGCAAAAGGAGCGTTGTTTTATAAATACTATAATTTCTTATCTTTTCTAAAGTTGATTCACTATGTGTATTTAATGTTTAAATTTAAATATATTAGATTAAATCAAATTTTAAATAAGTATTGGGTTGGAGTTAAAGGGATTATCAAATATATAAATGTAAATAATGAAAAAAAATAGCATTGATGATATTTACGAATTAGAGATACCTAAAATAATATCTCCAGAGGGTATGGGGTCATTATCTTTTGTTGAAAAAGAAATTATTCCTTTTCCTATTAAAAGAGTCTATTATCTGTATGATGTTCCTTTTAACGGTGAGCGGGGAGGGCATGCGCATAAAAATCTATTCCAAGTATTAATTGCACTAAACGGAAGTTTTGAATTATTACTAGATGATGGTAAAAAGACAAAGAAAATTGTTTTAGACAGTCCTGATATTGGCCTCTTTATTCCAAATGGTATTTGGAGAGAGATGAATAAATTTTCTAAAAATTCTGTTTGTCTAGTTTTAGCTTCTGAAGATTATGATGAAAATGACTACATAAGAAATTATCAGGAATTTAAAAAAATCAAATAATTATTTTAAAGAGCATAAATAAGATAGTCTGTACAAGTCAAAAATAAATAAATTTGGATGTGACCCTTTTAAGTTTGATTCAATAGTTTTAGAAAACATGTTAATTGCCATAGAGGTTGTTTTCCTAAGTCCAAAAAAGTTTAATATTCTATAACACTTTAGGATAGTTATATCATTTTTATTTATCAATTTATTATTATTTAGGTGATGTAAATTCTTTAAAGCTTCTTTAGTTTTCGTTAAGAATTTTGAATTATCATCTAAGCCGTAATGAGTTACTTCGTTATCTATATGATTTATTGAAACTAAATTTTCTTTTAATAATGCTCCGAAAAAATAATCCATTCCATAACCATTTATATTTATGCTTTTGTTGATTTTATCAAAAATTACTTTTTTAACTAGAAAATTGGAAGATATAATGTATTTGTATGGGTTTTTATTTCTTTTAATACATGGTATATCTTCTCTTGATTTACCAAACAGATATCTTAGATTGGTTGACTCAATTTTTTTATAATTGAAGCCCCCAAAAACAACTTCAAATCCTTTTTTAATTTCATTTAAATAAACTTCTATAAAATTATTATTAAGTGGATTCACATCAACATCAATAAAAAGTAGCCATTTGTATTGTGCTTTTTGAGATAATAATTGTCGATTAGCAGATCGTCCAATGTTTTTTTTACTCTCAAAAAACTTACAATTAGTAAGTATATTAATCTTTTGATTTACTTCATTTAAAGCGGAAAAAGAAGCGTCATCTATACATATAATTTCAAAAACAATTCCTAGTGTTAAACACTCTTTTTCTAGTCTAGATACTAGATCATATGCATTATAGTTATAACAAGGAATTAAAATTGAAATCATTCGTATATATTTTCGACACTCATCCCTGTTACATCAATACTGCTTATAGATTTATTGTTACATAATAGTGTTTTATGTGGGAACTCTTTTATTAATATAAAATCATGTGTAGCCATAAGAATAGTATTTCCTTTTTTATTTAAATCTAATAAAAGCTGCATAATTTCTAAGCTTGTTTTAGGATCTAAATTACCTGTTGGTTCATCTGCAATTATTAAGTCTGGACTATTTAGTAGTGCTCTAGATATTGCTACTTTTTGTTTTTGTCCACCTGATAACTGATGAGGAAATTTATGAGTCAAATCTTTAATATTAACAATTTCTAAGACTTTATATATCCTGTCTTCAATTTTCTTTTTCCCTTTCCATTCTGTCGCTTGAAGAACGAATTTTAAATTATCAAAAACAGATCTGTCTTGAAGAAGATTGAAGTCTTGAAAGACTACTCCAAGTTTTCTTCTCAAAAATGGTATTTTCTTTTCTTTTAAATTATTAAGGGAAAATCCACCTACAGTTATTTCTCCTTTTTTCAATTCTAAATCTGCATAAAGAGTTTTTATTAGACTACTTTTACCTGAGCCTGTTTTTCCAATAAGATAAATAAAGTCTCCCTTATTAATATTAATATTAATATTTTCAAATATTATTTCATCTTGTTGGAATATGGAAACTTCTTCTATGTTTAATATGCTTGTACTCATAATATAAATATAATACTTAATTGTATTATTTTAGCAAAGAGATGTTTAAATCCTAATAAAATTATGAAAGATAAAATCGATAATATTTCAAAGTTATCTAAAGTTAATTTTAAAGAAAACAACTCTTTTTTTAATAAATTAAAGAAAAAACAACCCAAGCAATTTGACTACTTAATGAATAATCTTCATGACGAAGAATTCTCAAAAACAAATTGTTTAGAATGTGCTAATTGTTGTAAAACTACGAGTCCTATTTTTACATCTAAAGATATTTCAAGTATCTCCAAGCACTTACGACTTAAGAGTGATAAGTTTGTTTCCAAATATTTAATAATGGATTCAGACAACGATTATGTGCTTAAACAATCTCCTTGTGTTTTTTTAAATGAAGATAATAGTTGTTTTATATATGAGTATAGACCTAAAGCGTGTAGAGAATACCCTCACACAAATAGAAAAGATTTTCATAAGATATCACAAATTACTATGAAAAATATTGAAATTTGCCCTGCTGCGTTTAATATTGTTGAAAAACTAAAACTAAAATTAAATAATAATTCTCAAAAATTTAGATAAAGTTTAACTTAGTTAGTAGAGTAAATATTTAGATCTAATTTTTTTAAAGTTAAGAAGCCCTTTTGACCAAGATGATCTAATTTCTTTTTCTGTCAAATTATTAATTATTTGATCCTTTAATTTTTGAGTCCCAGAAAGTTTTATAAAAAAAGAATTAAAAAACTGATCCTTGTTTGAACTATTTTTATAACCATTAATTAAATATTTAAGTTCTATTTTATCAAAGTTATTTACTGAACTTAATTGTTCTCCATAGCAAATTAAACCATCGTTTTTTGGGCTACTTGATCCAGAATTAGGTTTAGGGGTGAATCTGTATTTATATATTTTGGTATCGAAAAATGGGCTACCGTAAATAGTAAATTGTTCATTAGTCCCTCTTCCTACGCTAACGTTTGTTCCTTCAAATAAACACAAACTAGGATAGAAATTAATTGATTTGTCATTTGGTAGATTTGGAGATGGTTTAATAGGTAAACTATATGTGGATTTTCTGTTATAATTTTTTATTTTAATTATTTCTAATTCACAAAATAAATTATTTCCCAACCAATTTTCTCCGTTAATCATAGTTGCATATTCGCCAATTGTCATCCCATATACTATAGGAACCTTATGCATTCCAACGAAACTTTTATTTACTAATTCTAAAACTGGCCCATCAACATAGTTAATATTAGGGTTAGGACGATCTAAAACTATTAAAGGTATATTGTTTTCAGCACAGGCCTTCATAACATAGTGTAGAGTTGATATATGAGTGTAGAATCTAACTCCTACATCTTGAATATCAAAAATCATAATATCAATCCCTTTTAAATCTTCATTTAATAATTCACCATATTTTCTTTTTTTTCCATGTAATGAAATTATTTCTAATCCAGTCTTTTTATCAACGTCATCTGAAATATTTGCTCCATTTGGTTTTTCACCTTTATATCCATGCTCAGGTGTAAATATTTTTTTTACTTCAATATTTAATTTTAGAAGTGAATCCACTAAATGAGTGTAATCATTGTAATCGTTGGCTAATGCTTTTGTTTTAGAATTAATTGTTGATTTGAATATTACAGAGGTATGATTAGCAACTATTCCAATTCTTTTATCTGATATAAGATATTTATATTCGTTAACACTCCCAGCTCCAACAATTATTTTATTTGTAGTTTTGTCACTATCAATAATTTCAACATTACACCAAGAGTTGTTAATTATTATAAGACAAAAAATAAAAAATAAACATCTTTTAAGCATAATTAATTTTGAAATTTGAATTTTTCTTAGCCAAACGAATTATAAGTACTAAAGCTTATAAAAGTAGTATATCAGCTCCAATAATAAAAATTGGAATTGTTGCAATTGCATTATCAGTGATTGTTATGCTTATTTCAATTTCAACAGGAATTGGATTACAAAATGAAATAAGAGATAAAGTATCTGCTTTTAATGGTCATATACAAATTTCAAATTTTGACTCAAATAACTCTGAAGAATCTATTCGTCCAATTAACGTTAGTATGGATTTATTACAAGCTTTAGGGTCTATTAATAATATTAAGTCATTAAACCAAATTGGATTAAAATTTGGTATAATTCGAACTTCAGAAAATTTTGATGGAGCTTTGTTTAAAGGAGTTGATAGCACCTATAATTGGAGTAACATTTCAGATTATGTAATTAGGGGATTCACACCTAATATTTCAAGCTTAACATCCAATGAAGTACTGATTTCAGATAATTTATCTAATAAATTAGATTTAAAAATTAATGATTCATTTCAAATGATTTTTTCTAGAAATTTAGAATCTAAAGTAATCATAAGAAAATTTAATATAGTAGGGCTATATGATTCAGGTTTTAATGAGATTGATGAAAATATAATTTTTGGTGATTTAAAACATTTAAAAAGAATAAATAATTGGAATAATAATCAATCTGGTGCTATTGAAATTTTTATTGATGACTATAGTCTTCTTAGTGAAACTTCAAGAATAATTTATCAATCAACACCGTCGAATTATAATTCGGTTAATATTAAGCAAAAATATTCTTCAATATTTGATTGGATTCAAATTTTTGATAAAAATATAATAGCAATACTATTTATTATGGTATTGGTTTGCTCTATAAATATCATCAGTGTTTTATTGGTATTAATCTTAGAAAGAACTAATATGATTGGTATTTTAAAATCAATTGGAGCTGATAACAGCAGTATTAAGAGTGTTTTCCTAATTATTGTTTCCTATATAATCTTTTTGGGCTTGTTAATAGGTAACCTGGTAGGTTTAGGCTTACTTTTTGCTCAAAAAAAACTCAGTCTAGTAAAGCTTGATCCAGAAATATATTATACCTCTCAAGTTCCAGTTTATTTGTCTTTAGATTATGTACTTATTTTGAATTTATTTACTTTTTTAGTGTGTTTATTTAGTATTGTAATTCCATCATTCCTTATTTCAAAAATATCTCCAATTGATTCCATTAAGTTTCGTTAATTATAATTAATTTCATTCATAATGCAATTTTGATTTAATCTTAAAAATATGGTAAATTTATATCTTTCGTAAAGATTACACTAAATAGTACTTATTAATTACGAATTTCTTAAAAAAATATCATTTTTTTTAAATAGTTAATTAAGTGACTTTGTATCTTTGAGTAAATAAAAATTAATGAAATATTTCGAAAATATTTTAGGTACGATAGGAAACACACCACTTGTTAAATTAAACAGGTTAACAAAAGAACTTCCGTGTTTAGTTTTAGCTAAATACGAAACCTTTAACCCTGGTAATTCAACAAAAGATAGAATGGCACTTAAAATGATTGAGGATGCTGAACATCAAGGTTTGTTGAAAAAAGGAGGTACCATAATTGAAGGCACTTCTGGTAATACAGGAATGGGTTTAGCATTAGCAGCAATTGTTAAAGGCTACAATTGTATATTCGTTTTAACTGATAAACAATCTAAAGAAAAAATGGATATTCTTAGAGCTGTTGGAGCTGAAGTTGTGGTTTGTCCTACTGATGTATCTCCTGAAGACCCAAGATCTTATTATTCTGTTGCTAAGCGTTTGTCTGAAGAAAAATCTAACTCATGGTATGTAAATCAATACGATAACCCAAGTAATGCAATAGCTCATTTTGAGTCAACAGGTCCTGAAATATGGAATCAAACTGATGGAAAAATAACCCATTTCATAGTTGGCGTTGGAACAGGTGGTACTATTTCGGGAGTTGGTAAATATTTAAAATCTAGAAATCCAAATATCAAAGTTTGGGGAATTGATACTTACGGTTCAGTTTTTAAAAAGTATCATGAAACTGGTATTTTTGACGAGAATGAAATATACCCTTACGTTACTGAGGGAATTGGAGAGGACATATTACCTAAAAATGTTGATTTTAAAATTATTGATGGCTTTACAAAAGTAACTGATAAAGATGCTGCTATTTATACTCAAAAATTAGCGAAGGAAGAGGGTATGTTTTTAGGTAATTCAGCTGGAGCTGCAGTTAAAGGTTTGTTACAATTGAAAAATCACTTTAATGAAGATGATGTAGTAGTAGTTTTATTTCATGATCATGGTAGTAGGTATGTTGGAAAAATGTTCAATGATAATTGGATGAAAAAAATGGGTTACATAGAATAATATATGATTAAAAGGTTTTTTAGATCTAAATTTGTTTTTGCAATATTTTTATTGCTGTCTTTATTACTATTTGCAATTGTTGGCTACAAATATATCTCAGGACTTAGCTGGATTGATTCTATATATATGGCTATCATTACTATTTCTTTTGTTGGTTTTGAAGAATTAGACGGGACTTCTGAATCTAAAATATTTGTTATAATTTTAGTAATAAGTTCTGCAATAATCTTAGGTTACTCAATTAAAATAATAACTGAATATATTGTTGGTTTATATTCTGAAAAAATAAAAGGAAAAAAGATGCAAAAAATCATTGATAATTTTGAAAACCATACCATTGTATGTGGTTATGGTAAAAACGGCAGTCAAGTAGCTAAGAAGCTAGCAGCATATGATAAAAAGTTTGTTATAATTGAGAAAAATCAAGATATAATCGATAAAAATAATACTGATAAAAGTTTTGTTAGTGGTGATGCTGTTTTAGATGAGATACTTTTAAAATCTGGAATTATGAAAGCATCTTCTCTAATATGTACTTTACCCACAGATGCTGATAATTTATTTATTGTTTTAACTGCAAAACAATTAAATCCAAAACTAAAAATAATTAGTAAAGCATCTGAGGAAACATCCTACAATAAGCTTAAATTAGCAGGAGCAGATAGTGTTATAATGCCAAATAAAATTGGAGGAGATCATATGGCTTCTCTGGTTGTTGTTCCTGGAATTTTAGAATTTGTTGATAATTTATCTATCGTAGGTAAATCCGAAATTAATTTAGAAGAAATTTCTACAGATAAACTATTTGATACTATTTCAAAGAAAACGATTAAGGATCTTGACTTAAGAAAAAAAACTGGGTGTTCTATAATAGGGTACAAAGACCCTAGAGGAAAATATACCATTAACCCGGAGGCTGAATTAATTCTTGAAGCAAACTCTAAAATAATTGTTTTAGGAAAATCTGAACAAATTCAGCATCTAAATTCTCTATACAATATTTAATTATCTTAAAATATTTTTTTTAAATCCATTTTTTTTACCATATTGTTATTTATCTAAATTTTAATTTAATTAAACTTTTATGAAAAAATTACTTTCACTTTTACTTTTTGTGCTACCATTATTTTCCTTCTCTCAAGACAAAGGCTTAGATAAACGAATTGATGAAGCGTTTGCACCAATATCAGATTTCTTTTCAAATGTTGTGTTTTTTGAAGTTGCTGGTTATCCTTTTGTAATTTTATTACTTGTTGGAAGTGCAGGATTCTTCACAATATATTTTGGTTTCCCAAATATTAAATATTTTGGAACTGCAATTAATGTAGTAAGAGGTAAGTATGACGATTTAGATAAGGACGAAAACGGAAATAAAGAAGGTGAGGTATCTCATTTTCAGGCATTAGCTACTGCTGTTTCAGGGACTGTTGGTAACGGTAATATTGCAGGTGTAGCTTTAGCAATTGCCCTCGGTGGTCCAGGAGCAACTTTTTGGATGATAGTGTGTGGTCTTTTAGGAATGTCTACAAAATTTGTTGAATGTACTCTTGGAGTTCAATATAGAGATGTTGGTGAAGATGGAACTGTTTATGGAGGACCTATGTATTACCTAAGTAAAGGACTAAAAAATAAAGGTTGGGAAAAGTTAGGTAAAATAACTGCTGTATTATTTGCGATATTTTGCATAGGAGGATCATTTGGAGGTGGTAATGCCGCTCAATCTAACCAGGCTACAATTGTTTTAAAAGATTTATTAGGTTTAGATACTACATTTGCTGGAGCTATAATTGGACTTATATTAGCCACTTTCGTTGGAATAATTATTATTGGTGGTATTAAAAGAATAGCATCGGTAACTGAAAAGATAGTTCCATTGATGGCTGTACTTTATATATTGGCTTGTGTTTATATTTTAGCAATTAACTTTACTTATATAGATGATGCTATTTCATTAATTATTTCAGAAGCATTTAATCCTACTGCAGTTGGAGTAGGGGGAATTATTGGTGTTTTAATGGTTGGATTTAAAAGAGCTGCATTTTCAAATGAAGCTGGAGCAGGTTCTGCTTCAATTGCTCATTCTGCAGTAAAAACTAAATATTCTGCATCAGAAGGATTAGTAGCTTTATTAGAGCCATTTATTGATACTGTAGTTATTTGCACAATGACTGCGTTGGTTATTGTAATATTCAATTCAAATGGGGCATTTATTTACGGAGGTGATGGAATGGGAGGTGTCCTTATCGATGGTGTCTTATATGAAGGAGCAGGAATTACATCCAAAGCATTTGCTGAATATATTCCATATTCTGGAGTGTTTTTAACTATAGCGGTAGTATTATTTGCTGTATCAACTATGATCTCATGGTCTTATTATGGATTACAATCTTGGAAGTATTTATTTGGAAGAGGTAGAGTTGCTGATTTAACTTATAAAGTTTTATTCCTAGTATTTGTTGTAATTGGTGCCGCTGCGAGTATGAATTCTATATGGGCTTTCTCGGATGCGATGATTTTTGCAATGGTATTCCCTAACATGGTTGGGTTATACTTTTTGTTTCCAATTGTCAAAGAACAGCTTAATAAATATTTAGAAGCAATTAAATCATTATAATTTTTATGATAAAATAATTTATTAAAACTTTTATAAACTAATAATTAGTTTATATTTGCAAAACAATTTTAAAGAAGGGAGGTCCTGATATGCTAATAATACCAATAAAAGAAGGAGAAAATATCGATAGAGCGTTAAAGCGTTTTAAACGAAAATTTGATAAAACGGGAACTAAAAGATCCCTTCAAACTAGAAAGCAATTTGTAAAGCCTTCTGTAAAAAGGAGAGCACAGATACAAAAAGCTCAGTATATTCAAAATTTAAGAGATAAAGAACAAATCTAATTTGTTTACTTTAAATAAAAAAAGCCTTACATTAAACTGTAAGGCTTTTTTATTTTATTAAATTTATATTACAAATTTAGATATGAGTTTAAAATCCTTTTTTGATTATTTGGAAATTGAAAAAAAATATTCTTCTAATACCATTGAAGCTTATCAAAACGATTTAACTGTATTTGCTAGATATTTATCGGATGAGTTTAATGTAACCAATATTAACAATACAAACTATTCATATATTAGATCTTGGATTGTTGATTTAGTAAATAAGGGTATTTCTAATAGGTCTGTAAATAGAAAAGTCACTTCTTTAAATTCTTATTTTAAGTTTGTATTAAAAATTGATTTGATTAATGAAAACCCACTAACAAATCATAAGGCTCTAAAAACACAAAAAAAAATTCAACTACCTTTTTCTGAAAAAGAAATGCTTAATGTTTTAGATTTAGATAATTATGAGGACAACTTTACCGGTGTTAGAGATAGACTAATAATTGATTTATTTTATACTACAGGAATTAGAAGAATTGAATTAATTCAATTGAAGATATTAGATCTAAATATTAATAATAAGCATATTAAGGTTTTAGGTAAACGAAATAAAGAAAGAATAATTCCATTAATTGATTCTACCATAAATATTTTAAATAAATATTTATTATATAGAGATCAATTAAATTCAGATGAGGTTTATTTATTCATTACAAATAAAGGAAAGCCAGTTTATGGAAAATTAATTTACAGAATCATCAATAAGTATTTTGATACCATCTCTACCAAAGTTAAAAAGAGCCCACACATCATAAGGCATTCTTTTGCAACTCATCTTTTAAATAATGGTGCTGATTTAAATTCTGTTAAGGATTTATTAGGTCATTCAAGTTTAGCTGCTACTCAGGTATACACAAATCGCAGTATTGATGAAATAAAAAAGGTATTTGCTAAATCTCACCCAAGAAATATATAGTATTTCACCCCCACTTTTTTTAGTTAAAAATTTAATCAAATTTATTTTGTTTAAATAAATAAGTATATATATTTGCATTCCGTTTATTTAACGGATTAAAAGCCGATGTAGCTCAGCTGGC
>JGI20154J14316_10003892_pt1 | contig 11773 bp, 9 predicted proteins | sample COG_04_FD_14316 | JGI IMG/M metagenome (IMG submission 14316) | reverse complement strand
CAAAGGTGATATATTGTTTATGGATGTTCACAAGTTACATGGCAATCTTCCCATGACACCAGTTGATAAAAATGCGCGTCGCCTTTCTATTGTATGTTATTTAAGAGAGAATGTTTGGAAACGTACAAAAGGAAAGAGTGTTGCGTTTATGAAAAAACATAATGAACTCATTCGTTCCGTAACTAATATCAACAAAAACCCCAAACATAACCCCAAACATAACAAGACACATAACAAGACACATAAACATAACAAGAAACATAAACATAACAAGACACATAAACATAACAAGACACATAAACATTAAAACAACATATATTCACATACTTATATAATCTAATACCAATATTTATTATACGATTGGTATTAGTTGAAAATTAATTAATAGGGAGTCTCGTCTCGTTTTATACGTGACATGCGAACTTCGGTCATTCCATTATCCCTTTGGAATATACTTACGTAACCCGGATAATTTTTTTCTAAATATTTACTGGCAACTCGGTTGGCAGTCAGTCGGCCTTCTGTTACTCCTAATCCACCAGGTGCATGTTTTTTGGCTTTTATGGTAATGTCATTGAACCTAACTACCCCACCATCTTTGATAAAGTATTTTATACTTTGTTCGTAATCTTCTTTCTCTTTTATCTTTGATGACGGTTGTATTGCGGTTGTCTTGCGATTGATAAAACCGTATAGTGTTCCTATGATAAATTTTAAGTCAGTCGTGGTTGTTTTTTTCATAAAAAATGGATTATGTACTGGATAAATCCCCCATATTTTGAGTTTTTCATTTTTTAGCGTCATAAACGCATCGTTAAAAAATACATGAACGTTTTTTATCTTTGTTAATTCCTTGTCAGTTTTTTTACGGAATAAACCTTCTACATCATCATCAATTGAAACTATTGCTTGATTTTCGGGATAATGCTTGATTATAAATTTACGTTGTTCTGTAATGCCCAACTTACCAACCACTATTTTACCATACATATTTTTGGGCACACTTTTTTTATATTTTTTTTCTTCTTCTTTATTGGCTACAAATATATGAATCGCATGTTTTGGCACACCCCCATCTATTAATGTTGTAAGTGATTTTTGGACAATGGATTCTGAACGATTATATGAAGGAATTGCTACTACATATTTACTCATCGGTCTTTTTTTTTGCGTCTTTCTATTTGTACTTTTTGTACTTTTTGTATCTTTTTTTCTATTTACAATGGACATTATACCATATATTGCGATTAAAATAAATCATAATAAATTATTCATGTAATTTTTTACAGAGTGGAATAAAAGCTTCACGCCATTCTAAACTTTTATATGTATGTGTTAACTCATCACCATGTACAATATCTTTTGTTGCATATATTTCAAATCTATCTTCATCAAAATATCTAACCATGCGTGTATTTGATTGATGTTCTAATCCTGAATTATAAAATGCCGCACAACCTGACGCAAACGCCCATGTATAATTTGGCAAATCATTTGACCATGTAAAAACAAATGGATTTTTCATACCATTAAACGCTCTATTATTATCGTCACTTAAACGACGCATTAATCCCATTTCAACTAAATCTCCATTTTTTATATTCATATTCGCAAATGCTCCGTCAAATGAATTTTCTGGAGTAGAAAATGTAGATATATCAACGTATACTCTAGAACAGTCTACATTTGTCATTATGTGTTATAAGGATAACTATTTATGTAATAATCAATAATGAATATTCATTAATCAATCATGAATATTGTAAGTTATACAGTTTTGACATGAGTTATATAACTCATTGCGTTTTATTTGTGTTTCTCTTTGTATTTCAGCACGTTTTTTTTGTTTTTCGTTCTCATAATGGTGTAATTTTCGGATACGCTCTATAGTATTTTCATATCTTAATCGTGGTGACAATTTGGATTGCTCCGTCTTGTAATCATCAATGTCCTTCATATGTTGGTCTGCCATTTGTTTTTTTAGCCCTTCTTGAACATGTGTTAGATCTAAATCCATAATACCTTTATATCCCTCAACAATATCTTTCACGCGAACATTGTTTGGTTTATTCATACTATTACGTCCTTGAAATATTATTATATAATTAGTAATAATAATATTTTATTTATTAACATCATCTTTATTCATAAATATAGTAATTGATCTCAATAAAATTGAAGGATTTATATTAATATATAGAATATAATAATCACAACACAAATATCTATATCAAATGAATGATATACGAGAGTTTTTTAAAACTAATGAAAATGAAAATGAAAATGAAAATGAAAATGAAAATGAAATAACAAATGTACTGTCAGATTTAATTCATAAAGAAGACGGAATTCCAAAAAGCATACCACCTAGTGCTAAAGGACAACGATGGACAGTTGAAGGAGAGGCTCAGTTATTAGATGAAATTAGCAAAAATATATCTATTTCAAATATTGCGAAAAATCATAATAGAACATATGGTGGTATTAAATCACGTATTTTGGAAATTGCTTGTAAAATGGCGAGCAATGATATACCTATGGAAGAAATTATACAAACCACAAAACTGGATGACGCTCAAATTAATGAAGCAATGGAGAAAAAAAAGTATTATAAACAAAAAATGGAAGAAAATAAACAGATAAAAGATAAGATCAAAGCCAAAGCAAACCCCAAGACCAAATCAAATGAAAATACAAGGAATGAATCGTTAAAACAGAAGAAAAACAGTACGTCACCCGACGACGCCAAGCAATCTGTTACTAGAAATATTATAAAACATAAATTGTCTATAGAGCAAGAATGTGCTTTACAGCAATTTGAAAACGGTGATAATCTATTTATTACCGGCGAAGGTGGGACTGGAAAAACACTGCTTATTCGTCACTTAGTTAAATCATCAATTCATCATGGTCGTAAAATACAAGTATGTGCTATGACGGGCTGTGCAGCTCTTTTATTAGAATGTAATGCTCGCACGATTCATTCATGGAGTGGAATACGATTAGGAAAAGGAGAAATAGAAGATATTATAGAAAGTATTGTCTATAATCACGTGGCTAGAAATGCTTGGCGAAATACTGATGTTCTTATTGTAGATGAAGTCAGTATGATGTCAAAACGCACATTTGAATTATTAAATGTAGTCGGCAAGCGTATACGTAAATGCTATTCAAAACCATTTGGTGGTTTACAAGTAGTATTTGTTGGTGATTTCTTTCAACTACCGCCTGTATCTATGAATAATGCTCAAGAAGGGGAAGACATGTTCTGTTTTGAATCAGACGATTGGCTACATACATTTCCAATGGATAATCATATCGTATTAAAAACTATGTTTCGTCAAGATGATTCTGTGTTTCGTAGAATACTTGGTAATATCCGCATGGGAAATGTTGTGGCAGAAGATGTCAGCGTTCTCAAGAAATATATAAATAGAACATTTGATTCTGAAAAATATCAGGGAATTATTCCTACTAAATTATATCCTACAAAAAATAAAGTGGATAATGTAAATAGAGAAATGTTTCAGCAATTAAAAGGAGATAGTTATTCATTCCAATTTGTTACTAGGAGTAATTGCGATAAATATATGGATGGTTCTGATAAAGAAATTCCTTCAATTGTATTATCCAAATGTCGCAAAAACTTAACTCCAAAAAAAATGGAATTTGAAAGTGCTACTCTCGCTAATAATAGCCCTTGTGTAAAAACACTTGAATTAAAAATAGGTGCTAATGTGATGTGTACTGTAAATTTGGATATTGACAACGGTATTTGTAACGGCTCAATTGGGAAAGTAGTTGATTTTATTGAAGATTCTAAAACGCAAACCAACTTGGTTCCAGTGGTATTGTTTTCAAATGGATATAAAGTGGCCATGAGTATAAAATACTGGCAATCCGAAGATTATCCTACAATCGCAGTTGGTCAATATCCACTATGTCTTGCTTGGGCTATGACGATTCACAAGATTCAAGGAGCAACTCTATCTATGGCAGAAATAGATATAGGTAGGGGAATCTTTGAATGTGGTCAAACTTATGTAGCATTATCACGTGTAAAAAATATGGAGGGATTATATCTTTCCAACTTTGAACCCAATAAAATAAAAACGAATAAAAAGGTTAAACAGTTTTACCAAGATATTCCTGAAGTAGAATATGAAGTAGAGGAAGTAAAAGAGGAAAACGAAACATTAGAACCGGATGAATATATAAATGACGAGAACCTTGCCGATTTTACAAAATTTACAGCACCTAACAGTTAATTATATTATATTTATAATTGTAATTGTACCCCAAATAAAGGATATTAACTATAATGATTTTTATATGGGTAATACTATATAAAAATCGGTAATTGAAATGTAAAACAAATATTAAATCAAGTTAAATTAAACTCCAAACGCTTTTGTTAAATGGAGAAACCAATATTTCAGGTATTTTTCTTCTCCAATANTCNACTTGTTTCTCCTCTTTAATNTCCTCCATTGTTTTTGGATATAGTGGCTCTGTTTTCATCATAGCCATCTCTGTATCAGTAATCTTGGGTTTATATCCAAAACAATTTNCTCCGAATTTTACATTTTGATTCGCAATATATCCACCATTAATACCGGNACGTCCACAATCATTTTCATGACCTTCTATGGTTTGTAATTTATTCCAGGTTTCCTTCTGTGTGGGAAAAAGAGCTAATTGTTTGTCAGACCAACCATAACTACACCATTCAGCACCATTATCGTATGATTTTTCTACTTCATCATACGTAGCTAATCGTGAACCATATGCTTTACATAATGATTCAGCATTATCATATGTATAATTATTTCCTGGAATATGAAATACCTGTTTTTTTTCTGTTATTTCTGGAACAGGGGCAATACCTTGGTCTGCTTCTGATTGTTCAACAGTCAATTCTAATGTTGGCTTATCCGTAAATAAATCCTTTAAATTAGCAGTCAAATTTATGTTAAAAAAGTATTGAAATCCGTTCAATACTAATATCGCAATTACGACGCCACCTAATAAAACAGTCAACATACTTGTTGATGAACCTCTATTTTCACCAGACATGGTTGTGGTTGCCGATTCATTTTTTCCTAAACTGGAAAATAAAAGAACGAATAATAGCACAATTACTACCAATAATAGTATGAATGGACCACCTAAACCTAGACCATTACTAAATTTATTATATTGAGAACTAGCAGGTCCCGTTTCAACCAGAGGAACTCCTAATATTGAATCATATGACATAATCATTATCTATATATATTTATTCATTATTTAATTTTTTGCGATAGAATAGACAATAACCAGAAGTATTGTTTTTACCATCAAATTTTACTTTTGACACATTTGTATCATTGAATAAATGCCATTCATTTGTACTGTCTTTTTTAGTGCGAACGGTTGCTGTATAATGACCTCCCATTGTGCCTCCACTATGATTACATACTCCATATAGCTCGTATTTACAATTTTTATTTTCGTATCCTTCTACAAAATCACTTAAATTCAATTCATCAACTTCAATGTCAATTGGAACCTGGATTTTTCTACCATCTGGTCTAAATCGCTTTAAATCAATTACCAATACTTTGGGTAGACTCCAAAATACAATCTTTCTCTCCACATTTTCTATGGTGTTTGTTTTTTCATTAAACCATCCGTTATCCCCTTCCAACTTCTCGCCACCACAGTATTTTTTAAAACAATCATGAACGGTTGACCCACCTTTTTCAGGCATTGGTAAATCTACAATAAAATAGGGTTCTGGTCTAGCACTCTTAATCTCGTTATTTTGAATTATTTGAGACACATGAATACCATAAAAAATGTCCAACATTTCTGAATACTCCTTACTATACATGTTTTTCATCATTTCGTAACATGATTTAGCCATTTCATCTTTTTTAGATTTTATTTCACCACTAATAACCATATCAACTTCTCGTCGCATACCATTATGAAACGTCTCTAATATAAATAATAGGAATTCCGGTAAATCATTTTGAGCATATCCTGTAAATATGTCGCGTTTTCGTGATTTGGCTACACATTGAATTGCCTTTATAAACCCACCTGGTGAAATTAACTGATCTTTTTGCCACATTAATTTTCTTAAATTATCCCATTCAATTAATAGTTTTGAATCTAATAAATAATCTTTATTATGATAAGCAGACACATTATCTTTATATGACCCGTTTCCTTTATCTAAAAACTTGTTTAATTCACGTGTATGACTTAATACTTGCATACATGAATTGATAAAACAGGTATTGCCTAAATTAGCTAATCCAGTCAATCCATTACCTGACATAATTACTAATATAAGCAAAAAAATGTTTAAACCAATTAAATTAACATTTAAATATATTTTAATTATGAACAATATATAGATTAAAATGGATAATCATTCACAATCAAGATTTAGAAACCGAATATTAGATATGTATAGCGACTTAATATCACTATCGCATAGTAATTTTAGACAAACCAATTACAATATACAGCAAATTGAGGGCGGTCTTAGGGAATTGTTGAGAAATGATGATGATTATATACAGTCAAATATACATGTTCCAGCGTTTAATAACAATGATTCCATAAATATTAATAGAAATATTAATAGAAATATTAATAGAAATATTAATAGAAATAGAAATGTTAATATAAATAATGATCATGTTAATTACAATTCATTATATACATCCAATGACTTGAGGCAACAAAATACATCAAGTCTACCTATCCCACCAAATAGTTCAGTTGGTTCTAGAAATATAAGACGTCCATATTCTATATGGACACCGCGTGATCAATATGGACCAACTGCTGAATTGTTCACTAGAGTATTCTCAAATGCCTTTAATACAACTGACAATTTAACACCTGTTATTGTAACACCATCTCTCTTACAAATATCTAATGCTACTGAAAATATAAATCTAGAGGAAGCGTCTGGTAATATATGTCCTATTACACAAACGCATTTTCAAGAATCAGATAGAATTACACGAATACGTCATTGTGGACATTGTTTTGTAGAGGGCAGTTTACATTCTTGGTTTGAGAGAAGTGTACGATGTCCGGTATGTAGATATGATATTCGTGATTATGTTACACCCGAACAACCAATTAACAATGAAGCGACAAATGAAACAAATAATGGCATGACCAATGACGCGACTAATAACGCGACTAATAACGCGACGACTGAAACAAGCAATCGATCAAATAGTGACATAAATGTAGATATATCCAATAATAGTAATACTATTGAACCAAGTATTGAAAATATGGTAAATATATTTACAACACAAGTATCAAATACATTACGCGATTATGTTACAAATAATGTTTCTAATGGCAACGACGATCCAGGAAACATTAATTTTGAATACGTAATTCAGACACCAACAAATACGTATACTACTTCATCTGCTGTTCCTACAAATACAGCCTCTACTATATTAAATAATTTATTTACTATACCAAATAGCAATAATGTCAATATTAGTGGGAATCGTAATCACAATCGTAATGCTGGAGAAAATGTAGATGAAGAAAGTGAGGAAGATGAACTAGATCTGGATACCTATAACGATGACGATGAAGTTGAAGATGTTGATGATGTTGATGACGCATGGAATAATAATACATACTAGTATCACACAATATATAATACAATATATTTAAAGTCACCATCATAATGACATATAATGATTGCGAAATGTTTTAATTATATTATGGATATTATTGTAAGAGCAAGACATATCGTTTTATTTTATATAGGATGGGTTTTTATTCATTATCTATGTTCTCAACTATATATTTATTTTTGCGCCCCATTTACATTGTATGGATTAATCATGTCTCCATTTTTGATTATGACACCACACTGTAATGCTTTTCGTTGGGTAATATATGAAGCAGGTAAAGTTTTATATGGTATGTGGATAGCAATTGGTTCATGGACAATTGCTAACATATTAACCTTAAAACAATAAGATATATACCTGAACATACATCAATTGTTAGAAATATAATATTTATTTTTGATAGATATTATATTCAATTTCAAATGTTAAAAGTAACCTATATTTATAAATACTTTTTAATATTGTCATTTCTGAATATTATTCAAATATGTATAGTATAGCTAGTTCTGCGATGTATTGATTTTACATTGTTGTACTAGATGAACATCATCCACCCTTCATTACGCTAAGATTAGGAATGAGTAAACTAGGACTAGCACCTCCTCAGCCACCACGCATTTTATATTTACGCGATTTATTACGTCTCTTTTTAGATGAGTGTTTTTTTAAATGTTTTCCAGACTTCTTTTTGTGTTGGGTCTTATTTGATGAACGACGATGCTTGTGTGAACTACGCTTGACACTCTTGGCAAATGGATTAGAGAGAGAAATTCCAAATAATTTCATTATACTATTACAATAGATAATTGTTGATACGACAATAATTATTTTACAAATAAAAATACAAATAAAAATATAGAAAATTCTATATTTTTATTGTTAGGTAATTGGATAATTAGACATAATATTTATTATTTCAATTCATTATTTAAAGAATGACGTAATACTCCTCACATTATTTTTCATATTATCTGTTTCTCTTAAATATTTATCAAATAACAATGCCTTCACTTCCTTATTACGTAAATCATTTATTTTCGCGTTTAATTTTTCACCATCTTCTATGGTATTTTTCAAGGTATCCACCTTCATTTGAAAGTTCCGTTTCTGTCGTTTAAACGCATCTATATCTTCTAGAACCAAAGCAAATACTTGCTGAACCGGTTTCATGATTTGATTTGTAATATAGAACGAATAATTCGGTCGTATTTTGTTCTTTACAATATATTCAGGATGTTCAATCTTATCACCCTGTAACGCTGTCTTGTTTTTCGTCTCAATATATACAAAGGGTATTCTATCACCACTACTTGGTTTATTGCCTGGATCACGTCTACCCATTCTATCTGCCAATACCTTATGAGCTATTTGTTTTGGATTTTTATAATTTGAACGTAGCGATTTGGTAATAATAAGTTTGTCCATTGGATATTTCTCTTCAATAATGTTTTGTAAACTAGTTTGTAGAAACTCCACCGCCTTTTGAATGTTCTTTTCTTTCATCAATATATCAATAATTCCTCCATACACATCCTTTACAATTGGCGCATTGTCACGACGCTTCAAGACAATTCCCATACTTTTACGACTTCCTTTATTTGGATCATTCTCATATAACATTCCAACATACCGCTTTTTTGAAAGGAGACAAAACGGCATGAACGTCTTTTCATACTCCAAATCATGTGGCTTCTTCAAGAATTTTGTCGCCATTTCACCAGCTTCCTTTGCTAATTCAATAGTGATTTCCAACGCCTTTTGACCACGAATTTCTTCACCCTCAGTTGTTTTCAAGTTAAAGGTGAAGAATACAGAATCGGTATTATGGACAATCATGTTTCCAATACCTGCTGCGAAATGATGATTTTCCGTGGTTAAATCATATACATAATCGTCGTATTCTATTTCCATCATTTTCTTGACAGCGTTGCCAACTTTTCGTTGTGCTCCTTTTGTAGCAGTAATACGATATATATTTTCCTTGTCCGCACGCGTGTTAATAGATGTTTTATACCCGATACTGTTCGCCAACCAACATATATGCGCTGCACTTATTTGACTCTTCTGATCAATTCTAGTATATCCATTCACATCTTTATCACCATCAGCATCATACATTCCCTCCCAAAATGCCTCACGAATTTCCTTGCTACCATTTAAGATAAAGTCGGGGATGATTTTACTTTTACCAACATACATACGGCTTCTATATGTTTCTATAAATCTACTCTTTCTACTATATACNTCACTATTAAATGTGATTTTATATACACCAGAACTTTCTATAGTATCATATATTTGCCAACTAAATTCAGGATAGCATTTACTACACAAATCAATATATTTATCCAATAATTCTCCGTCAGCATTATTCAATGCCCATGAAGCTTTTTTTCCACTTGGACAATTATAGACACCGCAACTTCCGTCACCAAAGAAGAATCCGTATATTTTTGCCATATCAACAGTCACTGTTTCATTCGTTGAATTATGCTCTAATGTCTTGTGAAGCAATTTCGTTCCAATTTCCACATCTTTTGGCGAAATTTCATTTCCGTCTTCTAAAATGAGCGAATGGTCATCGGTTACATCCACCATTCCAGTATGGGTTAATATGCGAATCATCTTTTTATGACTAGCCAGTTTATGACGAATTATACGATGTAATTTTGTCCACCCTTTATCAGTCCACGTTTCTACGCCATCCAATTCACAAAACTCTTTTTCCTGTTTTCCCTCTTCTGTACATACACTCCATTTATTACCACCATATTTCTCAGCCAATTTCTCCATCTCTACAATTTGTAATTCTCCATCCACTTTTATATATGTGGGTGTATACTTTGCTACACTATCACCATATACATACTCAGCGTTTGAATGAACCTTACCAAACTTGGTCTCAACAATAACATCACCATATGTTTCTTCAATTACTCGTTGAGCATATGTCAATAACTTACGTCCAGTTGAGGTACAAGAGGCGGCAACATCCTTCTCATAAAATGTACTCGTCTTGGCACCACATTGACCATACAATGAGTTTGCTGTTAACTTATAACTAAGTTGTCGCTTATCCAAAATATTCTTCATAAATTCGTCGGTTTGTTGTGGAATCATTTTTCTCGTTGCTTTTCTTGAAGCCAACAACTCCTCCAGAATGGATGGCATGATCGCCCGTCCTTCTGGAAATTGTGCGAAACGGCACACTTTAGTTCCACTATGTGTTTTCTCCGACTTACCTCTCGCATTAGAAATCCATTTAAATGTGTCATATTCTACATCTACGTATTCATATCGGGGCAAATTATCATAGATGAAATTTCCGCTACAATCCTTATCACCTGTTTCACGAATTAAATTGCCATGTAAATCGTATTCTTTTGTCCATACCTTACTATCATGTGACAAATTTTCACTAATCATAGATGATGGATATAGAGAACTATAATCAACACAAGCAACTGGGTTGTCCAGATACAAATTACATTTGGGGTCCAAAACAATAGCACCTTCATATCCGTCATCAAACATTGGCTTTTCTAATACAGGCATAAGAGTCTTTTTTTCTCTACATTTTTTCGCAATGTAACTTGTCAGTTTAATACCTTGACCACGCATGACTAAGAAGTTAATAGGAACACTACAAATTTTGGACATCTCTGTATAACCAGTAATAACGTCTATTTTATTCATCAAATGATGAACCAGATTACAATCCTGAATACAATATTTCGCAATAATGGCGCGTTCATCGGGACCTTCATTTGTCATGCGAAAGATGTCTTGAGGTGTAACGTCATCCTTGGCTAAACCCCATTTTACATGCTTTGTCATATCCGGCGTTTCAATACCTTCAATTTCAAATGTACCATCATCTTTGTTCACATTTAACACCTTGAACTTTTGTCCCTCCTTGTAATAATCAGTTGAATGACTCGTTTCCTCAAAATTTATATAGCTACCGTTTTCCAAACCGGATAAGTTTTTGCTGAAAATCTTGGTCACGGCATTACTACATTCATTATGACTATTGCTATCACTATCANTATCACTATCAACCTCGTGACTATGTTCCAATTTCTTCACGTCGTCTCCGATGA
>JGI20154J14316_10003860_pt1 | contig 11836 bp, 10 predicted proteins | sample COG_04_FD_14316 | JGI IMG/M metagenome (IMG submission 14316) | reverse complement strand
TGCTAATGCAAGCCAGTTACCCTGTCGTTTAAATATTTTTCTCTACATATAGTGCCGTAGCTGGTTGCGAGTAACTCTAATTGCGGGAGTAAAACTTGAGTTCAATTCTCTTGTACGGCATATCGAATTTTTATACATGAATATATTATAGATTCTATTCATGTATAAGACACAACCCTTAAAATTTTTATTATACATATTCGTAACATTCATAGCATGTATTTTTTATCTTTTAGGAACATATTATTATGAATTACCTGATGATAATACTAGTTTTTCAATCGTTCTTATAAACAGTCTGCTCTTTGGAGTTATTGCGGCCATATTACGTATATCCAATAACAAATTTTTAGGTGATGAATTAAGTGTTCTATATATGGAAATTTTGTACGTATGTTTGTTGTTTTTTGCTACTATTTTATACAGCATATTCCTCACAAAAGACCAAATTCATACACACACCTACATAATATTCTCTGCAATTGTTGGGTTATTAATCACAAATCATCTGTTGAACAAGAAAATATAATCAAAAAAATTGTTATATACACTTTTTTTGATTTTTTACTATAATTATATTTCGTTTAATTCGATATCATCTCCGATGTATTCTTCTTCTTCATTCACACATTGGAAATCATCATCGTCATGAAACTTTAACTTTACATTCGACCACACCCCACTAATATTCTTACCATACTGCTTGTCCATATGGTCGTGGAGATTTTTAGGACTGGGATTCTTTGTACCATAGTTGATACTATACCACATACGAAATTCTTCCGATAATGATGACTTGCGGATTGTAGAACCTGGGCACTTCGCAATCTTATCACGCACAAACTCGGATAGGTAATCTTGACGCTCCTTATATGCATTACTAGCGGACATCACGATTTCGCAATCGGTAATGCGACCTTGGTTCACATACGCACGTTCCACCAACATTGCTAAGAATGTTTCACGCCACACTGGAAATTTATTCTTCAATTCCACATCCAGTTTGAATTGGTATGGCTTATCTACATCTCCGTCAACGGGCTTTTCCGTAAAGAGAGATTCGAACGGAGTTACACGAAATCTACGCCATGTTCCATGGTCCTGTGTTCTTACAGACATGAACTGATTACAGCATACAACTAAACTAAATTGTGGGACAAATGTAACCGACTCCAGCATATAAGGTGCACGAGCAACAATCGGCTCTACGCCACTAACCAATTCCTTCATTGGTCCTTCATGAACAACGTCTGTGCTTTCTGGCTCTTGCATTACCACATAACGAGCACCCTTCAATGCGACAATCTCGGGCGCAAGACCTCCAATCTTACCACGTCCTTGAGTAATAATTGAAATGGGCGCCGCCACCTTGTATGACCCTAATGTTTGACTCATTAAATCAGTCAAAACAGACTTTCCGTTCTGTCCTCCACCAATGTAATTATGGAAGGTTTGATTCAGAGAAGGCATTCCAATTAAGATAGCCGACAAATGATTCCACATATATTCACGCAATTCCGGCTTCACAAACAATTTCGACATGAAATCGTGTAATTCGGCTACCGTCGCTTTATGTTTCGACGATGTAATTGGTGTATACGTAATCTCTGTGCATTTTGTTAGATAATCTTCGGGTAAACCTTTTCGAAACCTCTTTTCTTTAAAATCAACCACTCCGTTTTTGCAACACAATAAATAGGGATTACTATCAAGTCTTTCGTAAAATTCGTCATCATAGAATAAATCTCGTGCTTCCTGCATAATATTCTTTTTATCGCTCGTTTGAGCTAATCGCTGCATTATTTTGACGATTGTTTCAATACGCGCCTTCACCATCTTATAACGCTCTTCCTCCGTATCGAGGGTTACCAAATAATTCTGCAATTCCGCAGTTCGCTTATCATACAAATCGCGCAACTCATTTGAAATCGCACGACGCAGATAAGTTCCAGAATCAACCTCTTTCCAACGATGTTGTTTAAATCGATACCACCTTCCATTCTTTACATCTGAACAAATATACTCGTCCTTATACATCTGGTGTAATACGACCGCGATATCGTAATCGCCGGCACCTCGAGCATTACATGATGGATTTGCGATTGTATTTGACGTAATCGTATTAATGGTCATATCCAAATAATGTCCAATCGTATTTTTACGCACCGATTCTGCACCAGCGCTATTAGATTGTCTTGCCCAGTAAATAATAGAACGGTTCGTTACACCGCCACTTTTTTTATCCATGGTAGTCCATTGCTCGCACATATCAGGTATATCACTGCATTTAAATGTGGACGCTTTCGCACTGAATGCTATCCATACAATTAATAGACGATTTGACGTGTTTTTTAACGCCCAACCAACACGCATCCAATTTGCATATGAACCTGAACCATAATAATTTTCGGGAAGTATAGTTGTATACTCATAAATCTCGCGCAAAACATAATCTTTCAATGAAGGAATGAGATCTAAGAACCGATTTAAATACGTCTCGATATCATCGGGCGTTTTTAACAATTGACCCAAAACATGCGCACCCGACCCCCCTTCGGTGATATTTGATATATACAAATCATCGGACCCTTCGAGTGCGGGCGACCTACGACGAGTTGAATTTTCATTTCCCGTTCGAAGAGCATCTAACTCCGCCATAAAGTTCGGTTTATAGAAACATTGCTCGTGATTTTGATAGCGAACGGATAATTGTTTAAATCCATCCTTCGTCAAATACTCATCTATTTCGCCTTGGTCATTTATCAATTCGCCATCATCTGGGTCGCATGATATTTTATATACACGCGTTAGACCATACGCCATATGATTTGGCTTCCTTGACCCATATAATTGCCAATTTGTATATCCAATCGATATTCCTTCGTCAAACACATCGTCCCAACTATTGGTTAATGGAAAATCTCCCCAACATTCAGCAACCTTCTCCTTCACACGTTTTCGTAATATACACTGAGCATCATGTCCCATCTGAATACCGATTATCATATGTAGACCATCTTTGGTGATATTCTTCTCGGGAACTCTATTTATTTTTTCTTTTTCGAAAACGAACACCGGAAATGCAGTGCTCTCTGAAAATTGAAACATCTCAGACAATTCGGCTAAATAGATATCGACCAAATCATCGATATGTTCTTGTGAATATACGCGATTTTCAAGGTCGAGCGCAAAGTGCAAATCTAAATCTACTGCTATTGGCGAAGAATCGGTCATTAATTGTTTCTCAGTCAGGTATTCGGCCTTATTTTTCGAAATCACATCGCGATAATACAATTCCATAAATTCATCGTATTTATCGTCCGGTATGTAATAAGCACCACCATGAATTCCCGATTTATCATCTCCGATTCGCGTATGTGTTGGACCTGCCGCATCACTTTTACTTTTATCGTATCGGCATGCTTTGAGTAACTCGGATAGATTACGGTAAGTCTGACCGGAAGAAGATGTTACTACCGAATTTGTAATTGATTCTTCCGACGTTGAATTATTCATGTCTGGTTATATAGATACCGACACATTTATATTGATTCTCCAAATCAATTTTGTGATTATACCACAGTCAAACCATATAACTATAGATATTTATTTAGGTTGTTTTACGATATTTGTGTCCGATTCCCATTTCTATAAAATTGATTAAACAACATAAAAGTTATCTATATAAACCATATAATCCACCTATCATGAAATTCTGTATCAAATGCGACAATATGTATTACATCGGCATTAATGAGAAAACTGGAAACCAGTTATCTCATTATTGTCGAAATTGTGGATATACAGACGAATCTGTTTTGGACAATTCATGTTTATTGAATGTTCAAGTTAAAAAGGGGGAACAAAAATACAATCATATTATTAACGAATATACAAAATTAGACCCTACCTTACCACGTGTTCACAATATTAATTGCCCCAGTTCTTCATGTCTAACAAATACTGAACCCGAGAAGCATGAACGCGAAGTTTTGTATATTCGATATGATGAAGATAACATGAAATATCTATACATGTGCTCCACATGTGATACTGTTTGGCGAACAGATGATAATTCAAATTAATTTCGCATATCTACATAAACCGAATATTTAGTGATTTTTTTGATATTTCTATCATGCGACAAAATTGAATTTGATAGTTACAAACCATTTAGAAATATACACCGAATATATATTCAACTGAAATATAATATGTCCGACAGCGATGACGATTTTAAACCTCCTCCGCCATCATTCCCCGATTCTACGGAAAATCCACCTATTGTAGATGGAGATAACGACAGTGTTGTCGATAGTGATAGTGACGACGATTATGTTCCTCCTCCTCCGCCTCAAGACGATGACGACGACGACGACGACGACGACAATGATAGTTTAGCAGGTAGCGATACTGATATTGACCCATATAATCCCAAACAATCTGATAATACAGACACATTTGCAGAAAATTCACCATATGTGGACTTATCTGATGATGATATTTCCGACGGCGATGATGACGACGACGAGCCAGATGAAAATTATTTACAAAAATTTGATGATAGCTTGAAAGCTAACACGATTTCTTCATTTCACCCTGAATTACTTCATCATAACAATGAAGAAGTAGAAGCTCTTTCACGCGTTGTTCGCAATGAACAAGGTATTATCAGTGACCCGTTACACCTCACAATCCCGTTTATTACCAAGTATGAGCGCGCTCGTATTATAGGTGAACGTGCAAAACAGTTGGGTATGGGAGCGAAACCGTTAGTCGAAGTTGGCGCGGATGTTATTGACGCATATCTAATCGCCCTTTCTGAATATGAACAAAAGCGTATTCCATTCATTATCAAACGACCTCTACCCAATGGCGGGTGCGAATATTGGAAATTCAAAGACTTAGAATCTGTATAACTTATCAATGTATATTACCAATTTTGTGTATATTTTTTTACATAAAATTGATTGGCTTTTTCATTTGTTATAGAAGGTAACCCACAATCACATTTAGAACCATATACACATTATGCTATCTACTTTCAGTAACGTCAGCGAACGCCCTGTTCGCGTATTCATTCCATTTGTCTCGGCAGATACTTCCAAATCGCTTATCGTACAGCTATTTTCAGACAGATTACTCGGTAAGATTAACTCCATTCAATTGCACGACAAAAAACTAGTCAAACAAAATTCGATTAAATCCGCAAAACATTTCTATGCATTCATTGAAGTAACTCCATTCACGACAGAGGCTGGTATTAACTTTCGACGCAATGTTGAATATAACAACACTACTCATGTTATGTATCAACAGAACAATCGCTCTTACTCTCTCGATGTTAAACCTCATCTCACGATTGAAGAACGCGTAGAAAGAGGGTTTAACATTATTCCTTCAAAATCGATTCCCGACTACAAACCAGCAGAGCAGCCAACTACCACATGCGAGAATCGTAACCCTATCGGTATGTTTAATAATGACCGTGAACGTCAAGATATTCTCAATGATTACAATAGCATCGAGAATGATATGGCTATTGAACGAGAATCATTTCAAGAATGGTGCATGTGGACTTCTCCAACATTTGTTTAAATAAAAATTACATAAAAAATCATAAAAAAGGGGGTAAACCTCTTTTTTATGCAAAAATCGTATCTTTCAAATTTTATAAATAAAAGGGGAGAAAATATCCCCTTTCGTAATAAATAGGACCCCCCATGGGTCCTATATCATTTTCTTGTTCCTTTTTCTTTTTCTGTTCCTTTCTTTTTCTATTTCCTTTTCTTTTTATTGTATTAGTAAAACAAGATAAACATCCAAGAAACATGATTTGTATTTGTTGCATAAAATAAAATATGCAGACTTTGTGAGGGTGACGCATTTCATTTATTTGTCCGAGTCTTTCCCCGTTTTGTCTATGAGCTCGTTCTCTGGTTTGTCTATGAGTTCGTTCTCTTTTTCTTCCTGATGTAACTCTTCATGAACATTATAGACTATTTCTTCATCGACTACCTCATGTTGTGTATCATAGTATTGGTTTTCAACGTCCGAAGTATGGTGCTCGTAATATTCTGGCGTTTCTACATATACTTCATCTGTTGAAGAACGAACTAGTGGAGAATCGGGAACATATGGGTCCATGGGATGTGAGAAATCATACAATTGTAAATTTTCATCATGCTCATTAAAAAAATTAGCTGGAACCTTTTGGACTTCAAAACAACATTGAACATAACGTATCCACGATTCGTTTTCTTTTAATACAACATGTTTCGAACCATCCGGTCGAGTCACTTCGACCGGTGTTACACCACGACTTCTATCGACAAATTCAGACGGTATTTGGGTTAATAAATCCATCGTTAATTTTCGTTTCAATAAATTTGACGCTTCACACAATTTTACATACATACTATATTTTTTATTCAAATAGTCTTTTCCATCTTCACCTCGATCATCGGGTTTTAATTGCAACGTTTTATAGACATCAATCGCCAATGAATAGAAATCTTTCGATTGTTTCAGCTCGAGTTCCATACTACTTTGTATACCTAGATACAGTTCAATTGCACCAAGTATGCCCATCATCATTCCAATCAAACATGTAATACCACTAATATAGGGCTGGTCTAATACGGGTTGTAAACCAACAGATGCTGTAGCATTAATGGAAGCTAATATGATCATGGGCAATCGGAAATATTTTCCATAGGATTTAAAATGGTAATATCTACGTCTATGATATTCACTCAAATTTACACAATTAATACGCAACTTTTCACATAGTTTTTCGACTTCAGTCATCCATGTATGAACCATTATATATAAAATATATTTATATATAATATTGTGAACCGTTATATCACAAACATACCGTATAAAAGTATAATCGCCAATATCCAACACCATGAATTGATTGAATACGATATAAAATCATTTATATTTTGTGTAGTATCATCAATCGAATATAACGAACTTTGGATATATTTTCCTATAAATAGAATAAATACAATACCCAACCCCCCTCCCAATACCGGACCGATGCCTAATGATTCTTTGAACTGCACAATTTTTGATTTCATCTCTTGGACTTTCTGCATTGTTTACTATACTATAAAGAGGTAAATTGTATATTTGATTTTATACCCCAAAATGATTCCCTCGTCTCATTCACCATTTCATGAAAATAAATACTACTAAATACTTTGTCTGTAATTTCATCCATTTCGTTTAACATTATATCGTCATCTTCGTCCTTTGTTTCTTCGTCCTTTGTTTCCTGTTCAGGTGTTTCTTCATCCTTTGTTTCCTGTTCAGGTGTTTCTTCGTCCTTTGTTTCCGGTTCAGGTGTTTCTTCGTCCTTTGTTTCCGGTTCAGGTGTTTCTTCGTCCTTTGTTTCATCGATTTTATCACCCGTTATTTTGTTCTTTACATATTTAACTGCAAGTGGTATAATATTACCTAATCTGAAGTCGCTTTCTTGTAAAGGATCCCGTTTATTTTGTAAAATATAAAGCGAGTCTATACAAAATACTACATTTCGTCGCATATCATTTATCTTGTCTTCGTTAATTTTTAATGGACGCGTTGAAAATAGATAAATACTCCCATAATTTGGGTCATTTATTCGGTCATCGATAATTGATATAATATCATCCTCTTCTTTTGAACTGTCTGACTTGTAAGTATTTTTATACCCTTCTTCTGTATATTCACATGAATATAATAAAAAGGGGATGGTAATTCGTTTACCCCATTTATCTTTAATAGTCATTACACTCGATATTTGATAAAAAATATTGTATACACTTGAATTTATTACTAACAAATCAGATTTATGTTTATTCACTATTTCATCAATTATACATAATCTATATTCACTATTCTTGGTTGTATCGATACTAAAGTCGCTCAAATCAAAGAATACATATAATACATTCTCATTCTTCTCATCTTTCACAAACCCTTTATACATTTGGGCTACCCCTTTCTCGCTCAATGGCGAGGCGTATTGCAATATAAATTTACTACATTCATTCTGAAAATATATATGTTTTGGTGGTAATTCTTCATTTTCGTCGATTATAATATTTGTAGCACATTTAAATTTCAACGAAGGGAATTTTAGTTCGTCCCCGGTCTTATTTAAAATATATTGCAAAAACGGCAATGTTTCTGTTTGAATCATCTTATATCCGCAAATGTGGATTGTATATTCGCGCAATATATCAGTTTCATCATCACATAAGTCAAATATGTAGTTTAATTCAGATTCATTTGTTTCTAAAAAATGATAAGTTTCTTCCTCTTCTGTTTCCTCTAAATCAGATTCTGTGTCTGATATATCAGGTTTGTTTACAACATTTATCTCATCATCACTATCTGTTATATCTCCTTTCACGCGTATACCATTACCATTATTATTAAAAAACTGTTCTGTTATTTGTTGTATTAAATATTGAGATTGTATAAAACGTTCCGACATGGTTTATATGTTATATTGATTTTTTTTCATACACCATATCGCATCGCTATAATTATTATTGAAAACGGTTTAAAGTATTAACGTAATATAATATATCAAAACAGTTTCTCACAACTTTTTTACTCGCACCCACCCACTATGGACATTGACGAATACTCTCAACAATCAATGGATGATTTCAACGAAGAACACCCACCTCATATGTGGGACCTTCCTGATTCGGATATTGACTCAGAATCAACAATTAGTGTTGTTAAGAAAAACAAGTTTGTCGAAATAAATACAAACGACCCGGGATATTTTTGTGTTAAAGATAGGGTTCATGGGAAAAAGACAAGGGTTGTAGCATATAGTTCTACGCTCATTCCAGGCGCGGCGATTCGTAATGCGATGACCGGATATTTTGAAACAGATTATATGGGAAAACCAACTGCACGTGTCGGAACTAAAGACGAAGACCAATTTTTTAAGGTCACACTCGCTATTAATGGTATTGGTAGCAACACACGAACACTGTTTTACGACAGTGTTGGGCAATATGAACGACATTTTAAAACCAGACTCTCACAAGCAAATACTGATAGATGGAATAAAAAGGTTGCTGCTTGTCCTCCAACGCCTTATTCTGAGATTAATCCAGAATATTACACAACAGTTCACTAAAAATGTAAAAGAATATTTTAGATTTTGAATATCTAAAATATTTATTCATCATTACCTAAATTTCGATGAATCACATCATAATTTATTTTGATATTTTCATTCAAATGTTCAGTGGTTATCGTTTTATGCGCTATTAATAGTTTATGTATCTTTTTTAACCCTCCTTTATTTAACGTCAAAATGTCTAGTGCACACCGCAGCGCATAATTAACCAACTTTTTTACCTCCTTGTCTATCTCACTTTTCGTATGTTCACTCATCTTCGACGACCCATATGACGGCGAAACCGCATCTACATCGTATAACCCCACCTCTTTACCTAGACCAAACAAACTCACGTATTTTCGAGCAAGGGAATTTGCCTGTTTTAAATCGTTTGAAGCTCCCGCTGTGACGTCCAAGTCCATTTCTCCGCCAAATATTATATCGTCTTCATATTCATCTACTCGTTTTGTTGTTTTTTTACGATACAATATTATCTCCGCACCTCGTCCTCCCAGCGCGACTATTATATTCGCCAACATATATCTCTTTGACGGCAAATTTATATACTGTTCTTTTGGTGTAAATAGTGTATATCCGCCTGCGCCACCATTATTCGCATTTATTGTTACTCGCCGAACATCGAAAATATCTTGGAAAAACATTGCGACTAATGTATGACCTCCTTCATGATAAGCAACTAATTTAAGACTTTCCTTATCTCGGTTCTCTTTCGCTTTCGGCAAACCTATTGTTATCTTTTCAAATGCATCAATCAAACATTTGTCCGTTATACTTGATGTATTATATCGAACCGATAATATTGCCGATTCATTCGCTAAATTAGCCAATTCTGCTCCCGTAAACCCGCTCGTCAATTCGTATATCATATCAAAATCTACGTCATCACAGACCTTCTTATTTTTTAAATGAACATCTAATATTTGTTGTCGACCTTCCCTATCGGGTAGTCCTACGGTAATCGTTCGGTCAAACCTTCCGGGTCGCGTTAACGCTTTATCTAATATATCTGCTCGATTTGTTGCCGCCATCACTATGATTCCATCACTATCATCAAATCCGTCCATGTTTGTTAACAACTGATTTAATGTTTGGTCACGCTCACTATTTCCACCATATTCTGCTCGCTGTTGTCCTATCGCATCTATTTCATCTATAAATATAATGCACGGTTTTTTACTTTCCGCTTCTTCAAAAATCTCTCGCACACGCGATGCACCCACGCCCACATACATCTCTACAAATTGTGAACCGGTTGCTGATATAAATGATACGTCTGCTTCTCCGGCAGTCGCTTTTGCTAACAGGGTTTTTCCTGTTCCCGGGGGACCTTCTAACAATACACCTGAAGGCACTTTTGCACCCGCATCTTTATATCGTCGAGGATGCTTTAAAAAATCAACTACTTCAGTTAATTCATATTTTGCTTCATCACATCCTGCTACATCATCAAATGTTATATCTGAACCAGAAGATGTAGATTCTTTCACTGACTCTTCTCGTTTATGTTTTATATATTCTTTCACGAATCTTCTAAAACGATTCATTCGATTTCTGTGAATAATTTGATTGATTATTCTTCGCAATAATAATATCATAAACATTACGTAGTTCACCCTTAAATACAATCGAAACAAAAATCGATAATCATATATCGTCCATGGTCGATTGGCTGATATTGAAAATGGTATATTTGCTTGTTTCAACACATCTATTATATTATCTGTTAATTGAGGGATTGTGGAAATTTTATGTAAATTTTCTATTTCATAGCCGGTTTCATATACTGCCTCTACTATTATTATTTCGTCAGTGTTTGTGTATATTGTTGCACAAGTTACATTCTTTTTATTTATATACTTCATTAATTCCTGAAATTCCATTTCATTTTTCGGTAAAGTATCTTCATATGTATTCAATATGGGTGTTGTTATTGTATCGCAATTAATTTGTTTTAACGGAGGCGTATTGAACCATGATGCTACATTTGAAATAAAATAGGATACTAATAATATCGAATATATATAATTCATTTTGACTATACAGAATATTACGAATTTATTCTATTGAATTATCGTTATTCTTTCTTTTTTAATGTATTCATTATGTAGTAGAAGGTTATGAATACAAATCCCGGAAACAGTGTAAATCGTAATATTCCGAATTCGATTAGCAGCTTCTTTTCATCCGCAACTAGCGCAATTACCGACGGGAAAGCTTTAAATTATTCTATACATACTGGTGGTTTCGGTGTTCCGTATGCTACAATGGCGCTTGTTACTATCATCGCGAGCACATTTACATATGTTACCTATACCGATTATATAAACGATCCCGAAGACGAAGAAGAAGACGACGAAGAAGACGATGAAGAAGAAAGCGAGAATGGTATTTTAGGTATGTTTAATACACTAAATAATAATTCAGCCGATTCAAATCCCGAAGATGCCGAACAAAAGGAACCCGAAGATGCCGAACAAAAGGAACCCGAAGATGCCGAACAAAAGGAACCCGAAGATGCCGAACAAAAGGAACCCGAAGATGCTGAACAAAAGGAACCCGAAGATGCCGAACAAAAGGAACCCGAAGATGCTGAGAAAAAGGATCCAGAAGATGCCGAGAAAAAGGAAATCGAAGATGAGAAAAACCCGGAAGAACCAGGGAAACAATACACTCTCG
>JGI20154J14316_10003855_pt1 | contig 11844 bp, 14 predicted proteins | sample COG_04_FD_14316 | JGI IMG/M metagenome (IMG submission 14316) | reverse complement strand
GAACCGCTGTAGAAGGTTTTGCAGACCTCTGCCTAGCCACTCGGCCAAGACGCCCAAAAAGGAACGCAAATTTAAGCAAATTTAAACGTTACACAAGTTAAAAGAAAAGAATCCACCAAAAACCGACTCTCATCATATTGTAAAATTACGTTCACCAAAACACAAGCTTAGCGCGACTCCCTCAGTATAATCGTCACTTTTTCTACATCACCGCCTATTGGAGGATTGATTTTTGAAACCGATACTGATACCGATCCTACAGTTTCGCAGCTTTCAAAAACACGATCCATAATTCGTTTTGCAACCGCTTCAAGTAATTTTGCTGGAACTGCCATTTCTTCTACCACAATAGCGTTCAGGGTGACATAATCCACAGTGTCATTTAAAGCATCTGTAACCGATGATTTTTCTAAATCAGCCTCTACACTTACATCCACCCTATAATCGCTGCCAATCATAGTCTCCTCATTCAGACACCCATGATACGCATATACTCTAATGTTTTCTACCTTAATGATTCCCATTTTATAGTTTTTGTTGGGTTAAAAATAATAATTCTGCCGAAGATATATCTATAAACTTTTTATTTGATTAATTTTGCTAGGTATTTATTCAAGAAATACACTTTATTATGTCAGATACTCACAAACCACTCAATTTTTTAGAGCAAATAGTCGAAGAAGATTTAAAAAACGGCCTGCCACAAGACAAGCTACGCTTTAGATTTCCTCCAGAACCCAACGGATACCTTCACATAGGACACACAAAAGCCATAGGTATTAGTTTTGGTTTAGGGGAACGCTACAACGCACCCGTTAACCTGCGTTTTGATGACACCAACCCCGCAAAAGAAGATCAAGAATATGTAGATGCTATCAAAGAAGATATCAGCTGGTTAGGCTATAAATGGGATAAGGAAGTCTATTCCTCGGATTATTTTGAGCAACTGCATGATTGGGCTGTTAAGATGATCAAAGATGGAAAAGCCTATGTCGACTCACAGTCTAGTGAAGCTATGGCCATCCAAAAAGGAACACCAACACAAGCCGGTAAAGATAGCCCATTTAGAAACCGCTCCGTAGAAGACAACCTAGCACTTTTTAGCCAAATGAAAAACGGCGAATTTAAAGCAGGCACCCATGTTCTAAGAGCCAAAATAGACATGAATCACGTCAATATGCTCATGCGCGACCCCTTGATGTACCGCATACTGCATGCCGATCATCACCGTACAGGGTCTAGCTGGTGTATCTACCCAATGTATGATTGGACTCATGGAGAAAGCGATTATTTAGAACAGATTTCACACTCTTTATGCTCCTTAGAATTTAAACCTCACAGAGATTTATATGATTGGTTCAAAACTATCGTCTCAAATTATAAAAATGACTCCCTTCCTTTAGTTCCAAAGCAACGCGAATTTGCACGTTTAAACTTAAGCTATACCATTATGAGTAAGCGAAAGTTATTAAAACTAGTAGAAGACAACGTTGTAAGCGGTTGGGATGATCCACGAATGCCTACAATTTCTGGGTTAAGACGACGCGGCTATACGCCAATGTCGATTCGAAACTTTATAGATAAAGTAGGTGTTGCAAAACGCGACAATATCATTGACGTATCCCTTTTAGAGTTTTGTGTTCGCGAAGATCTCAACAAAAAAGCGGACCGCATAATGGCCGTATTAGACCCAATTAAGTTGGTAATTCAAAACTACCCCGATGGGAACGAAGAATGGCTTGAGGCTGAAAACAATCCAGAAGACGACACGGCAGGTTTAAGACAAATACCGTTTTCAAAAACACTCTATATAGAACGCGATGATTTCAAAGAAGAGGCTAATAGTAAATACTTTAGACTCTCTCTAGGAAGAGAAGTCCGACTAAAAAACGCCTTTATTATTAAAGGAGAAAGTGTTGTAAAAGATGCGAATGGGACAATTTTAGAAATCCACTGCAGCTATGACCCAAAGAGTTTAAGCGGAAGCGGAACTCCAGAAAGCCTTCGAAAAGTTAAAGGAACTTTGCATTGGGTATCCACAAAGCATGCTGTAGAAGTAGAAGTGCGGGAATATGACCGCTTGTTTTTGCACGAAGCTCCCGACAACCAAGAAGAAGATTTTTCAACTTTTGTAAATCCAGATTCCTTAAAAGTTAGAAAAGCATTTGTAGAGCCCCACATTAAAAAAGCGACTGTTGGTCAGCAATTTCAATTTCAACGCCTCGGATACTTTAATGTAGACAAAGACAGTAACGCCACACAATTGGTGTTTAATAAGACTGTGGGTTTAAGAGATAATTGGACAAAAAAGGAGCCAAAACAAAAACAACCATCCTCCTCTCAAGCCCCTTCACAAGCGTCAAAACGAAAAGCAATTGATGTTATAAAACAGCTTGGAAAAAAATACACAAACCTTCCAGAAGCAAAACAACAAAAAGTCACATCAGAGATTCAGTTGCTCGCCAAAGACGTGGCTTATAAAGACTTAGAGCCGTTGTTTAATACAGCGGTTAAAAAAGTAGGAACCCGAATAGCAACCGCACTTACTCTAAAGGTGCTTTTAGAAAATGGTTTAGAAAAAAATGATCAAATCGATGCTTTTATAGAGAACGCCAAAACAGACACCCACCCCTTGTTAAGCGAAGCAGCGAGTCAAATTTAAAACGCATTTTTTAAGAGTTAGACAAACTTATTTTTTAGGTAAGTTTTTCTTAGGACCATTTTTCATAGCCTCTCCAATTTGGTTACTTGCGGTAAAACTAGCGACCATATCATTTAACATCGTGCTACCTGCTTGTGGAGAATTCGGCAACAAGATTAAGTTACTGTTCGTTTCCTGTCCTATAGACTGAAGCGTATCATAATGCTGGGTTACAACGATAAGCGCAGAGGCTTCTTGTGAGTTGATGCCAACCTTATTTAACACCTCTACAGATTCTTCAAGACCACGTGCAATTTCACGACGCTGATCGGCAATACCCTGTCCTTGAAGACGCTTGCTTTCTGCTTCCGCTTTTGCTTTTTCTACAATTAGAATACGTGCAGCATCGCCTTCAAATTGTGCGGCAATTTTTTCGCGCTCAGAAGCATTAATTCGATTCATCGCCTCTTTAACCTGTGCATCAGGATCAATATCGGTGACTAAGGTTTTTATAATATCATAACCATAATCCATCATGGCTTGATTTAGCTCTGATTTTACAGCAATAGCAATATCATCTTTTTTAACAAAAACATCATCAAGCTTCATTTTTGGTACTTCAGCTCTTACCACATCAAACACATAAGATGTGATTTGATCATGTGGATAATCAAGCTTATAGAAAGCATCATAAACTTTTAATTTTATCACTTTAAATTGAACAGAAACTTTTAGACGTACAAATACGTCGTCGAGAGTTTTGGTTTCAATCAAAACATCCAACTGTTGGATTTTTAAACTTAAACGACCAGCAATACGGTCAATTAAAGGAATTTTTAAATGGAGACCAGATTGACGAATACTTTGGAATTTTCCAAAACGTTCAATAATAGCAGCGGTTTGTTGTTTGACCGTAAAAAAGGAGGCAAACAAAATGATTAATCCAAAAACAACAAGGATTATTAAGATGAAAGGCATAGTTTTAATGTATTAGGTTAGACATATAGTTTGTAATTTAATATTTTAAATTGACAAACCAAAATACGGTAAGAAAATTTTGATTGAGATGAATAAAAAAAACGATCTAAGGAATTAACTTTAATGAAACCGTTGCATTCTCTTTTAAGGCAAATGGATTTGTAAAATATATATCAGTACCATTAAGATCGGCTTCAATTAAGTGAAATGGCCCGTTATAAAAACTTCGTTTTACAACAGCTTTCAAAGCGCTATTGTCTACCAAAACAATTTGATGTGCATAATAAAACACCCCGTCAATCTTGCTATACTCACTAAAAAAGGCAGCAACAAGCGGATGCCTGGGGTTTGAATAAATATTGCTGGGGCTATCAGTGATCAATACGGATCCGTTTTGTAGCACCATCATTTGATCTGCAAAGGACAGCACATCACCTTTATCATGCGTTGCCAATACACAAGCGATGTTATTTGTTTTTAAATACTCAAATAAGTTTCGCCTTAAGGATTGTTTTTTAAAATTATCGATATGACTAAAGGGCTCATCAAGAAGAATAATCTCTGGGCGCTTAGCAATTGCTCTTGCCAAGGCAACACGTTGTTTTTGTCCACCGCTCAAAAACTGCACCTTAGTGTTTTCAAAGCCCTCTAATTCCACGACTTGAATGAGTTCTTGGATACGAGCTTTTTTTTCGTCAGGATAAAAGTTTGAAAGGTGATCTCCGACGTTTTCTGAAACACTGGTGTAAGGCATCAAGTCAAATTCTTGTGCCACATATTTCATAAAGTCATGCCCAACAACAAGTTTATTTTTAGGCCCTAATATCGATTGGTCTTTCCAGGATATTGCACCACTATCAACATCCATTTGACCAAAAATAAGTTTTAGAAGCGTGCTTTTTCCACAACCACTTTCGCCCACAATGGCCAGACAATCTCCGCTATTTACAACGGCAGAAACGCTATTTAATACTGCGCGCTTATTGTACCGAAAAGAGACTTCAGTTATGGAGAGCATTTACAGGGACTATAAAATATTAGCCACTAAATATTCAGCAATTTGAATGGCGTTTGTCGCCGCACCTTTACGGAGGTTGTCAGAGACAATCCACATATTTAAAGTGTTAGGTTGCGTTTCATCTCTACGGATACGTCCTACAAAAACATCATCCTTACCTTCTGCATAAATCGGCATAGGATAAGTATTGGTATCGGTATTGTCCTGAACGGTTACCCCATCTGATTGACTCAAGATAGAACGCACTTCCTTTAGATCAAAATCAGTTTCAAACTGAACATTCACAGATTCAGAGTGTCCACCTGCTGTTGGAATTCGAACCGCGGTTGCTGTAATTGCAAATGAGTGATCATTTAATATTTTTTGTGGCTCTTTAGCCAACTTCATTTCTTCTTTGGTATACCCATTTTCAAGAAAGACATCACAATGTGGTAAAGCATTTCTTCCTATTGGATAAGGATAAGCCATTTCGCCTTTGATACCCTTAATTTCGTTTTCTAATTGCTGAACTGCTTTGACGCCAGTACCAGAAACCGATTGGTATGTAGAAATGACGACACGTTTCATTTTATACTTATCATGCAATGGCGATAACGCCATCACTAATTGAATTGTAGAACAGTTTGGGTTGGCAATAATTTTATCTTCAGAAGTCAATTCTGAAGCATTAATTTCGGGAACGACTAGTTTTTTGGTCGGGTCCATACGCCAGGCCGAAGAGTTGTCAATCACAACTGTTCCAGCTTCAGCAAATTTAGGCGCCCATTCCAAAGAGGTATCTCCACCGGCAGAAAAAATAGCAATATCGGCATTCATTTCAACGGCTGTAGCTAATCCAACAATGGAATAATCTACGCCTTTATAACTTACTTTTTTACCAACACTACGCTCGGAAGCAACAGGGATAAGTTCCGTAACAGGAAACAGACGCTCTTCGAGTAATTTTAACATAACGGTTCCTACCATTCCGGTAGCGCCTACAACTGCAATTTTCATTATTTTATAGCTTTAATTGAAGCGATAAAATTAATAAATAAACCGATACTAAACCGACTAAAATAAAAAAAGAATAACCTGCCGGCGCGTCTTTATGAATTTCATTATAAAAAGGTCTATTTTTTTAGTAAATCTCTAATTTCAGACAAGAGTTCGTTGTCAGATGGACCAGCTAGCTCTGGTGCAACAACTTCTTCTTTTCGCTTAAAGGTATTCACGCCCTTTACAAGAAGAAACATCACAAAGGCGACAATTATGAAATCAATAGTATGTGTCAGAAACTGTCCCCATAATAGCGCAGATTCACCTTCTAGAACCCCACTACTATTTACAGCGCCTTCTGAAATTACGTATTTCAAGTCTTTTAGATTAGTTTTAAAAACTAACCCAATAAGTGGAGAAATAATTCCCCCAGTAAAACTGGTAACGACTTGCTTGAAAGCCGCTCCCATTACAAAGCCAACCGCAATATCGATTAGGTTGCCTTTCATTGCAAATTCTTTGAATTCTTTGAGCATAATTAAGTAGATTTGAGTTAATAAATTAAGCCCAATTTAATAAAAAAAGAAATACGACGGATTATTTTGTTAAAATCTCCCGCTTGACGCGTTGAGAGATCCCTGTAATAAGCTCATAAGAAATTGTATTTGCTACTTCTGCCGCGGATTCTGCTGAAAATTCTGGACCAAATAAGACGACTTCATCTCCCTCTTTACAGTCAATACCTGAGACATCGACCATAATCATATCCATACATACATTTCCTACAATAGGCGCTTTTTTACCACATATTGATACCACACCCACACCATGTCCAAAATGCCGCCCAATACCATCGGCATGCCCAATAGGAATTGTAGCAATTTCCGAACCGAGAGGGCTTATAAACCCTCGATTATAACCCACGCTTTCCCCTTTGTTAACGCTGTGAATTTGTGAAATTATAGATTTTAAGGCTGCAATTGGTCTAAAGTTTTGAGCGTCTTTGTGCGCATTTCCATAACCAAAAAGCCCAATACCACAGCGCACCATATCAAAGTGAGCCTCAGGATAATTAAGGACTCCAGAAGTGTTACATAAGTGCCTGATTACAGGATAACCTAACCCTTGAATAAATTTAGTGGAAAGGTTCTTATAACGATCAATTTGACCTAAAGTAAAATCTTTTTCTTCCAAATCTTCACTAGCTGCTAGATGAGAAAACACAGACTTCACTCTCAAGGTTTTTGTTTTGGATAACTGTTTTAAAATTAAATCGAGTTCATTTGCTTCAAATCCTAGACGATTCAAACCGGTATTAAATTTAATATGAACGGGATAGTGTTTTTGATGCTGTTGAATTGTAAGGCGCTCAAACTCTTGCATTATTTTCAATGTGTATAAACTCGGCTCTAAGCAATGTTCTATTGCTAAACTAAGATTATTTAATTGGGGGTGAAGCACCAAAATAGGGGTTTTGATTCCGGCTTTTCTAAGAGCAACACCTTCATTTATATAGGCGACTGCAAAATAATCTACCTTCATTTTCTGAAGGAAGTGAGCAATCACGGCAGCATCACTTCCGTAAGCAAAGGCTTTTACAACGGCTAAAAAAAGCGTATTATTTTGAAGCTTTGATTTTAAAAACTCAAAATTATGCTTTAATGCAGCTAAGTTAATTTCTAAAGTTGTTTCGGAGACCTTAGCCATTTACATCATTTTTGTTTGCCCCTACATTAATAGGACTTTCCACATCGATGTCTTGCAACTTCTCTTTTATGAGGGCTTTATAATAGGCGGCCCGACTTAGGGGCTCATACTCGTCAACTTCTCCTAAGAGGACAAGCGTATCATTTTTAGATTTACGATGACTGTACTGCGCCAAATTTCCTGTGTGGGTACACACGGCGTGAACCTTAGTCACATATTCTGCAGTCGCCATTAGATTTGGCATTGGCCCAAAAGGGTTTCCTTTAAAATCCATATCAAGACCCGCTACAATCACACGAACACCTTTGTTGGCAAGATCATTACAGACATTTACAATTTCGTCATCAAAAAATTGTGCCTCATCAATTCCAACCACATCACATCCATCTGCCAAAAGCGGAATATTTGAAGCCGAAGGCACTGGCGTCGAACGAATTTCATTTGCATCATGAGAGACCACCATTTCTTCATCATAGCGAACATCAATGGCAGGTTTGAAAATCTCAACTTTTTGCTTTGCAAACTGTGCGCGTCTTAGGCGACGAATTAATTCTTCTGTCTTTCCAGAAAACATCGATCCGCAGATGACTTCGATCCAACCAAATTGTTCTTTAGGGTTTACTGTATTTTCGAGAAACATTTTGTAATTTTAACACCAATACGAAATTACTTTCGTTTTTATAAAGGTGACACAAATTTATTAAAAATCAAAAGTAAAAATTTAAAAGTTTTAAAAGGGTATTAATAAATAGTTTACAAGCAACGAAAAACGAGGATAAATTAATTCATATAACTCCATGAAGCGCACATGTCAAACGCTTTTTAAAATAAGAGAATGATTAACAGCCAACCCAAGTGAATACAAAAAATATACACATGAAAAAAAAATTAGAGTCCGAATTAATAAGTATTGCTCATAGAGTCCTTAAACTTACAGGGAAAGAAGACCTTGAAAAAATGCACTCTGAAATAGCGTTGCTTTATCAAAAAATTACAGTTTTAAAATTTCTTGAAAACAATCAGGAAGGAGAATCGTCTGATTTTGCTGGAATGGACACTTCGTTTTTCAATTCACTTGAAGGGGCGTTTAATAATAAAATTACGGACTCCGTTGAAGTCGCAGACAAAACGTTTGTAAATATAGATTCCGAGGAAGAAGAGGCGATTATGGAACCTGCCATCGAGAAAATTAAGGATATGGTTGCTCAAATGCCTGAAGAAACAATAGAAGTTGACACAATCATAGAGGCTATAAATGAACCTAAAGAAGAGCCCTCAGAAGTCGTAGAGCATGACCTCAACGAGTTGTCACCAAGCTATGCACAGCTTCCTATTTTTGATGCCGTAGAGACGGATTCGCCACAAACTTCTTTAAACGATCAGCTAAAAACACAGGGGTTTCAAATAGGACTAAACGACCGTCTTGCTTTTGTCAAAAACTTATTTGAAAACAATAATGAAGATTATGAGCGGGTATTGTCTCAACTAAGTACTTTAGATTCGTATGAAGAAGCGACAAATTTATTAGAGTCAATTATCAAGCCAGACTACAATAACTGGGAGGGACAAGAAGAAATAGAGGCTCGATTTTTGGAAATCATAGAAAACAAATTTAAGTAAACCTTAGGGTGCCAAAGTTCAGAACATATATTTTTAGTACTTTTGAACGCTAAAACAACCATCTAAATGTCTTCAGGTTTAAAATACGCAGTTTTTGGAAGTGGAAGTTGGGCAACGGCAATCGTTAAGATGCTTTGTGAAAACAGCGATCAAGTGGATTGGTATGTTCGAAAACAGCAGACAATAGATTATATTATTTCCGAAGAACACAACCCTTCTTACTTGAGTTCAGTAGAATTAAACCTTGACCAGCTGCGCTTAAATACAGATATTAACACTAGTGGCAGAGGCTGCAGATGTATTAATATTTGCGATTCCATCTGCATTTATTGAGAGTGAACTTCAAAAAGTAACGATCGATATTTCTTCTAAAATAATTATGTCCGCTGTGAAAGGAATTATTCCGGAGTCAGGATTTTTAGTAGGCGAACATTTTCATCAAAAATACGCTGTTGATTTAAATAATATTGTTGTATTAACAGGTCCTTGTCACGCGGAGGAAGTTGCCTTAGAACGGCTTTCGTATTTGACGATTGCCTGTGCAGATCTTGATATTGCGAACGTTGTAGCGGATCAATTCTCTAGTAATTACATTAGAACCAGCGCCAATGACGATGTTGTAGGTGCAGAATATGCAGCCATGTTAAAAAACATATATGCAATTGCTGCCGGAATGGCCCATGGCCTAGGCTACGGTGATAACTTTCAAAGTGTTCTGATGAGTAATGCCACACGCGAAATGAAACGGTTCATTAAAAAAGTCCATAAAATGAAACGAAACATCAACGAAACGGTCTATTTAGGAGATTTATTAGTGACTTGCTACTCCTTGTTTTCAAGGAATAGAATGTTTGGAAACATGATTGGTAAAGGCTATACCGTGAAATCCGCACAAATGGAAATGAGCATGATCGCCGAAGGGTATTATGCCTCAAAAAGTGCACACCAAATAAATCAAGGCAAAGAAAAACCAGCCCAAACCCCGATTATTGATACTGTTTATGACATTTTATACATGAATAAAGACGCTAAAAAAGCGTTTAAGAAACTTACAGAAAAACTGGGTTAAGATTTTAAAATACCCTTCAGGTTTATAAGAGGAATTTGCTGAAGTGCCTTTTCGTTAATCGTATTTTTTTTAAACTCAAAGGACTTTTCGTATAGGGTATTACCTTCAAAAAAAGAAACGTTAAAACGATTGTTTATAGACAAAACATCTTCCAAAAGCATTTCAATTTTTGCAAAACTTTTAACGGGAAGAACGTCAATTTTTTTTCTAAAAGTCGCTGTTTTTTTAGTCTCAGAGTAGCCCTTGGTTACAACAATCACCATTTCTAAATCAATAGACCTTTCGTTGATGATATATGCGTTCCAATCGGTGTTGTTGTATTCATGAACAACCGCTAAAGAAATGCCTTTTACTTTTGGAATGAGAATGTCTTTTTTCAAAAAAGAGATTTAAAGTGCGCTTTTAAATTGTTCTAAAAAACGGACATTATTTTCACTTAACAATCGGATGTCACTAATTTGGTGTAATAGCAATGCAATTCTGTCAATTCCCATACCAAAGGCAAAGCCTGAATATTCTTTAGAGTCAATGCCACAGTTTTCAAGGACATTAGGGTCAACCATTCCACAGCCCATAATCTCTAGCCAACCCGTGCCTTTGGTCATTTTATAGTCTGTTTCAGTTTCTAGTCCCCAATATACATCGACCTCAGCACTCGGTTCTGTAAACGGAAAATAAGAAGGTCGTAGTCTTATTTTTGATTTTCCAAAAAGCTCTGTTGTAAAATACTGTAGCGTTTGTTTTAAGTCTGCAAAACTCACATTTTTGTCAATATACAACCCTTCTACCTGGTGGAAAAAACAATGGGAGCGTGCCGAAATAGCTTCGTTTCTATAAACCCTTCCTGGAGAAACGGTACGGATAGGCGGCTGATTATTTTCCATATAACGCACTTGCACCGAACTTGTATGTGTACGTAATAATATATCTGGATCAGTTTGAATAAAAAACGTATCCTGCATATCTCTTGCAGGATGGTGTTCTGGTAAGTTTAAGGCCGTGAAATTATGCCAATCATCTTCAATTTCTGGACCCTCACTTACATTAAATCCAATTCGTGAAAAGATATCAATAATTTGATTTTTTACTAACGAAATGGGGTGTCTAGCCCCAATATTAAAAGGTTCGCCAGGACGAGATAAATCGCCAAAAAGAGACGCCTCATTCGAAGTGTTTTCTAAGGTCGCTTTTAAGGAACTTACTTTTTCTTGAGCGGCACTTTTTAATTTATTGATGGCTTGTCCAAAGTCTTTTTTTTGTTCGTTTGGAACCTCCTTAAAGCTTGCAAACAAATCATTTAAAAGTCCTTTTTTTCCAAGAAACTTAATGCGAAATTCTTCTAGTTCTTTTAAAGACTGTGTTGAAAAAGCCTCAGCCTCCTCTATAAGTTTATGGATTTTCTCTATCATGATTAATTTAAATAATGGCCAAATTTAAGAAATCTTAACTAATAAACTTCGCCTCAATAAAATAGTTTACAATCGCATCCTTCATTAGAATGCTTTGTTCGCCAGCCTTTAAATTAGGCAAGGCTTCTTTTATCGTATAATGTGGCCAACCCTGTTCATCGAAATAATCAAACACATAATAGCCGTAAGGCTCTAAAAGCCGACAGATGGCAATGTGCATTAGGTTTAGCTTTTCGTCCTTTTTGAATGTCCTGTGTAGTTGCCCAAGTTCTTGCACCCCAATAAGATAGATGATGCCATCTAGGTCTAAGGGGTCACCATCAGAAAATTGAGCGGATAGTTTTTTAACCACCTCTTCCCATCGTTTTTTAAGTTCTTCGTCTCGAGCCATAATTATTTCGTAAATTTAGGGTGTATTAAAATA
>JGI20154J14316_10003852_pt1 | contig 11849 bp, 4 predicted proteins | sample COG_04_FD_14316 | JGI IMG/M metagenome (IMG submission 14316) | reverse complement strand
GGGAACTGCTGGCGGTAATGCCAACAGCACTGAGCCTGCCATTAATGGCGGCCCCTCGGCAGCTTACGGCCTGCAGATTGCGTTCGCCTCGGTCGCGACCGACTTGATTGCCAACGACAACAATGAGATCGCAGACATCTTTGTCCGCGACTTCTCCGCTCCAGCCGTCCCTGTCACCACCCGTGTCAGTGTGAGTAACCCTCGCGTGGCCTTCGGTTCGATTGAGTTCTTTGGTGTGGTCGGTGCAAATAATATCTCTGCGAATCAGCCAGCAGTGGGCGATACGATTACGCTTAATGACGGAATTAATGCGGCATTGACCCTGACGGCCGGTACCGAATTCGCAATTGGCGCCACGACCGGCGAGACGCGCGATAATTTGGTCGCTGCGATTAATGCCGCTGAAGCTGCCGGAACTCTGAACATGGTCGGCTATGCCTCTGATGCGCCGACCGCGATCTTTAATGGTTTTGGTTTGGATGGTCACAATCCATCCATCCAGCTGTTTAACACCGTTCCTGGTGAGCAAGGCAATCAACAGATCTTGACCACTTCTTTAGTGCTTTTCACCCGCGATATGTCACAGGGTGGCACTGAAACCGGAAGATCTAATGACTTTTCTTTGGGCAATCCCGGTGGCTTGGTTTTTGGTAGCCTGCAACCTGCGTTGGATCGCTCGGGTCGCATCGTGGCATTCCGTTCGCTGACCGGTGGCATCTCTGTTATACGCGATGGACCCCGTGTTTATAAGCCGCAGAGTCCGACTGAGAACACGCCTCGAGTGGGTGAGATTATTCGCCCACTGAACCCGACCTCTTCGAACGTCTATTTTCGCGATCGCGACCTCTCTGGAGTCGGCACGCTTGACCAAGTAGACAACACCGACACGAGTCGTGCCAGTGTGAATAAGTTTGGCTATCGCACCAATCAAGTGCTGGGCGCTGCGGATAGTGCCTCGAGCCGTATGCCTGCTTTGAGTGCCAATGGCCGTTTCATCGCTTTTGCTTCGGATGCCAACAACGCTGGCGGTCTACGTTTTGATCGCACCAATACACAGCCGCTAGATTCTAACAACCAGCGTGATGTATTTGTCTATGACCGTAACGTGGTCGTGCCGACGACCCCTACAGCTCGTCTACCTTTTGTGGCGATTACCAGCCCAGAGCCAGGCATAAGTATTTCCGCCTCTTCTAGCTTCTTTATCTCCGCCAGTGCCCTTGGCTATGATCTTGGGACTGAGTCCTTCAACCAATCTTCGATCAGGTCAGTGACTTTTTACATCAACGGTGAGGAAGAAGCGGTACTCACTGCGCCGCCGTTCGTTACGCTGGCTACGCCCCGTGGCGATGGTCCCCTCCGAATTCTAGCTGTAGCGGAGGATATCAATGGAAATATCGCCACCTCGACCGCCGTCAAGATTACAGCCGAGGTGCTTTTTGCTGAAACACCGATACTGACATTGGTGAATCCAAATAGCCAAATCAATACGGAGTTTACATTAGGCCAGACGGTCGGACTGGCTGCAAGTGTCACGCAAACAGCAGGGAGCGCGATTTTCCGTCAGAATTACTCTTTCACGCGCGCTAGCTTTTATGTAAATGGAGTAGAAGTTTACACTACCGAGGTGGAATCTGATTTTATTTCAGCAGACTATATATTTGACCGTATCGGAGATCAGTCAATTACGGCATCGGTTATTTATCGACGTAACACACCCACTGATTTCTTCGTAAACGTATTTGCTGATATTATTCAAGTTTCCGTCACGGATGTGGGATCGCCGGCGGTTCGGATGACATCACCGACAAGCAACAGCACTATTGCGTTCGGGAGTAATGTCACCCTTTCCGCGCGTCCGACCGCAGTGAATGGAGGGGCTTTAACGGTGTCTTATAAGCTGTTTATCCAGTCCGAGGGTACGGTGCGCGATCTGGGCACGGCCGATGCCTCCACTGAATTTGCTTTTGATTGGCAAGTGGATGAGCGAGGTGCACTGTCTTTCTTCGCTTTGGTCGAAGAGGTCGGAGCTGGCCAGACTGTTTCAAGCCGCATCGATGTCACCTCGGTGGTGGCGGATACCCTGCCGAGTGCAGAGATCACCAGTTTCAGCAATACCGACCCGGAAACTCCGCGGACTACAGTGGAGTCGGGCTCGGTTGTCCTGCTGCGTGCCGATGTCACCGGCGAAAATAGCGATACTAATGACGTCGCCTCCGTTGAGTTCTACGTCAATGACGCCTTAATTGGCGCGGGTACACGCCAAGCGGGTTCTTCAATTTATGAACTTGAATGGGTGCCATCGCTGGTGGGCGATGCCGATCAGCTGGCTGCTACGATTGTCGCGGTTGTCACGTCCGATGAGAATGCGATTTCAGTCAATTCCTCACCAGTGTTCGTCAATGTGATCTCGGGCCTTNCGCCTGTGGTCAATTTCATCACTCCAACGGGGGATGTCGAGATTCAGGCGAATCAGCCCCTCGATCTACTCGCGAGTGCGCAAGTCTCGGGGAGCACGATTCGTGAGGTGCAATTCTTTTACCGGAATACTCCGGGAGACCCTCTTTCGGGCAACTTGATTGGATCAGATGCTTCGACGCCTTATTCGGCTATATTCAGTCGCCCATCGGAAGGCACCTACTATATCTATGCCGTCGCCACCTCGACTACCGGGCGCACTGGCTTTACCGCCACGCCGATTCAAGTGACGGTGGAGCCACCTGCTCCGATTGTTGATCCTACAGTCAGTTTTGTCTCTCCGATCGGAGATGTCGAGCTTGTGCCTTATGAGGCTACAACAGGGGGTGACGAGGTTGCGCCTGAGGGGGCGACCGTCACGCTGCGCGCGAGTGCAGCGGTCGTAGGCGGCACGATTAGTAAGGTGGAATTCTTTTATCTGAATGCACCGGGTAATCCTCTGTTGGGGACCTCGATTGGAGTCGATACGTCGTCGCCCTATACTACGGTATTCAGTAGCGGTTCGGTCGGCACTTACTATATCTATGCCGTCGCCACCTCGAATACTGGAGGCATTGGCGTGACCACTGAGTCGATTCAAGTGACGGTGGCTGAACCTGTTGAGCCGGTGGTCACTTTTGTCGCTCCAACTGCTGGGGACGTCGTCGAGATTGAGGCGCGTGAGATCCTCACTCTGCTAGCGAGTGCTGAGGTCGAAGGCGGCACGATTAGTGGCGGGATCCGATTCTATTTCCGGAACACACCGGGTGACCCTCTATTGGGGACCCTGATTGAATCCGTTCCGTCGGCGCCCTACACAACAGAATTCGTCAGCCTATCGGAAGGTGTCTTTTACCTCTATGCCGTCGCCACATCGTTTGAGAGAATCACGGGTGTGACTGCCACGCCGATTGAAGTGAGAGTCACATATAGCCAAGACGAGCTGTTCATCAATAATATCTTCGATAGCATATTGGGGCGCATTCCGACGGATAGTGAGGTGGCCGATGGCTTAGACGAATTGGATGGCTCGCTGGAATCGCAAACCGCTTATGTGGTTGATCTGCTAGACTCTTCCGCGCTGGACGACACCTATCTAGCGATGCTGGTTAATCGCACGATGCTCGGTGAATGGCCGGATGCTGAGGAGTTGGCATTTGCTCGCGCTAATTTGTCTGGAGGCACAGTAGGATCGAGTATCCAGACGGGTAGTATTGAGTTCGGTGCTACGGAGACATTTGAGTTCTTCTATAACGTGGGAGATGCTGTCACTATGCGTGTCACGCAGGATAGCGCAGCTGGTAACCCTCTTAGAGATGCCACTCTGACGGTCAATAGCCCGAGCGGTGCTCAAGTTGGATTTTCGGATGATAGTATCTTTGGTTTGGACCCATTGCTGACTTTCACTGTGACTGAAGCGGGCACTCACACTGCGATTGTCGGTGGTTTCTCGCTACTCCAGTCGGGTGATTTCACGATTACCTCGCTTTCGACAGGTTCAGGAAGCTCGAATGNCGCGTCGGCGCNATCACTGGTCACCGCGTTGATTCCAGAGTTTGAAAGTCGTTTCAGGGAGACTTTCCCGCCATTGTCTGTTGCAGGGCAAGCGGCAAACGATTTGGTGACGCAACTGTTCCGCAATAAGCACAGTACTGCGCCGAGTGCACTCGCGCTGAGCCGCTTGTCTCTGTCTTTGACGGGCGTGGATACGAACTTAGGGCAACTGATAGTTCCGGGCTATTCAGGTACTACCGCTGCATTTGTGGCTGCATTCGCCCTGGATAATCAACTCAGCCAATATCCAGGCCTCTCCAGTGTGCTGTATTACACAGTGCCGAATGATGCGACTGAGGACATGCAGACGGCATTGCTCATTGCGACGCTGCTCGAGGAAGATCCGACAGACACACAGATTGCAGAATACGCTGGCATGACTAATGAAGAAGTGGTCGAGGCGATTCTGATCGAAAGCCTCGAGCCTTCGGCATCTACTTGGACTCCTGTAGGGTGGGTGTATTACAATTATCCGTATGCGTATTCATTGGATGAAGCTCGTTGGCACTACTTCGACAGCTCAAATACCCAATGGCGTGTCAACCTGACCACTAGTGAATGGGGAACTTTGCCAGAAGCGACAGGGTGGACCTTCTACGCTTGGCCTTATTCTTACTCGGTTGATGCTTCAACTTGGTATTGGTATAATGACAATGAGCAGTGGGTGGTCGACTTGGTTTCTGGAATCTGGGCACTGTTCGGTGATTAATATGAAGACTAAATTTCTTAAGTGTTTATTCGGTTTCCTAGCTCTCGCGGTTCTGCCTGTCGCATTATTCGGCTCGGCTAGTATCTTCGGTACTGCGTTGGTTAATGTAGCTGGTGTCGCCGATTCTGACTTTGCGGTGGTACTAGTTGATACGAGCGGATCAAGCTTCAACACTACAGCGCTTGCTACGCTAGCGGCAAATGCTGATCTAACTAGTTCGTCAACATACTCCGGTTTCGAAGTCTTAGTCACGACGACGGCAGCGAGCAACTTCTTCAGTAACGACATAGTTGTGGCAATTAACGCTGCCACATTTAATGTAGTCAGCTCGACTGTGGCTTCTGGGGATTTTTTTGGGATTCTCACTTTTTCAGGCGGATCAACAACTTCAGACGCTGCAACTACATATGAAATCTGGACAGATGCTACATGGGTGATCCCTGCAGATGGTGCCACCAATACATTCAGTAATAGCGATCTGGCTCAACTTGATAGTGTTTCCGCAGGTTCGACTGGCACGGTCGACACGGCGGAGGAGCCGACCCCGATTTGGGAGCCGCAAGGCTGGGTGTATTTTAGTTGGCCGTATGCGTATTCGTTCACGGAGGGACGCTGGCACTTTTTCGATATTTCGAACACGCAGTGGCGTGTTAATTTGTCAAATAGCAAGTGGGGGACCTTGTCCGAGGCGACCGGTTGGAATTACTACGCGTGGCCTTACTCTTACTCGAGTGATCAAAGCACCTGGCATTGGTACGACAGCAATACGCAATGGGTNGTGGATCTGATCTCCGGTGTCTGGGCACGGATGGGTGCATCCGATTAGCCAGCGTGTAGCTTGGCTGTATTGTGGCTCCTGGGCAGTGGCTCACTCTGCTCCTCTAGGTGATCATCTTCAATCTGAAGACGCATGGGTAACGTGTGGTTTTTTGTAATTGACGCGACAATCTTATTTATGGTTTTTTAGTAGATCTTACTTAAAGAGATTAGCTATTATGACTGTTAGAAATATTTTTTCGCATGCTATATTCACTGTGGCCGCAATCTTCGCCTTCTTTTTCGGTGCGACGCCTGAGCTAAATGCCTCAAACCTCGCGCCCAGTGTCGAAACCATGACCGCCTTATTACCGGGTCAGCGAGTAGAGGGCACTTCTTTTACGAGCGCTACTCGATTTGATTGGTATGGACAGCAGGGGGACTGGAGTTATGTTCGCACCTCTACGAATGTCGGTACTCTGACCCAAACCTATGATGAAGATGGCAATGATCCCAATGTGTATCGCGAGGTAGTCACCCTCACGTTCTTGACTGCAACGACGGGCACCTATGTGTATCGCGAATATGATTCAAACGCACTCGATTATGTGCAGAGCCGCACGTTCGACTTTCCATGGCTTGCACCAGCCGAGCCGCCTGTTTGGGAGCCGCAAGGCTGGGTGTATTTTAGTTGGCCGTATGCGTATTCGTTCACGGAGGGACGTTGGCACTTTTTCGATATTTCGAACACGCAGCGGCGTGTTAATCTGTCAAATAGCGAGTGGAGGAAGTTGTCCGAGGCAAGGGGTTGGAATTACTACGCGTGGCCTTACTCTTACTCGAGTGATCAAAGCACCTGGCATTGGTACAATGCGGATACGCAGTGGGTGGTGGATCTGATCTCCGGTGTCTGGGCACGATTGGGTGCTGTGGCGGATTAGAGTGTTCTTAGTGTGAGCCTGGTTGATGGCTGGGGTATAATCTTCTCTTTTGACTCTTTTGACTCTTTGGGCTCGATTTGTTCGACAAGCGAGCTGTACTGAGGAGCTTATGAGCAGCGAAACTGTAAGCCAAAGTACCATCTTGATCGCTGCAACGCATCGCTCGGGGAGCTACTTGGCGTGCGATTGGTTGTCACAACTCGGAGGGATTCCTTTTGCGGAAGAATATTTAAATTTTAATCTCTTAGCCGCTCGGCAGGAGTTGCGACTTGCCGACGATCTGCCGAGGTTGGAGGTACTGGAGTGCCTGATGGAGCATCAGCGAGCCGCAGCCAAGCGATTTGCGGTGAAAGCTATGTGGCCTGCTTTTGAGAGCCTGTTCACGCAGGTTGCCGCAGACTCGGAGGGCCCAGTGGTCGACCCCTTGGGCAACGCCTTGGATATTTTGGGAGACGTACAGATTTTATTTGTGCGCCGTAAGGATAAGGCGAAACAGGCAGTATCCTTTGAGAAGGCCAAGCAGCAGGGAGTGTGGCGCAGTGAGAAGCACGATGCAGGTTTGGACGCTACGTTGGTCTACAATTATTCGCGTATTTTGGATTGTTGGAATCAAGTGCACCAAGATGAGGCGGGCTGGCTTCATTTTTTGCAGGAACGGAAGCTGCCTTACTATGAAATTTGGTATGAGGATATGGTTGCCGATCCGATGGGGGTCGTTGGCAATGCGCTCCATTTCCTAGGAGCGGAGCTCAATCCGGATGTGGTCATTCAGAGCCGTTATCAGAAATTGAGTAGTGGCTTGAATGCCGAGTGGTTAGAGCGCTTTCAGCGGCGGCAGAGGGCACAATTGTCGACGGTGGACGACCCTGCTGTAGTATCAGGGCAGCATCGTCTTGGAGTGGGTAACTGCTCATCTAGGCCTGTCGTTGACCTTAGGTGCCTTAATGTCGATTCGATACAAATGTCGCCGGATTCGGTATGTGTCGTCGAGTGTGAGTTGACCAATACTGGAACCAATGCATGGTTGCCTGTGATCAATTCGGATGGCAATGCCAACTATTATGTCGAGCTTCGGGAGCGGGCAACAGATGCTTCTGAAGATCCGCTAGTTTTATGGCGTACAGATGTCGAGGAGTTGCCTCGGCGTGGTGAAGTCGTTTCGGTTTCCTTGAGATTGTCGTCTGGCGTCGTGCTGGACGACTTTGAGTGCGATTTGTTCTTTTGCTATCCTGAAGGTGAGATTCAGTCGTGTGCAAGCCTTGCGGTCCAAATAAAATTGGATGCAAAATGGAAATTCTTGCGTAAGGTTTTTGTGTCACTGTCGAATTCCGACATGAGCGGCTGGGTGAATGTGCCGGCGCTAGGTTATATCTGGCCGGGTTCATTCCCTTTCATTTATCAAAGTGAACACGGTTGGCTCTATGTGGACGCCGTGAATTCCAGTCCGGGTATTTTTTGTTCGACCGATTTCGAGCTAAAGTACTTAGCCCTGCATCTCAATGAACCGAGTATTTATTTCGTGTGGATTGATGGAGATCCTCAAAGGCTTGAGTTTCTCGGGACACGCAATGAGCTGCGAGCGTTTCGTAACCCTGAAACAGGTGAAGTTTTATCTTATCCGTTAAGCTCGAAGCCGACCGAATAGCGCTTGCCCTCGATTCGTCGTGTACCCGTCCGTTGTAGAGAGGGCGGTCGCTGAATGTCAGGTTCTTAGTGTTCGGCATGCAGTCCGTGAGTTTATAGGTATAAGTGCGGGTGAGGTAGAGTGTTCTGGCCTTAGTGCAGGGCCGAAGTGATATGATTATCGAGAATTTTATCACTTTGAATTATGGCTAAACCCCGGATACATCTGGACGCGTTGATTGAGGTGCCCTATCTTAATCAGCATCATTTTAAAGGAACGAAAATATGAGCAAGTTAAACACAGATAGATTATACGCAGATGTTGTTGACCATGCAGTCTACGGAAGTTTTGACGAACATGCGGTGTGGTCTGTCGGGATGACTAGTCTAAATGAGCAGAAGTACCTGCAGTGGGTTGCCCAAGAGCTTTATAAGGGGAGTGGTATGATTGTTGAATTAGGGTGCTGGCTCGGTTCTCTTACTCAGTCTCTCTGTCGTGGACTCGAGTTAAATCAAAGTATTGATGATAAGCATGGACGAATTCATGTACTTGATCTCTTCAAATGGGAGCATAATATGGAAGATACCTGTAAGTTATATAATTTGCAGTGCTCAGGACGTTATGATGATGGCGATGATTACCAGGCGCTTTATAAGGAAGTGATGAGGCCTTACATGCCACTGCTGAAAGTAACTCAGGCAGATCTCGCTACTGCACTTTGCCCTGAAGGTGCCATTGAATTGCTGGTAGTTGATGCAATGAAATACGAAGCTCTCTGTGATAATATCTCACGCCAGTTTTATCCGTCTCTTATCGCTGGTGAAAGTTATGTGATTCATCAAGATTTTATGCACTTTTACGAATCATGGGTTCATATTAGTGCATATCGTCTACGAGAATATATTTCTCCCGTATATGAGGTGCTGGATTCTGGTTCCCTCATTTTTAAATGCTTGCGACTTCCCCCTGAATGTCTGCTGGGTTTTGAGGAGTCCATCTCTCAGGTTGAGGATGCTGAAATAGATGCGGCTTACAGTTGGGCATTAGGTCTGGTGGACCCTAGGACGCGTAACGTGATCGCGGCAGCTCACGTGATGGCTTATGTTCACAAAAAAGATATTTCACGCGCGATTGATTTATATACGGTATATCGTAAGGAGTTTCCTGCGGAAACATCACTGACCCCTGAGTATTATCAGTTTGACCAGATGCGTGATTACTGTGTGCGCTTTGGTCTGGTAACGGACTGGCCCTCAATGCCTAAGTGACCGTTGATCTTAAAGTCACCAGAAATTGAATTCAATTGAAGAGCTTAAAAGGGCGCAGTTCCTTTGCCATGGGTGATTCGGTGGTTCCTCGCAAGCTGTCAGTGTGTCGTGTATTTGGTGGAGCAGGTGAGTTGTAGTCGATTTGGATACATCGACGCTCGTTTCTGCTCTGGTAGATCTGCGGCCCTATCGTTTGGTGTAGCGCGGGTCGCCGAGGAGTCGGCGGTATGTACGGTAAATGTATTTATGCCACGGAACTGGCTTCTTCGTTTGTGCATCTTGGCTTGGGGCGAACAATCCGAGCCGCTGAAGCTGCTTGATCGAGAGTTGCGCGTGGTAGCCTTGCTTCCAGTTGGAGTTTTGCCGGCCTGCTTGTAACGCTTTGAGGTTCGTCGAGCGGGGGGTGGGACTCACTATTGGTGCGGCGCTAGGATTGCCGAAACTCTCGCGGTGTTGAATGCTTCCCAGCGCGCGTGCATCTTCTTGCGTCGGGTGACGTAAGACGCGAACGAGCAAGCGTTCTAGGAGTTCAATGCCATCGTCTGCTGAGGATGGGCTGGAGAGCGGCAGCATGTCTTGAATGAACTGTTCGGCGCCCTGCCATACCTGATCGAGGCGGCGATTCTCTTGCGCCTGGCCTTGAGTCTCAAGGTTCTCCCCGTAGATTGCTTGCCATCCTGCGTTGGTGTTCTCGATACCGACAATGGTTGGATGTGGTGCTGAGAACAACGATTCAATCACCGATACGGATTGTTGGATCAGCTCTGTCCGGTGTTTGGGTTCGTTGAGATGATGGAAGTATGAGCGAATGTCATTTCCGCCATCGATGGCTGGCTGAGCGAAGTGCCATGTGCCAAAGAAGCAGCCAGTGAGGTTGGTCGTGGTGTTGTTCTTTAGCGAAAGCAGTCGGCTTAGCGATTTGATTGAGGACGCTTGCCAGCCGACGTCCACAAACAGGGATTTTTCGGCGTCGAGCGCCGCTGAGTCGAAGTAATCAAACAGCAGTGCTCTTTCGGTTTCGGCTTTGTGCATAATCTCACTCGATAGGCTGCGGAGCAGTGCGTGTATTTTATTTTTTACACGAGTGCTTTTAAAGGTGCCGTTGTGCTTGGTCACCACCTCATTGAGCGAGCTAAGTCCTGCCTGCTGTACTTGTGTGCGGTATTGTTCAGGTGCGAAATTTAGGCGAGTGAGGAAGTCCCTGACCTGCATATTGGGATTCGGGGTCGTGAGGAAGGCGAAGGCGTCGTCATCTAGCTCGGTAATTGCTGCGAGGTTGAATAGTCGCCTTGAAGCAAATAGGTATTGGCTTTTTAGGCCCGTGTTCCAGTTCGCATCGATCAATTCGAAGGTGCGTTGCAGGTAGTAGCCGTCACGGGCCAAGAATACGAGTTGTTGACGCCCAGAGTCCTTTGCTTGCTCGATGAGCCACTTGGTGTAAAAGAAATACAGCGGGCCCGCGATTTCATAGCCGAAGGTTTGCCAGTAGTCTTCGTTGCCGCCGTGTGCGGAGAGGCGGTGCTTTTGGGCGAGTCCGATTGCGCAACTGCTTAAGTCTCGGGCGGTACTAAATTTTTGCGGTTTCGGACTATTGCTGAAATAAGTTTGTGGCAAATGAGCTTCGACGATGTAGCCAGTTTCAAGGCCACGTTGTTGTGCCTGTTCGATGTCAGAGCGATAATTGTCGCCAAAATGCAGCACGTCGGCTCCTTGCACCCCTTCTTGGCTTAATACTAGGTCATAGAGCGCGCCTTCATGTTTGCTGGCGGCGTGATCACAAGACACATAGATTTCGTCGGCATCGTAACCATTGCTTTCTAATAACTCCCGCAGTATTGGCTCAGGGAAATACATGTCTGAAATGAAGATGATGCGCTTGCCGGTCTTCTTCAGCTCAGAGTAGAGGTCGTGAATTATTTTGTTCGGGTAAAGTACTTGCCGCTCTATCTTGAGTTCCAAGTCGCGGACTGTTTCCGCTTCTTCTGGGCTGAGCTTTAGTAGCGCCGCCAGTTCGGCGTGAATTGCGTCAAAGGTCGTTTCGCCATTGGTGGCGTATTTTCGTGCGCGTCGCTCGGCTAACTCACGCGCGCGTGCGAACGGAATGGTCTCGTTGTTCCTTGTGATGTTTGTGAGGCTTTCAACGATTAAGAAGACATCTACCGGGCGTTGGGTGGTGCGCAGTAGGCATGTGTCGAAAATATCGAACGAAATGAGCGTTCGGCCCTGTGCGATTTTCAGGTAGTTGGCGTGGTCGAGCTGCTTTGGTCGCGGGTGTTTGTGTGTCTGATACTGCGGCGGCTTCTTGGTCTGGCCGTCTTCAGCTTTGATTCGCAATAGCCATGAAAATTTATTGCGCACCACTTCGAGCTCTTTAATCAGCCCTTTTAGGTCTTTTTTGACCGCTCCGATCTCCTGATTGGCCCGATGCAGCTGATTATTTGTTTGCTGAAGCTCGTGACCGAGGTTCATGATAGGGGCGGTCGCTGCGGGGGAGTCCTGGATGTGTTGGCGGATATAATCGTTATGCAGTTTATTGAGCTGCA
>JGI20154J14316_10003847_pt1 | contig 11855 bp, 3 predicted proteins | sample COG_04_FD_14316 | JGI IMG/M metagenome (IMG submission 14316) | reverse complement strand
ATTCATTTCCAATTAAAACTATTATTTTTGTCTTTTCTCATCATACAATAAGGAAGGTAATAGTATGATGCGGATTATAACAATCATTAAAAATACACCAGCCTTCGCAGGTAGTTAACATGGCTCAAAAACCAAGCATCCCTAAGGGAACCAGAGATTTTAATCCAGAACAAGTAGCTAAACGAAACTATATTTTTAATACCATTCGTGGTGCTTTTGAAACGTTTGGATTTCAGCCAATTGAAACTCCTAGTTTTGAAAACTCGGATACGTTGATGGGGAAATATGGCGATGAAGGAGATAGACTAATTTTTAAGATTTTGAATTCGGGAGATTATTTATCGAAATCAAACGAACAGGCTTATTCTGAAAAAGACTCAAAAAAACTTACTTCGAGTATCTCAGAGAAGGCTTTGCGTTACGACCTAACCGTGCCATTTGCGCGTTATGTAGTGCAACACCAAAACGACATAGAATTACCATTTAAGCGTTACCAAATTCAACCGGTTTGGCGCGCTGATAGACCGCAAAAAGGTCGTTTTAGAGAATTTTTTCAATGTGATGCTGATGTGGTTGGAAGTAAATCGCTTTGGCAAGAAGTGGAGTTTATTCAACTATACGATACTGTTTTTTCGGCTTTAAAACTTGAAGGTGTTACCATTAAAATAAATAATCGAAAAATACTTTCTGGAATAGCTGATGTTATTGGAGCTAGTGATAAGTTGATCGATTTTACGGTAGCGCTAGATAAATTAGATAAAATAGGCGAGGAGAAGGTAAAAGAGGAAATGGTATCTAAAGGCATTTCAGAAGAAGGTATTTCAAAATTACAACCCTTATTTACTCTATCTGGTTCTTTTGAATCTCAAATTGAAAGTTTAAAAGGTATTCTAAATACTTCTGAAGAAGGTCAAAAAGGGATTCAAGAATTAGAATTTATAAACAATGCTATTTCTGAATTAGGATTAGCTACTGCAACATTACAATTAGATGTTACTCTAGCACGAGGTTTAAACTACTATACAGGTGCTATTTTTGAAGTTGCTGCACCAAAAACGGTAAAGATGGGTTCTATTGGTGGCGGTGGTCGTTATGATGACTTAACTGGCATTTTTGGAATGAAGGATGTAAGTGGTGTTGGTATTAGTTTTGGTTTAGATCGTATTTATTTAGTGCTAGAAGAATTGGATTTATTCCCAGAAACGGTAAGCAAAAATGTTGAAGTACTTTTTATAAATTTTGGAGATAAAGAAGCTTTGTTTAGTTTAAAAGCCATTAAGCATTTACGTTTGCAAGGTATTAATGCTGAATTATATCCAGATATCGCTAAAATGAAAAAGCAAATGAATCATGCCAATAAGCGTGCAATTCCATTTGTGGTATTAGTGGGCGATCAAGAAATAGATTCGAATACTTATACTTTAAAGAATATGGGTTCTGGTGAGCAAGATAAAGTGTCGCTTGACGCATTAACTTCTAAAATAAAGAAGTCCTGAACGTCAATTCAGGACCTGTTTAGTATTTCAGATTTGGAGTGTTTATTTTAAAGTGACTAACTCAAATAATTAATTAATCTATCAATACTTATTTTGTAATACCTTTTAGTGGTATAATTTTTCGTTTTTTTTATTATTAATATTTTAGTTCGTGACAAAATATCAATTGATTATGGTGCTAATATACAATTAAATCCGCAATAAATACGATTAAGTGTAAAAAAAACACGATTAAAAACAAAAAAAGTCTCAAATGTGTATTTTGAGACTTTTTAAAAACGGTTAAGTTTAAAGAAGATTTGGGAGTTCTTACACCATAACTATTTTAACTAATTCACTAATACTTTTTTCGAACTTGTACCCTCATCCGTTTTAATTTTTATAATGTAGGTCCCTGTTCTTATTTGTTTTGTTTTATGCTCTATATAATTCTCGCTAGTCTTCTTATTAAGACTATAGATACTTTGACCTAGAATATTATATAATTCAACTGAATTTACAAGTTTTGAAGTAGGATTGTGTATTATAATACTTTCTTTTTCATTCGAAAAATAGACTTGTAAGTTATCATTTTCAATAGTATCTGTACTTAAAGCTATATTGTTAGCAAAAGTAATTTCAAAGCGCTCAAGATGTTTTCCTGCAGTTAAAAATACTTCATAGTACCCGTCTTTTAAATCATGATATATATTTAGTTCTTTATCATGCAATAATATATTTAAATCGTTAGAGATATTTTCTAGATTATCAATTCTAATAGTTGCTAATCCCTCTTGATTAATTTTAACGCCTAGTGGTAAAATTTGCTCAACGTTAAAATGATCTACAGCTTGTATAATAAATTCGGCATTTTCAAAGAGCCAAAACATATCTTCTTTATTATCTTCAATTAGTGGTGCATCATAGCCTATATCAAAACCACTCGACGAACTAGCGTCTACGCCAGCTAATAATTGTCTATGATAGCCTTTTGGAGAATCAAACATGAGTCTAATTTTCTGTCTAGTGTCTTTTTTTTGGTTACTGGTTGCTGTTTTTATTTTTGTATTGCTAGATTTTAAGAATAATGAGTTTTCTCCTTCTATTTCAAAAATACGTTGACTATTTTTAAACAAAATATTACCCCCTACAATGGGTTCTGAATAAACTACGGTAGGATCAGCAAAAGCAGAAACAAAAAAGCCTTGGCTTACAGGTATGTATCTGCCAGGTAGTTTAGTTCCCAACGATCCATCAGCATCAATTCTTGTATCATTATTAACAGCAAGAGCTCCCCCCATTAAAGTGTAGGTAGCATAACCACCTTGATATTCTGCTAGTTGATGTGAGTTTACGGCAAAATGTTCCCAGAAATATAGAGTACCATTAATAATGTTTCCATTAGGGTTTCTTGCATATATAGGAGTTGTACCATCAATTTCATAACCTATAATTTCTAAGTTACTTAAGTTGTCTTTTATAAACTCATCGGCATCAATAGCAGATGGATAAGGGTTTCCAACTAAATAGTCATTACCGGCGGCAATGGCTAAACTAATATCTCCATTATTTGGTAGCCCAGATAAAACATAGTTTTGTTCTAAACTACCCGCTCCAGGTCCTTTCATAGTGAAACCTTCCCCTGCAGAAATTGGTCCACTACTTCTAACATGTTGCCATTGTGAGTAGTCATTGGTTGCATTATTTGCATATTTCCAGATCCAATAATCAGCATTGGCAGGACTTGAAGAATTCGCATTCCCATCATAACCAGATGTTAAAAATCCAACATTTGATATTATATTGCTCGTTGTATAATCTAAATTACTACTTGGAGCAACGGGAGAAGACCAATAATTATACAAATAAGTATTTCCGGTACCTTGTTGATCACGTTCTAAGTTTCCCGAACTTAAAGGGTCTATATCACTACCTTCCATTTGTATTAATTGTGATTCCCCTTCTAAATCTAGAGTGCCATCAAGTTTTAAATAGTGTGAAACGGTTATTGCATTTCCACTAGGTGGGATCCAGCCGGGTGGTGGAGTACCTATAAATATTGGTGGTGTATCGCCGTCTAATTTCAGTTCACCACTATTAATAATTAAGCCTAAAACGGTTCTGTTATTTGCTTTATAATCTGGTATCAAATTTGGATCAAGAGCATTATTCATAGTCACAATATGATTTATTTGAACAATGTTATAATCCATAGTTTGTTTATCAGTATCAACTGCTTCGTTTTCATACAAATAAGAAACGACTCCCGGTAGGTATTGTACGTTGCCATTCTCCCAAGTCGTTTCATCATCCCAGGCACCAGGTTGAACTGTTTTATATGGTAAAGGTGCAGTTTGGTAATCTATATTATCATAGTTTATCATTGATGCGTCATTACCGCTGTTAGATTCGTCTTTAATACTACCAAAAACAGCTGTGCTCATAGGGTAGTAGGCAATTAAGTTATTCCAAGGAATATCGTCAACTTCATTTTTTGTTGTGGTAGCGGGTAATATTTTGCCATTGACGTTTAAATCCCCATTTTCTTCAATTTCTTGATTCATTATATATCTTAGCTGATTGCTGCTTAGGGCTACATTCCAAACACGTACTTCATCAACACTTCCATTAAGTTTTTGCTGTCTATTTTTATAGTTCGCAGCTCCAATCATAAAATGCTCATCGGTATCTGAATTTATCGGATNATACGTGTTATTTACATCTGTTTCAATTCCATCAACGTATAAACGAGTAGTTCCAAGTGGACCTTCATTTATGTCGTAAGTTGCACATACATGGTGCCACTCATCTTCAGGAATATTGGCAGAAGTTTCCATTTTATTGTTTAAGATATCATCAGGGTCGCGCCACACCATTCTTAAATTTCCTTCTTCACTAATTCTGAATGCATAGCCTAAATCATAAGTTCCTGAAACTATACCATTTAAATCAGATATGTCCTCACCAGAATAGTTTCTTTTCGAAATAACATCAAATTTACCAACACCAGGTTCTCTTTTTATCCATGCACTTACGGTATAGCTCGTATCATCTAAATCATTGACGTCTCCTGCTGAAATATAACTATCTGTTCTATCAAATGTAACTGATCTAGATCCTAAATCAACTTCTGGAGCAGATCCAAAAGTGATATATTTTGTACCTTCAAAATACCAATCTACTTCTAAATCAGTACCTGCAACCTTCATAGTTGCTGAGGTAACATTCAAAGTAAAATCAGCGCTATCTGACACTATCATAATATAGTCTTCAGTACCATTACGCGCCGGAAGGACCATAGATTCGGGAATAGATAATTTCACTGTTGGAACAATATCTGTTACCACTATTTTCCATACTCGATTTAATCTAGACGCGGTTAAAGTAGCACCTGATACGCCGGTTCCAGCTCCAAAATCTTTAGTAATGTCTGGGCCTTTACCCGTAGCGTCATTGTGACCCCACATTAAGAAGGTTTTGTCTGTAAAGAAATCAGAAGTATTACCTTGATTGGTAGTTGATATTTGTTTGATACCAACAGTAATATCATCTGGGGAATTAATAGTTTTAGATTGTTTTTGGTTTAATGCAGAAGAATTATCTTGACCAACACCAGCTACGTTGTAGTTGAAAGCATCGTCTGTAGGTACACCAGTATCAATGTCCCAAATCACTCTTCCGTCAGAGTCCACATAATCCTGAGATGTGCCATTAACCCCTAGAGTAAGACCATATTTAATAGCTAGGTATGATTCAATTTGCCATCTTTCTGCTAATGGTACCTTGTAATTATATACAATCATTTCAGCAATACCGCCATCCCATCGGGTTGAAGTACTTGAGGGGTCTGCACCAATACCAGCTGTTAATGTTCCATTTAAGTTATCAGCATTTGCACTTACAACAGCTTGCTGAATTCCATTAACAAATAATCTGTTTGTAGAACCTGCTAAATGTCTGTAGTTTAATAAATATGGCGTTCCAGTAGTAACTGGAGTGATAACATTTGTAACAACTCCAGAATTCACAGTCCCATCATTATAACGTCCACTAAAAGTAGTCGCTGCTGTTTGTTCAATATCAACTGAACTATTATTATTACCATCTGATAAGTTTATTAAACTTTTGGTTGAGGCGTATGTTCCTTCAGCAACCGCAAAAATTGTTATTTCATCATTGGCATTTGTACTAGTTGTCATTTCGCTATTAGCTCCATCAAAGTCTAAAATAGGGTTGAAATTAAATCCATTTTCAATGAAAGTAGGTTCGTTAGAAACACTTGCTGTGGCATCATTGGTGTTAATAGTATTGTCAATCCAATTTACAATAGGGTCAGAGTCTACTGCAGGAATACCACCTGCTTTTTCAGCACCAGTGTCTGCTTTAAGCCATAGTTGTAAGTTTGTGTTTATACCACCTGGTCCTTCAGTTGCAAAATTTATTATCTGTAATTCATTTTCAACAGTTGCTTGTCCGCCGCCTACTCGAGCTGACCAAAATTCAGCTTGAGTTGTAGAATTTAATTTATAGTTCCTCCAGCCTCTTCCATAACCTAGTCCACCCCCACTATGGTAAGTAGAACCAATAATCATGGCTTGATCTTGAAATACAAGTCCAGCAGAAGATATGTCAACTGTAGTGTTGTCCGTAGTTCCATCAGAAAATCGAGTGACGCTTACTTGGTCATTATTTAAAACATGAACAAAATGCCTATTTGAGCCATCTGAATCATGAGAACCATGAAATTTCCAATCTACACTTTTGTCATCACTTCCTATTTTTGTCATTGGCCAGTTATCTCCGTGAGCATCATTGGTTCCGTTTGTCGCAGTATCTCCTCTATGTTGACTAAATATAATTGCGTTATCCCAATTACTGACAGTAGCATCCGTACCAGAAGACCCGTTAGAATTGCTTTTTAGAGTGATTGTACCTATATCTGCTCCATCTGCTCCAGAATCGCCGTGTAAAACCGCCCAGTTTGATCCAGTGAATTCCACCAGAGTAACATACACTCTTACATTGGGTATATTGCTTCCGCCTCGTCTTATTTTTATATTGGTACTACTATCTAAGTAGGCTATTGCCGTTCCAGAATCTGCATCACCAGTTCCAGAATCATTCATTATTCCAGTAATAAAGGGAATACATTTGTCTTTATTAGAAATCCCAGAAATAGTTTGATTTGTAGAATAAGTACCGCCATTTAAATCAACTGCATAACGCCCTCTAACAATAAATTCATTTGGGCCAGCTGGTACACCTGTATATTCCCAAATACTTGTGTTAAATCGTGTTTCTTCTAATTCTGAGCTAGTTTCACGATAATACGTTATGGTGTTAGCCGCGGTTAAAACACGTGCACCTGCCATATCACGGCCCTGTCTTACATTTGAAGAGCCACTTGGTCCTCCGTGTGTTTTTCTATTATTTGAAGGTAAAGCAAATGCACTATTTGTTGAAGATACAGCAGTAAAGCCTGTGGTAGTATTGGTTACTTCAGCATAACCACTAGCTCCGGGTATTCCTGAATTATCAACATCATCTTGTACTTCTTGAATTTTAAAATCTTGAGCTTCTACCAGTGTGCAGAAACATAAAAACATGCCTAATAGGGTATACGCCGAAAGCGTAGAAACCTTTTTCATAAGTGGTTAATTTTAGTTGGGACTAAATATTTGTAGCAATAGTATATAATTTATCTATAAAACGCAAAAAAAATCGATGAAATGCAATATTTGTAAAGATTCATGTGTAGTTCATCTAATATTTATAAAAAGAAGGAATGCCTGAAATAAATAAAGGTTACTATTAAATCCTTTAATTAAAAGGCGTTTTCAGTCTCAGTTTTCTTGCCATGACATACAACGTTTTATTGAATTTATCTCAGGGCTAAAATTGATAAGTGAATAATTATTAATAAATATTGTGTAAAAGCTAATCCTATTTTTTTTAATTTAGCTGAATAACCAACCAACACTTTATGAAAATTACTATAAAACTATCTATGTTACTTACTTTTTTGTTTAGTAACGTAGCTTTTGCTCAAGACCCAAATATTGTTTTAATTATAGCCGATGATATGGGGTGGTCTCAAGTAAGTACAGGACTTACAAATTTGAATAACCCTAGTGATTTTTATGAAACACCAACATTAGAAACGTTGGCTTCTGAAGGTATTGCGTTTCCTTATGCGTATGTAAATGGTGCTAACTGTGCGCCAACAAGAGCCGCTATTTTAAGTGGCCAGTATGCCGCAAGACCTGATAATAATGTGTTTAATGTAACTAATTTAAATAGAGGAAACACCAGTTCTAACTCCACCTTAATAGGTCCAGATATGGGCTTAGCTTCTAACGGAAATATTGATGAAATACCAGCTTCGGCCATAACTATTGCCGAAACCATGAAAACTGCAGGATATACTACGGCACATTTTGGAAAATACCATGTAGGAGAAGATGAGGCATCGAGTACCTCTGGAAATGATCCCACAGATCAAGGTTTTGATTATAATTATGGAGGCGGAACCGCTGGAGCGCCAGGAAGTTATTTTGCATCAACTTCTGCACCTTATAACTTTAGCAGTAGTATTGGACCTGAATTGGATCAGTTCGCCAGTCCTTATACTGCAGCAGAATCTTTATTGTTAGCAGGAAACAACTCCTTAGAAGGAACAAAAAAGCATGTTAATGATGCTATGGCAGATGCCGCGCTTCAATTTATGGAAGCAGAAAAAAATACAGCATTTTTTATGCATTTTAGTAACTATGCTATTCATGGCCCTTTTGATACAGGAAACGCTAGACCGGATTTATTGGCCAAGTACCAAGCAAAAACACCAAGTTCTATAGGACATAATAGTATTGGGCAAGCTGCTATTGCAGAAGGTATGGATCAAACTATAGGTAGAATAGTTAACTATTTAAAAACTACGGATGACCCGAGAAGCCCTGGGAATAAATTATCAGAAAACACATTAGTGTATTTTATTTCAGATAATGGAGGCGCAATTAGTAGTGATGATGCCGGTCCTTTGCGAGGGATGAAAGGTGAATATTATGAAGGCGGTATTAGATCTGTAACTTTAGCTTGGTCTGAAGCATCGTGGTTGGCAAACAAAGGCACAGTAAATACAACGCCTATAATAGCTTTTGATTTATACCCAACATGTGTCGAGGCCGCTAGCGGAAATTTACCAAGTAATTATGATATTGATGGCGCAAGCCAGTGGCAAATGCTTACCAATGGTTCTAGTATAAATAGAGAAGCCATTTTTTGGCATTTTCCGGGGTATCTAATAGACTCTAAGCGAGATTCACGACCAGTAACTGTAGTTAGAAAAGGCGATTATAAATTAAGGTACAACTATGAAAGTTTGTCATATGAATTGTATAATTTAATTTCTGATATANGCGAAACTAATAATTTGTTGTCTGNTAGTCCNGATCAAGCGACCTTAATAATAGGAAATGATTTAAGTACACTTTTAAGAAATCATTTAATTGATACGTCGGCACCTTTGCCAACGTATAGAAGTGATGGAACAACAGTACCATTGCCTTATATAATTGATATTGATGGAGGTATTCCCAATTCTACTGATGGTTGCCAAGCTACAAGTGGATATGCAGCGTATTGGGATTTTGATTTGGCAAGTAGCGCTAATGATGCTTCTGGAAATGGGAATGACCCTAATCCGTTAAATGGAGTTTTAGCATATGATGCTGTAGATTTTGTAGAAGGTGATCAGTCTGCGGTTTTTGATGGAACGGTTGATATCAATTATAGTTCATTGACATTTATGTCTCCAGCGCTATCAGCACGATCGGTAGTTACGTGGATAAAACCAACAGCTTTAGTTGGGATTCAGGAAATATTTGATGAAGGCGGAAGTGATAAAGGTATTGCGATGCGACTTAATGGTTCTAATTTGGAATCTGTTGTTAGGAGTACAGTGTCGTTAGCAGATAATTTATCTGCTCCATTCCCAAATGATGGTGCATGGCATCACGTGGCGCTTGTTTATGATGGTGTAAATACAAGTCATAAGTTATTTATAGATGGTATAGAGGTTGCGGCAAGTATCTTGGCTCCAAGTTCGTTAGATTCTCATAATGAGACTGGTGGCGGAATAGGAGGTGTTATTGGTAATTGGGATAGTTTTGTAAATGCTTCTGATAGTTATTTTACAGGAAAAATGGATGCGTTTTCAGTTTATGATAGTGTTTTATCTGATACAGATGTTAATTCTGCGGCATGTTTGAGTACGGGTGGGAATTCCACGGCAGGTTGCCAAGCTAAAAGTGCTTATGAAGCTTATTGGGATTTTGATACAGCTAACTCCGTTATTGGAGGAGATATTTCAGGTAATGCCCATGACCCTCTTGCTATTGTAGGGGTAATTACTGGAGACACATCAGATTTTAAAGAAGGCGATCAATCGGCAGTATTTAATGGTAGCTCAAGTATTAACTATGCCTTAAGTTCTGCAGGTACTTTTATGATTAGTGCACATAACACCAGATCTGTTATGGCTTGGATAAAACCAGCCAACTTAACAGGGCTCCAAAATATATTTGATGAAGGCGGTAAGTCTATAGGGATCGCATTACGATTAAATGGGGCAACCTTGGAGTCTATTGTTAGAGAAAATGCAAGTACTGCTGTACAGTTAAATTCAGCATTTCCAAATGATGGTGGTTGGCATCATGTCGCTTTAGTTTACGATGGTGCAAATACAAGCCAATATCTTTATATAGATGGTGTTGAAGTAGCTTCTGGAAGTGCAGCAGCAGCTATTGGAAATCATACAGGAAAAGGAGGAATTGGAGGGAAAATTAGCGGATTTGACAGTTTTAGTAATAATTCAGCCGCTTTTTTTACTGGGAAAATGGATGCCTTTGCAGTCTATGATGTGGTATTAAGTGCCGCAGAAGTTGAAGAAGGATCGTGCCTAAGTGGTCCAGATCCAGTAGTTGCCAATGCAGGTGCAGATGTTGCAATCTGTGAAGGATCAAGCACCACATTAACAGCTTCAGGAGGAACATCCTACACATGGAATACAGGTGCAACGACAGCGAGTATCACGGTAAGTCCATCAGCAACGACAAGCTATTCAGTAACAGTAACAGATGGTATGACATCAGATACAGATGCTGTTGAGGTNANNGTAAATGCTTTGCCAACGGCAAATGCAGGATTGGATGTTACTATTGATGAAGGAAATTCAATAACATTGACAGCCTCAGGAGGCGGAACCTATTTATGGAATACTGGTGCTACATCATCAAGCATAACTGTGAGTCCAACAACAAACACAACTTATAGTGTGACTGTATCTCAAAATGGCTGTAGTTCAGTGTTGGATGATGTTACTGTAACAGTTAACTCAGTAGGATGTTCTTATTCTGTTTTAAATTCAGAAGGTTTTGAGAGCGGATGGGGAATTTGGAATGATGGCGGAGTAGATAGTAGAAGAAGTGCTAATGATGCAAATTATGCTAGTACGGGTATTTACTGTGTGAGATTAAGAGATGATAATTCCACGTCTACTATGACAACTGACGATTTAGATTTGACATCCTATGAAGAAATCACCATTAATTTTGGCTATTACGCGCGAAGCATGGATAACAGTAATGAAGATTTTTGGTTACAGATTTCTAATAATGGAGGAGCTAGTTTTACAATAATTGAAGAATGGAATTTAAATGATGAATTTGTAAATAATCAGTTTTATACAGATCAGGTTATTATTCCAGGACCATTTAATTCAAATACTCAATTTAGGTTTAGAGCAGACGGATCAGGAAATTCAGATTGGATTTATATAGATGATGTTGTTATTAGCGGATGTAGTAATGGCGGAGCAGCTAGAATAGTTGCTAATAAGAAAGAGGTTCTAGCAACTATTGAACCTGATTTTGGTGCCGATGCAGTATCAACGTCGTTATATCCAAATCCGTTTAATTCAGAAATGACTCTTAAAATTGAGGGCAATTATGAAAAAGCAGATGTTCGTATTTTTAATGTATTAGGTCAGTCTTTATACTTTAAATCGTTCAACAATAAAGAGATTATTCAGATTTCTACGGATAATTTCCAAAATGGACAATATTTAATTAGAATGGATATTGATGGAATAACGACTTATAAACGTGCTATAAAGGATTAGTAGATTAATACATATATAACATTAAAAAGAAGAGCAGTCGCTCTTCTTTTTTTTTGCCTCAATTTTAGTAATGTAAAATATCATAACATAAATTTTGATTCTTAAATGAAGACATGATTTCTACATTTAATTTAAGGTTAATCGTTTTTTTAGACGAAAACAAGTTATATGTANGANAAATATTTCAATTAACATATGGAATA
>JGI20154J14316_10003838_pt1 | contig 11871 bp, 9 predicted proteins | sample COG_04_FD_14316 | JGI IMG/M metagenome (IMG submission 14316) | reverse complement strand
TAATTGATACCACTGCGCAACGTTAAGCCGAGCGCATCGGCCGGACCGAACAAGCGACTGTCGAGTAACAGTGGGGCGTTGCTCTGTAAGGCTTGTGCATCGACGCCCAAATCGACGGCGTGACGACGGGACAGGCCTGGAACGGTGAGGCCGGTTTGACTGACCCCATCGAATTGCGTGCCCGCTAGATTTGACCGTGCCGCCCACCGTTGATCGAGCGCAACGGGGTTCGCCAGGGAGTGAGGCGGGCGGTCGTGCGCCAGGCCATACTGGAGCTGAGCCAACAGAGCGGATGTTGATGCAGAGCCCTGCGCTTGGGTTAATTGCAGCGCCAGCGACGGGGTCCACTGCGCGCGATAAGCGCCTCGGCGGTCCGTAAAGACCTGACTGACGCCGACCGCAGCGCTCTGGCTGGGCAGCAGATTCGCCAACAGCTGCCGGTCGAGCAGCACGCCGAGCGTCGGCCCCGGAGCGGTGCGATACTGGGCGTCGAGCCGCGCCAGCCAATCGTCCGCCGCCAGGTAATAGCCGGCGCTGGCGGTCAGACTCAGCTTGCCGAGTGCGTCATCGGAATGGATCGTGCCCATGAGCAGGTCGTTCTCCAGATTGATCCACCAGCTGTGCGGATTCCACAGTTGCGCCATGACCGGATAATCGCTCCGCTCCAGGGCCTGCGTGCGCTCGGGCACCAAGACTGGGGGCCGGATCAGGGCTTGGGCATAGAGGGCCGCCCTGGGCAGGGTTTCGGCCGCCTGCCAATCCGTCTGGGGCGCTGCGCTATCGAAGAAGGGTACGCTGACCACCTGCTGACCCTGGGCCCTGTAATCGGCAAACACCAGGCGTTGCTGGCGCGGGTCCCAGAGCGGGTAATAGCTGCCAAAGGGTCGACTGCTAATCTGATACTCCTTGCCAGTGCTGCGCGATCGCGCCATCAGTTGGTCGATGCCGGTCCGATCCGATTGGTAGACCAGCCAGTTTTTGGTTAACAGGGGTGAGCGCACAGTCTCTTGATCGAGCCCCTTCAGGCGCACCAAACCGCTTAGGTCGGCCGCGACCTGGTAGATGCCATTCCGGTCGCTGCCGGTTAGCACGAAGATCCAGCCGTCTGCGGTGGGTCTGATATCGTGCGCCAAGCTGTGTGCCGCCAGCCTGATGCTATTCAGTTGCTGGCCGGTCGGCCCGAGCAACACCAGCTCGCTGGTGCGTGCGCTGGTGAAGCGATGGGCCACAAAGCCCTCGGCCGATTGGGCCACGGCGGTCAGTTTTTCACCCTGTGTGAGCTGTACTAGACCGGTATCGTGCTGCCAGCAGACCAGTTCGCCGGTCGCCATCAGCGGCTTGCGGCGATCGGGTATCTCGGCAATCCAGCAGCTGCGTTGTGGCGTGCTGCTAATAACTCGGGTTTTGGACTCGGAGCTGAAGCTGCGTGCGACATCGTTCGGGATGGCGGTGAGTCGAGTGACCTGTTGGGCCTGAATCTTAACCAAGAAGTTACCCTCGGCGGCATCAACCTGCGCCGCCAGCACGCCATCGTCTGCCAGCGCCAGCGGATAGAGGCTTTGCCAATGGTCTCCTGGGGAGGTCGACAGAACGGTGACCGGTGTCAGGCTCAGCGCATCCAGCTGCTGCTGCCATTGGCGCCGTAACTGGGTCATCATCGCCTGATAATGGTAGGCGAGCCCTTCACCGGTCTCTAGTTCGATCGCGCCATTAAAGGTAAAGCCGGGCCAGCGACCCAGGTGGCCAATGGCGCGGTCGAATAGATCGGAACCGTATTCGGTGCGCAGATAGGCGGTGAAATAGTAGCCGAGCAGATAGGGGCTGAGGTAGGGCACCCGATCGAAACCGGTGCCTAACATAGCCCGTTCATAGGAATAGGGGGCGTGACTCAACGCATCGGTCCGAAACCACAGATCGAAGGCCGCCCTGCGACCGCGACCGGCCTGGGTTTGAGTCGTTTCGGCGACCACCGCATCCCCTTCCAGAAACCAATTGGGCAAGGCAACCACGGCAAAGGCCGCCAAGCCGGTATCCCCGGTGATAACGCGTGCGGCCCGAGCCAGGGGTAGGTCATTGAGTTGATTAAATTGGATCAGATGGCGGCCTTCGTGCACCGCTAGGGTGTCGTACCACTCCAGGCCGGAGAAGGCCGCCGGCTTGTTATACCAATTGGACCGATAGGGTCTCAGGCCAACATACCCATTCGAGCTGTGGGCGTTGGCGTGGAGTACTAAGGAGAAAGGCCGTATCGGTCGATCGAGGGGCATTTCGCTGAGATGATTGGCTAGATATTGATTGAGTGCATCGGCGACCCGCTCTGCCTCGGCGACGATCTTTGCCTGAAAAATCAAGTTGAATTGAGGTTGTTGAATTTGCTGCCAGCGCTCACCGCTGGCCGGAGCCGCGGCAACGGCATGGGCCGCAAATAAGTAACAAGCCAAGAGCACAAGCAAGGGCATCGCATTAGATCTCAATTATTCCAACCGAAGGCACAGAGCAATATTTTCTCAGTCGATAACCCAAGTGTAGCGGAAAGTGACCCTTCACTCGAGGGGTGGAGTCTTGTGCTCCGGTCCGAACGGGTGTCGTGGACCCGAAAAGTGCGGCCGATCAGGCGGCCACCCCGAAAAACTGACCAATCTGCGCGGTGACCAGCATGGCCAGTGCGCCCCAAAAACCCACGCGCAGAGCACCCTTGGCCATGGCTGCGCCACCTGCCCGGGCCGAAAGGGCGCCGAGCACGGCAGCCCGTAGCCAGCCAATACGATGCGATTTGTGTTGTTCTAAATGGGGCATAGCAACCTCAAGCGTTAACAAAAATGGACCGGGTTATGTTGGATCTAACCGCCTATTTTAAGCTTCAATTTAGCTTTAACCCAGTATGCTAATTTAATTCAGCATAGAGGCGTTGCGCTATGACAGTTCTACCCGAAACAGAGGTTCTCGTCTGGGATCTATTGGTCCGTGTGTTTCACTGGTCGCTGGTGGTGTTTTTTGGCCTATCTTACCTGACCGGTGGCGAGTTAGACTGGCTGCACGAATGGAGCGGTTATGCCATCGTCGTATTGATCGGAGTGCGCACTGTTTGGGGTTTTGTTGGCAGTCGCCACGCCCGCTTCAGTGATTTTGTGACGCGCCCAGCAGCCATCAAAGGCTATTTGCTAGCACTTAAGGCCGGCAACCCGAAACACTATCTCGGCCACAATCCGGCCGGTGGTCTGATGATCATCTGTCTGCTCTTGGGCTTGGCCTTTATGGCCTTTACCGGCATGCTCTTGGCCGGCTTTGACGGCAACGGCCCGCTCGTCGAAAGCACCCTAATGGCATGGGAGTTTTTACCGATTAAGGATTTGCATGAGATTATGGCCAGCCTTCTGATCCTCGCCATTGGTGTGCATGTCGCCGCCGTGCTGCTCAGCAGCTATCTGCACGGTGAAAATCTCATTCGGGCGATGCTTAATGGTAAAAAACAACGTCGTGTCCCTTGAACCTAGGGTGGCGATCTATGCTTACTGATTTGTTCAATCGCGCGAGGTGTTTCCGATGACAATAGGCGCCCAATGCCGAGCTTGGCCGATAGGCATGATCTTTTTGTTGGCCATGAGTCTGGCGCAGGCCGACTCCCGTTTGGGCTCGGACCAAGTTCTGGAGCTGGTCGCGCGCGGCGACGTGCTGGCGGCAACCGAACTGGTCGCCCTGCACCCAGAGCTGGCCGAGCAGGAGTGGCTCGACATCGAACTGGAACGCGAAGACGGCCGTTGGGTCTATGAACTGGAACTGCTCGACGACGCCGGCGTGGTCCGTGAATATCTCTTTGATGCCCGAACCGGGCTCAGCTTAGGCTTTGAAATCGAGGACTGATCGATGCGGTTATTACTGGTCGAAGACGACCCACAGATTATTGACCTGCTCAAACCCGAACTGCAACAACAGGGTTATGCGGTAGAGATTGCCCGCGATGGTATCGATGGCGAGTTCGCCGGGACCGATCGGCACTTGGATTTGATCGTGCTCGACCTAGGGCTGCCCGGCAAAAGTGGACTGACCCTGCTGAACAATTGGCGCGCCGCGGGCGTGAGTACGCCGGTCTTGATCCTCACCGGGCGCGACGCCTGGCATGAACGGGTCGATGGCCTCAAGGCGGGTGCGGACGACTATATGGGTAAGCCATTTCATATAGAGGAGCTATTGGCCCGTATTGCTGCGCTGATCCGCCGCCGCCATGGCATCACCCACAGTGACCTCCAGGTCGGCCCATTGCGCCTGAGTAATGATCAGCAGACCGTGACCGATGGCGCTGGGCAATGTCATGCCCTGACCGGTATCGAGTTTCGCCTGCTGCGTTATTTTATGATGAACCCGGGTGTGATCCTGTCCAAGACGCTGCTCAGCGAGCACGTCTATGAAGAGGATATGTTGCGCGACAGCAATGTGATCGAAGTCTATGTTAACCGGCTGCGTCAATTGCTCGGCAAGACGGCCATTGCGACCAAAAGAGGCCAGGGCTATAGCTTTACTGCCGCGCAGCCAGCACCAGTTGATGGCGGGCCAGCCTTGTGACGACTAAACCGGCCCTATCGCTAGAACGCAGCCTGCGCCGGCATCTATTCTGGGGTCTGCTCGTGGTGTTGTTGATGGTCTTGAGTCTGGTGCATCTGGGTCTGCAACAGCTGACCAAGGAGTTTGTCGCCGCCCGCCTGTTGCATGATGCCGAAGGCTTGCTGGCGGCCTTAGTGCTTGACTCTAACCAACAGCTGCAGCTGGATCCGACGCGGGTATCCGAGCTATACCAGCGCGCCTACTCCGGGCACTATTTTGCCATCACCACGCCGAACCAGGTGATTCGCTCACGCTCGCTCTGGGATATCGATATAGCACCCTTTCGCAACCAGACTGACAGGCGGGCTAGGCCAGCGCCAACTCTGGCGCATTGGGATGGCCCGAAAGATCAAGAATGGCTCTCGCTGGAGCTTCGGGTCGAAAAGGAGCAGCAAGCGCTGCGGATTTGGATCACCGAAGACATCACCCCCCTAGGCGCCGCGCAGCGTCGGTTCGAACTGAGTCTATTGGCCCTGCTTGCGGTGGCCATAGCGCTCCTGTTACTGCTGCAAAAATTCATTATTACCCGTGAGATGAGCGTCTTTAACGATGTTCAACAATCGCTTAAGGCCATGCAGGGCGGTGCTGAGTTGGTTTTCCCGTCGGCCATCCCATTGGAAATCGCGGGATTGGTAACGGAAATCGAGCATGCCCTGCAGCAATCGGTCAAACAGCTCAAACGTAGCCGCACGGCGGTCGGCAATCTGGCGCACGAACTGAAACGACCCTTGCAGCAACTGCGTTGGCTGGCGCAACAGCATCCCGACGCGAGCACGGACCTGCTCGCGGTATATGAGCAGTTGCAGGGCCTGGTGACGCGTGAATTACGGCGCGCCGCCATTGCCGGTAACCCAAGCCCGGGCCAACGCTTTAATCCGCGCGCCGATCTGCCGGTTATTGGCCAATTGCTGGCGCGGCAAAACCCCAATGGTATCGAATTGCAGTTGAATTTACCGCCCGGCCTGATGCCCTTCGAACGCGATGATATGCTCGAGTTACTGGGCAATCTGCTCGACAACGCCTGGCGTTTTGCGGCCACGCTGGTCGCCGTGTCGATTGCGCCGCGGGCCGACGGACAGGGTTGGGAATGCAGCGTGGAGGACGACGGCCCGGGCCTGTCGGCCGCAGACTATGAGCAGTTAAGTCAACGCGGGGTCAGCCGCGATGAGTCCGGGGGCGAACATCACGGCCTCGGATTGCATATCTGTTGGGCAGTCGTGGACAGCTACGGTGGGCAACTGTCGATGCGTCGGTCAGACCTGGGTGGTTTGCAGATTCATCTGAGCCTACCCAGTCAAGCCCAAAACGATTAGGCGTTAGCGGTCGGCGAGAAATTGTTGCCAGCTTTTGCCAGATGTTTTGATGGTGCGCACCTGGGTTTGGTAATCGACATGCACGATACCGAAGCGCTGGCTATAGCCGTATGCCCATTCAAAGTTGTCCATTAGGCTCCAGGCAAAATAGCCCTGTATATCAACGCCCGCCTCGATCGCCTGGTGCACCGCATTGAGATGCTGGTTATAGTAGTCGGTGCGCATCGTATCGTGCACCGCACCAGCAACCAGCTCGGTGTTGTCGGCGGCGCCATTCTCGGTGATAAAGACCGGTGGCAGGTTGCTATAGCGCCCGTTCAAATCGACCAACAGGTCGGTTAGGCCGGCCGGGTAGATGGACCAACCGATGTCNGTTTTAGCGTCCGCTTGCGGCACCGTCTGGTAATCGCCGCTATCGCNTTTTTNGATGACCCCACGGGTGTAATAGTTGATGCCGAGAAAGTCGATCGGCGCGGCCATAATGGCCAGATCCTCGGCCAATTGGATCGGTGCCCAGTCCGGATGTTGAGCGAAAACTAATGTCGGGTAGCGGCCTTGCAACAACGGCTGTAGGTAGGTGTGGGTGTTTTCGGCATCGGCAAACTCAGCGGCCCACTGATCCTCAGGGCTGTCGCTGTTGGCGTAGGAGGGGGTCATGTTGAGCACTATTCCGTGCTGAGCTTTGGGGGCATTGGCGCGCATCGCCGGTAGCGCCAAACCGTGGGCCAGTAACAGATGATGAGCCGCCTGGAAGCCCAGTCGATCGCTCTTCAGGCCCGGCGCATGAATACCAAAGCGATAGCCTAAGAAGGCGGAACACCAGGGTTCATTAAAGGTCGCATAGGACGCCACCCTATTGCCTAAACGGGCGCTAACCTTATCGGCGTAGACGGCGAACTTATAGGCGGTCTCGCGGTTGATCCAGCCACCCTGGTCTTCCAAGTATTGCGGCAGATCCCAATGGTAAAGCGTGGCAAAGGGTTTGATACCGCGGGCAATCAGGCCATCGACTAAGCGCTCGTAGAAGGCGAAACCGGCTTCGTTCCACACGCCGGGGCTGGGCTCGATCCGTGGCCAGGCAATGGAAAAGCGATAGGCATCGACGCCGAGCGACTCGATCAGGTCAAGATCTTGTTCGAGGCGGCGATAGTGATCGCAGGCCGGTTCGCCCTTGTCGCCATGCAAGACCTTACCCGGGGTCGCACAGAACCGATCCCAAATGCTTTCACAGCGACCATCGGCCGCGCTCGAGCCTTCTATTTGGAATGAGGCCGTGGCCACACCAAAGGTAAATGTTTTATCGCGTAATTTACTGGTCGCCGGAATATTAAAGTTCACTCTACTGTCCTTTTCTGTTGCTGTTGTTTAGTTGAGCCCGCCCAGCGATTTAGCAGATCGGGCGTAGGGCAAAGCCGTTGCATTGGGTGCAGGGAACAGTCCGATAAGGCCATTGTTTTTTTCAGCTGCTCGGTACGCCAGCAACGTTGTCAAAGCAGGCCTTATTATTGACTGTAACCGCTTACATGCCAGCCTAGTTTTATGCTTCAACCCTGTCAATAGATTTTCCACCCAGGCGGGTCATTAAAGCAGTTTAGGGCCAGGGATTAGGCGTTTGTTGGGTCATATTGAGAAAGCCGGCGCAGGCTACTTAGGCGTTCTTACTCACCCTAGCCTGCGCCGTACTGTAAGCGATTACAGGGTTTTTACGGCACGAGCCGTACTGTCGCGCAGTACCAGCGTCGGTTTAAAGCGATGGGTGATCTGGACGGCAGGGGTGCCGGTCAGGTTTAACGCCAGCAGGGCCGACTGACGGCCAAATTCGTTGACTGGAATGGCCACCGTGGTCAGCGCCGGCTCGACATAGGGCGCCATCACCATGTCGTCATAGCCGACCAGACTGATGTCCCCGGGAATACGCAGCTGTTGTGTTTTCAATTGGTTCATGGCGCCGATGGCCAGATGGTCGTTTTGCGCGAATAGGGCGGTAAAGGGAATCTGTCGACCGAGCAAACGAGCAGCCGCGGCCTTGCCACCACTTTCCGTGAAGTTCGATTCAATCACCAGGTGTTCATCATAGTCGCAATTGGCCTGCTCCAGAGCACGCCGATAGCCGGCCAGTCGGGCCCGGGCATCGGCCTTATAGAGCGGCCCGGTGATGCATGCAATGGCGCGATGACCGAGTTCGAGCAGGTGCTGGGTGGCCAGATAGCCGCCCAGTTCGTTATCGAGCGAGATACTGCGCCCAGCCAATTCCGGCACCCGTCGATTTACCAACACAATGGGCACCTGAACCCTAGCATTGAGGGCGATAAGGTCTTCGTCGGACATAACGTCTAGGTGCAGAATCAGGGCATCAACCCGGCGTTGCAGCAGAAAATCGATGGCATCGCGTTCGCTCTCTATGCTGTCGTGGCCGCTGGTGATAATCAGATGTTTGCCAGCCTTGCGCACCTCTTGCTCAGCCGAGTGCATCATGCCACCAAAGAAGGATCCCGCCAGATCACCCACCACCATACCGATCGTTTCCGACCTATTGGTCGCCAAGGCCCTGGCAAAGGAGTTGGGTTGATAGCCCAGCTCGGCCATGGCAGCCAGAACTCGGTCGCGGGTTGCGGTGGACACCCATTTGTTGCCGTTGACGACCCGGCTGACCGTCGCACTCGAGACTTGAGCCACTTCTGAGACTTCGCGGATCGTTGCCATGCTGGGCTGACTCAATAGACAAAACATACTCGACTGTAAACGGCCGGCGGGCGACAGGCCAGCGCATTTTCGCGCCGGGCCTGCGCAGCACTGACCGATAGAGGCTTAGACGGCGATACCATTGTGGCGTAACAGTGGCTCGATGCTCGGCGCGCGACCGCGGAAACGTTCGAATAACTCGGCCGCCGGCACACTGCCGCCGAGGCCGAGAATGAGTTCGCGGAAGTCAGCCCCAGCCTGGGCGTTAAACACGCCCTCGTCTTCAAAACGGCTGAAGGCGTCGGCGCTGAGCACTTCGGCCCACTTATAGCTGTAGTAGCCAGCGGCATAACCGCCGCCGAAGACGTGGCCAAAGCCGTTTTGGAAGCGATTGTCCGGAATCGCCGGGAGCACCGTGATGCCAGCTCGGACTCGGTCGAGTACCGCCTGAATCGCCGAGCTGGAAAAGTCACCCGCGTGCATGTGCAGATGCATATCGAACAGGCTGAATTCCAGCTGGCGGACCTTGGCCATGGCGCTCTGGAAGTTTTTTGCCGCCAGCAGTTTTTCGAGCAGATCCTTGGGTAGGGCGGCACCGCTATCGACATGGCCCGAAATAAAGGCCAGAGCGGCCTCCTGCCAACACCAATTTTCCATAAACTGGCTGGGCAGTTCCACGGCATCCCAGGCCACACCGTTAATGCCGGCGACGGCCTTAACCTCGACCCGAGTCAGCATATGCTGTAGGCCGTGACCGAACTCATGAAACAGGGTGACCAGGTCATCATGGGTCAATAGGGAGGGCTTGCCATCGACCGGCGGGGTGAAGTTGCAAGTTAGATAGGCGACCGGCAGTTGCACGCCGTCGTTGACGCGCATCCGACCCCGGCACTCGTCCATCCAGGCGCCGCCGCGCTTGCCGGCACGGGCATAGAGATCGAGATAGAAGCGTGCGACCAGCTTACCGCCTTCATAGACGTTGTGCAGGGTTACATCGGGGTGATAGGACTGATAATCCTCGGCCGGCTCGAAGGTGACATCGAACAGCCGGGTGGCGGTTTCGAACAGGCCGACCAGGGCCTTGGGTGCCGGGAAGTAAGGCCGTAACTCCTCTTGGGAGATGCTATAACGTTGCTCGCGCAGTTTTTCCGAGGCATAGCCCAGATCCCAGGGTTGCAGATCGTTTAGGCCGAGCTCGCGGCGAGCAAAATCGGCCAGTTCGGCGAATTCTTGCTGGGCTTGAGGATAGGCCTTGGCCGCCATCTCATCGAGGAAACTGATGACCTGCGCCGGGGAATCGGCCATCTTGGTGGCCAAGGAGACCTCGGCGTAATTGCCATAACCGAGCAGTTCGGCCAGCGCCTGGCGTTTGCTGAGAATCTCGGTCATCACCGGACCGTTGTCGAACTTGCCGGCGTCCGGCCCCAGCTCAGAAGCCCGGGTGACGTTGGCGCGATAAACCTCTTCGCGCAGCGCACGGGAATCGGCATAGGTGAGCACCGGCATCAATGACGGGGCCTCCAAGGTGATTAACCAACCGTCGAGCTGCTTTTGGCGGGCATATTGGGCCAGAGTGGATAAGGCCGACGCCGGCAAACCGGCCAGATCGCTGACCTCGGTGATGGCCTTAGTCCAGCTCTGGGTGGCATCGAGCACCTGCTCGGAATATTTCTGCTGCAACTGGGCCAGCTCGCTCTGCAATTGGGCGTAACGCTGCTGCTGGTCACTCGGCAAGTCGATGCCGCTGAGTCGAAAGTCGAGCAATGCTTGGCGCACCGCCTCTTGCTCGGCGGGCGCCAGGGTGGCGAATTCGGGCTGCTGGTGGATCTGCTCATAGGCCTTGAACAGCCCAGGATGCTGGCCCAACCAGGTCGAAAACTCGGTTAGCTGATTGAGTGCCAGGCCATAGGCGGCGCGCAGGCTGGGCGAGTCTTGCACACTGTTGAGATGACCGAACAGGGCCCAGGCGTTATCGAGCAGGCGCGACTGCTGCTCAATCGGCTCGATCACCGTGCCCCAGGTGGCAGGACCGGGTTGGTCCAGTTTGGCCGCAATGGTGGCCTTGGCCGCGTCGATCAACGCGGTCATTGCCGGCGCTATATGGGCCGGTTCGAAGAGTTCGAACGGTGGTAATTCGTGATTCTCGAGCAGCGGGTTGGTCGCCGTCATGGTCGGGTGATCCTTAAATTCATCAACAGTACCCTACATGATAGGGACAACTGGCTCGGGTACAACCGGGCGGGCGGTAAATATTCACCCGGCTGGGCCCATACCAGGCTATTGGCATGGCTCGGCCGAGCCGACCGGCTCTGGGTAGAGCCTGTTCTTGGACGACTCCCGGCGGTTAGCCCTTTGCTTGGTGGTGATTCAGGTGGCACGCCTATATAATCCCCCGCTCTTTGTTCACCCATCTTGTTAGGAGTCACCATGCGTCCAAGCGGCCGTCAAACCGATCAATTACGCGCCATCACCATCGAGCGTCAATTCACGATCCATGCTGAAGGCTCTGTCTTGGTCAGCTTTGGTAACACCAAGGTTATCTGTACCGCCAGTGTCGAAAGTGGCGTGCCGCGTTTTATCAAGGGTAAGGGTAAGGGCTGGGTCACGGCCGAATACGGCATGCTGCCGCGTTCGACTGGTACTCGAAATCAACGCGAAGCCGCGCGCGGCAAGCAGAGCGGCCGCACCGTCGAGATCGGCCGGCTTATCGGTCGATCGCTGCGCGCTGCGCTGGATATGGATCTGCTTGGTGAAAACACCATCGTGCTCGATTGCGATGTGATCCAGGCTGACGGCGGCACCCGCACCGCCTCGATCACCGGCGCCTTTGTCGCCCTATCCGACGCGATCAACAAGATGCTGGCCGACGGCACCCTGAAGAAGAACCCGATCAAGCATGCCATCGCCGCGGTCTCGGTGGGCATCTGGCAAGATACCCCGGTACTGGATTTGGATTATGCCGAAGACAGCACAGCGGAAACCGATCTGAACGTGGTGATGACCGCTCAGGGCGGCTTTATCGAAGTGCAGGGCACCGCCGAAGGCGAACCGTTCACGCCCGAGCAACTCAGCGCCATGTTAGCCCTAGCGGCCAAGGGCGTCAGCGAGCTGTGTGGTTTGCAGCAGGCAGCATTGGCCCAATAGGCCCACGCTGACCGGGCCGGCCGGCCCGGTCCGATTCACCCGCAAGGGGAGACCCCATGACCCATAGCATGACGGCGTTTGCACGCAAACAACAGAGCTTCGACTTTGGCACCCTGTCAGTCGAAATCAAATC
>JGI20154J14316_10003831_pt1 | contig 11891 bp, 6 predicted proteins | sample COG_04_FD_14316 | JGI IMG/M metagenome (IMG submission 14316) | reverse complement strand
TGAGACGGTGGAGAGCGAGGTGCAACCATAGAAGGTAGCATTTTCAATCGTTGTCACTGAGTTGGGAATTGAGACGGTGGAGAGCGAGGTGCAACCATAGAAGGCATAAAATCCAATCGTTGTAACCGATTTGCCAATTGTGACGGTGGAGAGCGAGACACAATCCTTGAAGGCATTATTTCCAATAGTTGTAACCGAGTCGCCAATTGTAACGGTGGAGAGCGAGGTGTGATCATAGAAGGCGTTATCTTCAATCTCTGTAACCGTGTACTCGGATACATTAGCCGGTATAGTAACAATCAAAACAGTGCGAGCGATATTATTATGACCAATTACTTTACATTTCTTATTGGGAGATTCTTGAGTTACTTCATATTTAACACCATTATTATCAACAACCACATCTCCTATAACAAATCCAATACCACATAAATCAATACTACCCTTAAAATAAATATCTCTAACATCAATACCATCTAAAATCCATTTCCCACTACCAACAATACCACTACTAGATCTAATTTCGACACCTAAAATATTTTCTAAATCATTAATTCTATTACCCCAAATAGATTTCATATTACAACCGAGTAAATCTATATATTTTAAATTATTTTCTAAACATATTTTTTTTAATTTGGAAACTAAATGATTTTTACTGAAATCATCATTAATATTTAAATTAAACGTCCCTAATTTAATATTTATATCACCATGTAGAGCGATTGCTAAATGATTAATTCTTCCATTTATTTCTTCAATAGAAATAACTTTAGTTGTATCTAAACAATTATTAATTAATAACTGTTTGTGATCTAAATTATCATTAACTAATATTAAATTCATATAATATTAGTTAATAAATTAAATTCATATAATATTAGTTAATAAATTAAATATTTTACTAGTTTACTTTATAAACCTAGGTATTTTATTATTTTTTTTTATTTATTTTTTTGTTTGCATATTAATTTTCTATTTTTGGATAATTGATTCATTGCATAAGATAACTCTCTTTTATTTTTTTGTAATTTTCTTATTATATTATTTTATTTTTTTGTGTTCTTTACGGCATTATAATCAAATAAATATTCCATATTTATCTCTTTTTCTTTTTTTTTTTCAATCTTCTCTTTTATTTTTTCTATTTTATCTTCAATATTAATTGTATTTTCTAATTTGGTTTCTTCTTCTGGATGATTATCTACATATGTACGAATTTCTTTATAATATAAATTAGAATTACAACACACCTGTAATCGTTCACTAAAAACTTTTATAATAGGTACTACTTTTTGATCAAATAATAAATGTAACGCACGAATAATTATAAAATATCTTTTTTTCATAATACCCTTTGTTAATTTATATACATAACAATTATACATTGTTTGTATTAAAAATTGTATTTGTTTATTTGTTCGCGTTGAATAATTTAAGATTGCTTCCCATAGAAACCATCTAAAATTACTTGATAATACGCCATTTGATACTAATCGTTGATTATCACAAAATAATAATTTTTGATGTTTATTTTTAGTCTCCATTTTTTCTAACCAAAAATACCAAAATACAATATCATCAAACTTACATCTATCTCGATTATCCAATAAAACTAATATTTCATTTATTGCCATTATTGATTCACGACTATCGTCTGGTTTTCGTATTGTATTTACAAAATTCTTATTTTTACTATAAATAGTATATTCATTTAGGTGTTCAATTTTAATAAGAGGCATCATTGTTCTGTTTGAACTACATAAAATATACATTAAATCTATTAAGAAATTTCGTACTTCTTGATTATTTCTTGTATCAATTGATTTTTTAAAAAGATTATTTATAATATCATATTTATCTAAATATTTATCAATCATAAAATAAATAGTAGGAGAATCAATTAACTCACCTGCATTTTTAATAATAATATTAAAAATGTCTTTAATACATCCAGAACAATGTAATTCTGTACACCACATAATAGATAATTCTATCTCTTTCTTATGAATAGATTGTTCTAATTTTTTTTTAACATCTGTTTTTTTATATCCAGTTATTGTTTTTTTACCATACTTATTATTTGAAATAATTAATGTTTCAGATGGTGCGTTCATATAATATAATTTATTTAAATTATTTTATATATTATTAATTTAGTTTTAAGAAATTATAAATCTAATATAATATAAATTACATATATTACTGAGTTTAAACTGATATAATTGTATTTTTATATAATTATTGGTTTAATTTTATAAACTTGTATTTTAATTTTAAAAATCAATTACTATTGTATACAAACATGGGAACTAATAATGAAACTTTAGTATGGAATCAATTAGGAATAGATCTTTACGGTGAAGCTGGTGGTGATAAATCAGGATGGTCAGTATCATTAAGTGCTGATAGTAAAACTGTGGCTATTGGTGCAAGTGGTAATAATGAAAATGGAACTGATAGTGGTCATGTTAGAGTTTATAATTTCAATGGTACTGGTTGGGTACAGAAGGGTGGTAATATTATTGGTGAATTTGCTGATGATCAATCAGGATATTCAGTATCATTAAACGATAATGGTACTATTGTGGCTATTGGTGCAATATATAATGATGGAACTGGAAGTAATAGTGGTCATGTTAGAGTTTATAATTTTAATAATGGTAGTTGGGATCAGTTGGGTGCTGATATTGATGGTGAAATTGCTGGTGATCAATCAGGATATTCAGTATCATTAAGTGACGATGGTACTACTGTGGCTATTGGTGCAAAATATAATGGTGGAAATGGATATAGTAGTGGTCATGTTAGAGTTTATGAACTTAATGATACTAATTGGGTACAGAAGGGTACTGATATTGATGGTGAAGCTGTTGATGATTGGTCAGGATCGTCAGTATCATTAAGTGCTGATGGTACTACTGTGGCTATTGGTGCAACAGGTAATGATGAAAATGGAACTAATAGTGGTCATGTTAGAGTTTATAATTTCAATGGTACTGGTTGGGTACAGAAGGGTGGTAATATTGATGGTAAATCTGAGTATGATTGGTCAGGATGGTCAGTATCATTAAGTGAAAATGGTACTATTGTGGCTATTGGTGCAATAATTAATGATGACAGTGGAACTAACAGTGGTCATGTTAGAGTTTATGAATTTGATGGTACTGATTGGAGTCAGCTGGGTATGAATATTAGTGGTGAAAATGCTGGTGATCAATCAGGAACTTCAGTATCATTAAGTGTTGATGGTAAAACTGTGGCTATTGGTGCAATAGGTATTCCAAATGGAAGTAATAGTGGTCATGTTAGAGTTTATGAATTTGATGGTACTGGTTGGAGTCAGCTGGGTATGAATATTAGTGGTGAAAATGCTGGTGATCAATCAGGATATTCAGTATCATTAAGTGCTGATGGTAAAACTGTGGCTATTGGTGCAATATTTAATGATAATGAAAATGGAACTGGTAGTGGTCATGTTAGAGTATATAAATTATCTAATGATGAAGACAACGATGGAGTTTTTGATATTAATGATGCTTTCCCAAATAATTCAACTGAAACAAAAGATACAGATAATGATGGTACTGGTGATAATGCTGATGTTTTCCCAACTAATCCAGCATTAGGTTCTATAGATACTTTAGTGTGGAACCAATTAGGAATAGAGATTTCTGTTGAATCTGTTCGTAGTTTGTCATTAAGTGCTAATGGTAATACTGTTGCTATTGCTATTGGTGCACATTACGATCACACTGGACATGCCCCTGGTCATGTTAAAGTTGCCCCTGGTCATGTTAAAGTTTATAAATTTAATACTGATACTTGGAGTCAGATAGGTGCTAATATTGATGGTGAAGCTGCTATGGATTATTCAGGAAATTCAGTATCATTAAGTGTTGATGGTACTATTGTGGCTATTGGTGCAACTGGTGAAACTGGTAGTGGTCGTGTTAAAGTTTATAATTTTAATAATGGTAGTTGGGTACAGAAGGGTGCTGATATTGATGGTGAAGCTGCTAATGATTGGTCAGGATATTCAGTATCATTAAATGATGCTGATGGTACTATTGTGGCTATTGGTGCAACAAATAATGATGGTTTAAATGGAAATGATAGTGGTCATGTTAGAGTTTATAAATTTACTAGTGATGTTTGGACTCCGGTGGGTGATGATATTGATGGTGAAAATGCTGATGATCAATCAGGATGGTCAGTATCATTAAGTGCTGATGGTACTACTGTTGCTATTGGTGCAAAGTATAATAATGGAAATGGAATTTTTTGTGGTCATGTTAGAGTTTATGAACTTAATGGTACTGGTTGGGTACAGAAGGGTACTGATATTAATGGTGAAGCTGCTTATGATCTTTCAGGAGGTTCAGTATCATTAAGTGCAGATGGTTCTATTGTTGCTATTGGGGCGATATATAATGATGGAAATGGAACTAATAGTGGTCATGTTAGAGTTTATGAACTTAATGGTACTGGTTGGGTACAGAAGGGTACTGATATTAATGGTGAAGCTGGTAAGGATCGATCAGGACATTCAGTATCATTAAGTGCTGATGGTACTATTGTGGCTATTGGTAATGATGGAAATTACAATTGTTCTGTTAGAGTTTATAAATTTAATAATGGTAGTTGGGTATTGATGAATTTTGGTATTGACAATTTCGGAAAGACAGCATCATTAAGTGCTGATGGTACTATTGTGGCTATTGGTGCAACTAATAATTATGATAATGGATCTAGTAGTGGTCATGTTAGAGTTTATAAATTATATGAAGACCCTTTAAGGTATAAGTTGGTGGGAACTGTGTACCAAGTAGATTCTATTAACCTAACTAATTCTAATATTACTAGTATAACAATCCGAACAGAATACGACGGCAAGTCAGTAACTTCAATTGGAGATAATGCCTTCGAGAATTGCACAAATCTAACAAATATCACTATTCCTGACACAGTAACTTCAATTGGACAGGAGGCCTTCAGTGGTTGCACAAGTCTAACAAATATCACTATTCCTAACACAGTAACTTCAATTGGAGATAACGCCTTTACTAATGGAAAAATAGTAATTACTTCTAATAGTTATGGTGGTAATTGGCACACATCTAATGTAGTAGTGATTAATTACTATTACTTAGATTTTCAGCTTATTGAGAATTCAACGAATTGCACAGTATTAGCTAAAAATTCATTCAAAACCTCTAATATTCAGGTTATAACAATCCCAACAGAATACGACGACAAGCCAGTAACTTCAATTGCAAATGGGGCCTTCGCTGATTGCACAAGTCTAAAAAGTATCACTATTCCTAACTCAGTAACTTCAATTGGACAGTTCGCCTTCGATGGTTGCACAAGTCTAATAAATGGCCGCCTTCGCTCATTGCACAGGTCTAACAAATATCACTATTCCTGACACAGTAACTTCAATTGGACAGTTCGCCTTCGATGGTTGCACAAGTCTAATAAATATCACTATTCCTAACTTAGTAACTTCAATTGGAGAGAGGGCCTTCGCTGATTGCACAAGTCTAAAAAGTATCACTATTCCTAACTCAGTAACTTCAATTGGACAGTTCGCCTTCGATGGTTGCACAAGTCTAATAAATATCACTATTCCTAACTCAGTAACTTCAATTGGACCGGCCGCCTTCGCTCATTGCACAGGTCTAACAAATATCACTATTCCTGACACAGTAACTTCAATTGGACAGTTCGCCTTCGATGGTTGCACAAGTCTAATAAGTATCACTATTCCTAACTTAGTAACTTCAATTGGAGAGGGGGCCTTCGCTCATTGCACAGGTCTAACAAGTATCATTATTCCTAACTCAGTAACTTCAATTGGACTGTACGCCTTCGATGGTTGCACAAGTCTAATAAGTATCACTATTCCTAACTCAGTAAATTCAATTGGAGAGGGGGCCTTCGCTCATTGCACAGGTCTAACAAATATCACTATTCCTAACTCAGTAACTTCAATTGGACTGTACGCCTTCGCTCATTGCACAAGTCTAACAAGTATCATTATTCCTGACTCAGTAACTTCAATTGAACATGACGCCTTCCAAGATTGCACAAGTCTAACAGGTATTTATTTAAATTGGACTCTATATGAATATTCAAAATTAGCATTGGGTTTCCCCATAGATTACTATCCTTTCATCTTTCGACCGGAGTTTCGACTCACTGTATCACCTACACAAGAGTTAGACACAATTTCTAATGATATTTCTACCCATACCCAAAATAAATATATAGATCTGGATAGTATCGACCTGGTACATTATGAATACAACTATCACGATATAAAATCCACACTATTAGCAGCAAGTGCAGATGGTACAGTTTTTGCTGTTGAGAATGATCAAAATCAACTTGTAATTTATAAGCGTAATAGTAATAGTGACTTGGTTCTCTTAGGGAACAAGGTGTCGTTACCTGAATCGCCCAAACAAGTATCATTAAGTGCTGATGGTCATATTGTGGCTATTAGTGGACCAACTAATAGTTCTGTTAGAGTATATAAATACATTGATACTTATTGGTTTCAGATGGGTGATGATATTGCTAGTAATGATAATTCTAATAATTATCTAAAATATTCAGTATCATTAAGTGCTGATGGTAAAACTGTGGCTATTGGTAATGATGGAAATTACAATGGTTCTGTTAGAGTTTATAAATTTAATAATGGTAGTTGGGTATTGATGAATTTTGGTATTGACACTTTCGGAAATACAGTATCATTAAGTGCTGATGGTAAAACTGTGGCTATTGGTGCAAAATATAATAATGGAAATGGATATATTAGTGGTCATGTTAGAGTTTATAATTTCAATGGTACTGATTGGGCTCGGATGGGTGATGATATTGATGGTGAAAATGCTCCTGATCAATCAGGAGATTCAGTATCATTAAGTGCCGATGGTACTACTGTGGCTATTGGTGCAATATATAATGAGGGAAATGGAGATAATAGTGGTCATGTTAGAGTTTATAAATTTACTAGTGATGTTTGGACTCCGGTGGGTGATGATATTGATGGTGAAAATGCTGGTGATCAATCAGGATCTTCAGTATCATTGAGTGCTGATGGTACTATTGTGGCTATTGGTGCACCATACTATGATGGAAATTACAATGGTTATGCTAGAGTTTATAAATTTAATAATGGTAGTTGGGTATTGATGAATTTTGGTATTGACAATTTCGGAAAGACAGCATCATTAAGTGCTGATGGTACTAAATTTTTTTATGGTGATTATACCAGGTTACATATGATGTCATTAGTACCATTAGCATTTAATATTGAACAAAGGATTGAACAAAGGAATATAATAAAAAAAACTTATCAAGATGTTATTATTGAAGTCACATGGGAGGACTACTATATGGATAAACTCATTATGAACAGAAAGATTGTAACAGCTCATACTGAGGTATCAATTTCAGTTTCTAAAATTAATGAGTCGCTAAATTCAGGTTCAGACCAGTCAAATGGTTCTATAGCTAATATTACACCAGAGAAAATCACTAGTGGATTCGCTAAATTAGATAACACTGATAAAGCTAAGGGGATCATCAATGCATTTGGGGAAATTTACCCTGAGACTTCCGCTGATCCTGATCAGGATTATGATTATGATGAATCGACTAAGACAGCACGTAAAAAACAACGTAAGAAACAGAATTTTAAGGTCCTTAAAATACTAGCACTAAAACAAATGACAGACAATGATACAGATACAATTGAAATGACACAGGACGCTGCAATAGCCCTCTTCAAGAAACTCAGACCAACTAGTAGTATGGAAACAAGAATTACAGACAAATTAATATTTTTGAAGCCCAATAAAACACATATATTTGAGAAGGAACCATTTAATATATATTCTGGAATTGAGATTGGTGATTATGTACAAATTCATATATCTACGACATCACAAAACTATAAAATATCTCACATACCACCAGATGCTAATAACAAAGAATATAAAGTTGAAAGTCAACAAGGAGGTGATTCAACTAATAATACTTGGACAACGGCTGAACTTTATGAGGAAGATGAGGAATATACCACAACTGATCGTACAACTGTTCTATTTGGTGGTGCTCATGGCACTGGGTCTAGCGGATCATCTGCCGGGGCAGATCCTTATATTCATACTATTTCTGGACATGTTTACAAATTACCAGATAGAGAAGAAAATTACAGATATTTAGAAAGTAAAGAAGGTAACGCTGATCGATTCTTAATTGATGTTTCAGTTAAAGCTCTTACAAAAGAAGAGAAGAAAGAATTATTGACACAACATGTGAAATATAATTATGATGTATTATTAAACAATAAATTTGATATAAATGGTCATTTCTTCAGAGATTTCTATATTTCTAATAAGAATAATAACATTACTATTAATTTAGAAGATCGTACTATAAAAGCACCGGACGGTGAAATTACAATTGATCAACTTTATAAGAAGGGTGGTATTGCAACATACAAGAATTTTGAAATTAAAGTAATTAAAGGTAACAAAGCTTCAACAGAAAAATTAATTATGTACAAAAAATCACCGGTTGTTTTTAAAGTAATTGTATCTACTTATAATGAAATATATGGTAATGTTGAAGTTGAACTAATTAGTTTTTTCAATAAACAAGTTAGAAATGGTATTAAAATTAAAACTGATGCCATAATTACAAGAAACAATTCAAGAGGTGCTTGTTTGATACCACAACCATTAAATAAAATCAAAATAAATAAACTTGGTTCAAGTAAGAAATTAAAGGATGTTAAAGATATAAATATAAGTCAGTTTAAAGAGTTAAACGAAAAGTTTTTTGATAATCAAACCAATTTTAAATACAACATGATAACACAAAAATTATAAATCTAATATAATATAAATAAATTATAATATATTATAATAATATATGAGTTGTGCACCAACTAAAAATGGAAAACGATCGTATACTTGTTTACCAAGAGAATCGTTACTAAAAATTGTAAAAGATTATAATAGCAAACACAAGGACAAAATTAAAATGTCTAAAAATAATAAAGTATTATGGAAACGAATAAAAGAAAAATTAAGTAATAAATGTAATACTGAATGGTGTTGGATTGATCAAGAATTCATCTCTTATAATACCAAAAAAAATGTAGATAAACATTTCAAACCAAAAGCACCTGAATCATGGAAAGAAAATAAAAATGAATGGTTATCAACAACTGATATTGATAGTGTTATGGAACAATATCAGAAAGCCTATCCAGAGTTTATGTTTGTTGGAACAGTACCAGTTGATTGTTATATTGGAAGTTCTCTTCAATGCCAATTAACTAATTTTAAAACAAAACAAATTGTTAAAAGTGGTATTAAAAAGATTGGTATTGTGTTTAATTTAGATTATTCCTACCAATCAGGTAGTCATTGGGTAGCATTATTTTTAAATATTCCCAGAAAAGAGATAGTATATTTTGATTCAGTTGGTGATGAACCACCAAAAGAGATTAAACACTTAATGGATACTTTTGCAGATCATTTATCTCATCTTAAAATGAAAAAAAAACACAGTCGCAAACAACATCAATACGGCAATACAGAATGTGGTATCTATTCTATGAACTTTTTAATCAATTGTATCAAAGGTAAATCACTGTCTCAAATCAATAAAAAAAGAATACCAGATAAGAAAATGAATCAAATGAGAGCCTACTTATACCGAAATATTGATAATTAAAAATCCTTGCGATAATTAAAAAATGACACTTAAAACTATTTGTAAGAATATATATACTTATTAAATCTATAACAATTTCTGATTCAGAAATGGCATACTACCTAGCATCTGATTCCAGTGGGTTCGGTCTCAAGGGCAATCCCCACCTCGCACGCCAATTTCAAAAATGGATAAACACCATGGCACGTGTGTGGAAAAAATGCATGTTTAATCTTGCACTTGCTGACCCACGCGCTGTTCAGACTCTGATTCTGAATGTCAAAGAAAATCAATGGAAGTCTGCATTTGACTTGATGAAATCTCTTGCGAAGTCTGAAAGTTTGAAAGATGCTTTCACGAACGTTTCTTCTGGTAGCTACTGCTATCACGCACTCAAGACGGAACTTAACATTGCTGTGAAATACGCCAAATGCTTTGAAGACGTGTTGTCTGACTCTCCGAGCAAAGAGAGCAAAGAACTGTACACGATGCCGAAGTATGAGGCATACAAGGCTAAGAACGACGAAATCATGATGAATTGCGTTGCATATGGTATGCTGCGACGCAACCCTCCGTCAGAACACGACCTTGCGATTACAAAGATCGCTACTGACAAGAAGTCCAACGAAGCGTTTGCTCGAATTGGAACCTAGCATATCATATTGCTTTTTATAATAAAAATCCTTGCGGTAAATATTACTTAAACTTTCATATATTAAATAATAATATATGAAATCATTTCACACAGACGGAGAATTAGAAGCAGGTGTTGATGAAGCTGGTAGAGGTCCTTTATTTGGTAGAGTGTATGCCGGAGCAGTTATATGGGATCCAAAATTTGATGAGTCTTTACTACCATATCCTATAAAAGATTCAAAGAAAATAACTAAAAAAAGAAGGAAGATTTTAAAAGATTTTATTATAGAACACGCAATAGCATATGGAGTAGGATATTCAGATGAAAAAGAGATAGACGAAGTTAATATTTTAAATGCTACATTCAATGCTATGAAACGAGCAATTGGTAATTTACAAATTAAACCATCATTATTATTAATTGATGGGTGTTTTTATGATGATACTCCCTATATTGACTTGTCAGGAAGAAACAATGATGTCGAAGATATTCCACATCATTGTATTATTAAAGGCGATAATACGTATACATCAATTGCCGCAGCATCAATCTTAGCAAAAGAATGTCATGATGAATATATTAAAGACTTGGTTTATAAAAATCCCGAATTAGAAAAGTATGATTTACTTAATAATATGGGATATGGCACTAAAAAACATATGAATGCGATTAAAGAATATGGTTTAACACCATATCATAGAAAATCATTCAAACTTAAGCACCTTCACTAACCTCACTAGTCTCACCAGTCTCACCAGTCTCTTGTGGAATAGGTGATTTGAAATGTGGACCAAGATGAGTCATAATTGAACGATACCTGAGACGATCTGTCCCAGTCTTACCTTTAAGTTCTGGAAAGAGGGTTTCCAGTGTAGAATCGATATTAATATATTCTTTGTGGTCGGGATCCTGAATATTTAATTCTTTAATATATGCATTAATTGCACGAAGGCAATCTACTCGTGAATAGGAATACTCTTTTTCAGATACATATCCAACCTTAGCCATAAATTGAACAATTAGAGAGTCTGGATGAAAAGGCTGTAATTTCATAATACCAGATGCGGAATTCTTACTCTTATCTTTTCGACGAGCAAACTTTTTCTGTAGACGAGAAAGATCTTTTCCAACTCGGGTGCTATGTCGACGGGCTTCAATTAGAAGACGGCGTTCCTTCGCTTGACTTGTTTTAATCTCTGCCTGTACAATAAATAGTTCATCTAAAGTACTGATAAGACGACTATATGGTGAATCTGGTGCAATTGAAACAGTGTCATCATTAACAACAGATGTATCAACTAGTTCAGAATCATCAATGACTACCGCAGTAGTAGCTGTTGCCTCTTGAACAGTCGCTGTGTCCACGGCCTTGACCACCTTAGTGGGTTTCTTAGACTTAATTGTCACAGGAGCAGTAACTGCCTGTACTACTTCATCTTTTTTAGTTCCACCCGTAGCGGTCTTCTTTACTTTCGTTGCTTTCGTTGCTTTCGTTGCTTTCGTTGCTTTCGTT
>JGI20154J14316_10003814_pt1 | contig 11929 bp, 8 predicted proteins | sample COG_04_FD_14316 | JGI IMG/M metagenome (IMG submission 14316) | reverse complement strand
AAGGCGCGAGACGTTCGATGTTTTCAAGCAGGCCGGCAAAGTATTCACCTTGATCAGTGGGCTGCCAAGTGAGGTGTGGTAGTGCTGCCGCCATATGCACCGCATGTTGTCCAGAGCCACTGCCGATTTCAAGGATTCGCGCAGGTTTCAGGAACAATGACTTGAGCTGCTCAAGGATGGGTGCCTTATTGTTGTCGGCTGCTTGAGAAAACTGGGTAAATTGGTCGATGACAGTGTCCTGTGGTCGTTGGCGGCTGGGCAGATTATTAAGCTTCTGGTGCGGCGTCCGGGGCCGTGTAGCCTTCTACGCGGTCAATCTTTTCGCCAGCAAGGAACCGGTCGCGCTGTTCGTTCAAATACTTGCGGGCCTCCTTGTCCATCAAGTTAAGGTGCTTTTCGTTGATGAGCATGGTTTGAATGTGTTGCCATTCGAGCCAGGCCTGCTCGGAGACATTATCGAAGACCTGTTGACCTTTGGCACCGGGGAAGGGTTGTGCATTCAGGCCGGGCAAGTCTTTTTTTAATCGACTGCAAAATACTGTTCTGCTCATGATGGTCCTCGCATAGCATAGTGGTTTTGGGAGCCGCCTTATGGCTTCTGTAAGCCTTTGAGCTGGGCAAATATTCGTGTCACCGGTCGCGTCAGACCAATGGCCTGGGGTGCCTGGAGATCATACCAGATCAGCTTGTCTGGCTCGCCGATCGGGTGACTCGACCGAGAAGATCTTACGTGAAGTGGCGTGATATCTAAATGAAAGTGGGTAAATGTATGCCGAAAGGGCAAAATCACTTGAGCGGCGACCGGCTCCAGTGCTTGGTTTTCCAGCACCGCATCTAGCAGCGCGGGCTCTGTTTCCGGAAAGCCCCACAGGCCGCCCCAAAGACCAAGGCTAGGGCGTTTTTCCAGCAAAAATTCCCCCTCACTGTTTTCAATGAGAAGCATATAGGTTGATCTGACCGGAATCGCCTGGCGGGTTTTTTTGCCCGGCAAGCGCTCGATCTCATCGGTCTTGTGCGCGACGCAGGTCTCCAGCATGGGACATTGGTCGCAGTCAGGTCGACTTCGTGTACAGAGCGTCGCGCCGAGATCCATGATGGCCTGGGTGTAATCATTGACTCGCCTCGTCGGGGTCAGGCGTTCTGCAATCTCCCAGAGGGTGTTGGCGACCGGGGTCTGCCCGGGCCAGCCATAAACGCCAAAACAACGAGCCAGTACGCGCTTGACGTTGCCGTCGAGAATAGCGGCTCTGCCACCGCAGGCGATGGAAATAATAGCGCCGGCCGTGGATCTGCCGATACCGGGCAGGGCGACCAGCTGCTCCAGGTTGGTGGGAAATTCTCCATTAAAATCGGCGATGATGCTGCGCGCGGTTTTATGTAGATTGCGGGCGCGGGCGTAATAGCCGAGCCCAGTCCACAAGTGCAGCACTTCGTCTTCGCTCGCATCGGCCAGTTGGTCGATGGTAGGAAAGCGTTGCATGAAACGTTCGAAGTAGCCTATGACGGTAGCCACTTGGGTTTGTTGCAACATGATCTCAGACACCCAGACCCGATACGGGCTAATCTGCTGTTGCCAAGGCAGATGCTTGCGGCCGCTGATGTCAAACCAGCGCAAGAGTCGGTCGCTGAAATCCGTGGTCATGTGCCAAAGAGTCCTTTGAGGAGTTCCTTGGCCTTGTCTTGTAGTTCAGGCAAGCGGGCTTTGAGCTTCTCTTGGCCTTGGCGTTTTAGCTCTTGCTTAATAATATCTGTGACCAGCGCTTGGGTATCCTTGCTGTTCGGCAAGCACAATGTCGCCGGCGAGGCGTCCATGGCGCCGGCACAATGCAGTGGCCAGCGCAGGCCTGCCAAGGGCGGTTTGACGCTGAATTGACTCGTCGCACTCTCTTGTAGCGTGATCCCAAGATCGTAGTCGAGCTGGTTCTGCCAATAGTCGATGCCGCCAGTGCCGACAATCTTCATCGTCTCCAGTTGGACGTTCAATTGCTGGTTGGCTTTGATCCCGTCTGTCAGAGTTAAAGTGCCCATTAATGATTCGAATGGCATTTTGTCTGGCCATTCGCCAATACCTGACGATTGGCCGCGCAGGCTGTCAATCACGCCAGCAATTTTCTTCACTGGGCTAACATCGAGGCTGCCCTGCTTGATCAGAAATTGGTTCGAGCCGTTCATGCTGTCGAGCACTTCACTCAGCATGTGACCTCTGAAGCGAATATCGGACGCGAGTTCCATGCTGCCGGTAAGCCATTCAACGTCAGTCAGTGCCGTGATATCGACGCCGCTGACTGTGAGGCGTGAGGTGCTTGTTGCTGCAGCGTCGGCAGGTATTCGGGCTACCAAGTGATGTTTGATCTGGCCATTGTAACCGTTTGCGGTGGTGGTGACTTCAAGTTGCTCGCGATCGTTAATGACGGTGAAATTGAGGTCGTTGAGTTGATAGGTTTCGTAGTTCAATTGAATGATATGAAATCGTCCATCGAGTGAGTATTGGTTCAGGCTGTCAATGGGTAGCACTTCGCTATCTGTAGGTAGAGGCCCCGCATTGTTTGCCTCAGTATTGTTTTCAGCGTCCGGTGGCAGATAGTCGCTGAGGGTTAGTGTGTCTAGGCTCAGGTCAAAGCGGGCACCGCTGTCCGTACCGAGTGCCGCGCTCGCTGAACCGTTAATAGTCATAGCGTCGAGTTTGGCCTTGATATTGGTCAGGTGTACAGCTGCTGGCGTAGCCTCGATATTGGCCGTCATCTCGAACCTTTTGAGAGCGTCAGGATGACGGGTTTCAATGGTAGGCAATTGCAGTTTCGCCAGCAAAGGTTTGACGGCAAAGGGTTGAATGTTCACCGTGCCCTTGAGGCTGGGGGCGGTCTGCATCTGGCTGATTTGCAGATCGATGATCGCCTGCAGATCAGCCAGCTGGATCTGGCTGGCCTGCAGGTTGGCAGTGCCTTGGCTAAGATCGGCATCGCCGTTCAATGTCATACTGGCTTGTAAGTCACTTGTGTCGGATAAGCGGGTCAGGCTCTTGATGGTCAGTTGGTTAAATTGATATTGGTCGAATTCGCGATTGAACGTGATATTGCCAGCGCCTTGAATAGACGAGCTGAGGCCCGCCAGTGTGTCTTCTGCCGACACGTCAAACGCGATAGAGGTCGCCTCATTGGCGCGGACTGCACCTGTCGCCAAGGATTTCAGCTTGATCACATAATCTGTCGCCGGCGCGTGGTAGCGAATGAGCGCGTTGCTGATGTTCATGTGAGCGATGTCGAGATTTAAACTTGCGCTGCGATCACTTGACTCAGCTTCGGTGGCAGCGCTAGTGGTGTCAGCTACCTGCCAGTTGCCTTTGCCATCGGCTGTGACTTCTGCATTCAGTGTCAGCCCATCGATGGTCAAGCCATCGATAGCGAGTTCGCCGCCGAGCAATAGTGGGATCAGCTTGAGATCGACGGCGGCGGTTTCAAGCAAGAGGAATGGTTGGTCGCTGCCTGCTGGTTGAATTTCAATATCGGTGACCTGAATAGCAACAGGTGGCCAGTAGCGCCAACTGACGTCGCCATTGATACTAAGTTCGAAGCCGGTCTCCTGCTTCACCGCGTCGTTGAGCTGCTGGCGGTACAGGTCCGGGTTGTCCAGCAGAAATAATACTGCGCCGAAGAGTAATGCGGGAATCAGGGCGAGTAGGGCAAGGATCAATTTCATGTATTACTTCTCGATCAAAGGGTTGGTTGAGCGGTGAATTTTGCGAGCCTCGATCGAGACAGTGCTGGCTGTCTGCATGTGTCGATAACATCGGCCATATTCGCTAATTACGCCGTGCATTAAGCCGAAAAATAGTCACGAACTTCAGGCTGCGGACCTTCGCAATCGGCAAGTTATTGTGATGCGCTAGGGTGCTATTATGCCAGATTGTGATGCTCGGCGTGCTATCTATCAACCTGCGGCGCGACGGAGCGTGCGGCCGGCTGCATAATGCAGCGGGCGAGACTTGCTGCACCGCTCAAGAGCGAATTGCTGGGCTCAATAAGGGGAGGCTATCGCTGCAACCAAATTATCTGATAGTCTCTGGTAAAAACTAACGAGGAGTGTTTGATGCCGGATATAGGTAGTACTGCAAATCCGTTAAGAGTTGCGATTATTGGCGCCGGCCCAGCGGGCTTCTACACCATCAGCAACTTCCTCAAGTATAAAGAATTGACCGTCGAGATGGACCTGTATGATCGTCTGCCGACCCCCTACGGTCTCGTTAGAGCGGGTGTCGCGCCTGATCACCAGAAAGATAAGTCGGTAACTCGAGCTTATGCCAAAAGCGCAGAACAACCCAATGTGCGATTTTATGGCAATGTGGAGTATGGCAAACATCTGCAATTGACCGATTTACAAGCGCACTATCACCAGGTGATATTTACCAATGGTGCACCGACGGACCGCGATTTAGGTATCCCCGGCGAAGACCTGCAAGGCAGCCATTCAGCGACAGATTTTGTTGCTTGGTATAACGGTCATCCAGATTTCGCGGATTATCAGTTCGATCTCAGTCAGGAAAGTGTTGCCATCGTTGGCGTTGGTAATGTGGCGATGGATGTCGCCCGTATTCTTTGCAAATCCTATGCAGAGCTGGCAGAGACGGATATTGCCGATCATGCGTTGGCTGCCCTGAAGAATAGCCAGGTTAAGCGGGTATATTTACTGGGTCGTCGCGGACCGGCACAAGCCGCGTTTACGCCGCCAGAAATCAAGGAGATGGGCGAATTAGCCGAGGCGGAAGTCACCGTATCCGCCGATGAGGCCCGGGTTGATGCCATCAGCCAACAGTTCCTCGATGCCAACCCGGATAAAAATGTAGAAAAAAACATCGGGTTCATCACAGATTATAGTCAGCGGGTCATTATGGGCAAAGCTAAGCTGCTGACGCTGCGATTTTTAGTATCGCCAATAGAAATTATCGGCGAGGCTGGGCATGTGGTGGCGCTAAAGCTGGCTAAAAATGCAATAACTGCCGGCAAAGATGGAGCTATTCGACCCAGACCAACAGGCGAAGAAGAGGTGCTTGAAGCGGGTTTGGTGTTTCGCTCGGTGGGGTATCAAGGCATACCAGTCTCGAATGTGCCCTTCGACGCCAAGCAAGGCACGATTCGGAATGTTGAGGGCCGGGTGGTTGATGAGTCTGGCCAACCAGTGACTGGTTTGTACACTGCAGGCTGGATTAAGCGCGGGCCCAGCGGTGTCATTGGTACCAACAAAACCTGTGCTCAGGAAACGGTGGCCCGCATGGTTGAAGACATCGCCGCTGGAAATTGCTTCATGCCCGTCGCGCCAGGAGTCGATGCGGCGAGTGCCTTAGTGCATGAGCGCCAGCCGCAAACAGTGAGCTATGCCGATTGGCTCAAGATCGATGCCGCCGAGATCCAAAAGGGCGAGGCACAACAACGTCCGCGGGTTAAATTCACCCGCATCAAGGACATGTTGGCCGTTCTAGGCGACTAGCTCGGCGACGAGCCTGTGGCAGGTTTACTGCCATTCGGGTCTCGGCGTCATAATCGGAAAACGGCGCTCAAATTGATCGAACAAGCCGCCAAGTTGCGCGAGCGCGCCGATGTCCCCGTCAATGGCTAAGGCGCCGCTGCCCATCAGTTGTGGGGCATCGGCCAGGCGCAGCATCAAGCGCTTGAAATCGAGGCCGCTGATGGTCATGGTAGCCGTCGCTTGGGCGTGAGATTTGCCGGGAAAGGCGTGCAGTACGGAATTTTCGATGGTCAGTAGTTGGTGTTCAGCATCGGTGAATGCCAGGTTAATGTGTAACACCAATCCGTCCACCTTGTCGCTATTGAGTCTCACGGCCAGGGTCTGAAACAGATTTTCCAAAGGCATGGCTTGGGCCATGCTCTCGGTGGCCTCGAAGCGTGAGCCGCTGGGCAGGCCTTCACGGAGTTCGAATGCGCCGCAGAGATAGAAGTTTCTCCAGGGTGCTGATTCTGATTGGTAGCCCATTTGTTCAAGGGTATCTGCCAGCAGCGCCCGGCCGGCAATATGTTCCGGTTCAGCCATGACCACATGGTTGAGTACCTCTGCGACAAATCGATAGTCACCGCGGGCAAAGTAATCCTGGGCGCGGGCAACAACCGCATCACTGCCCCCCATGAAATCCAGGTACCGTTTGCCAGCCTCAACGGGCGGCAGTTGATAGAGATGGGCGGGGTTGCCATCGAAAAACCCGAGATATTTCACATAGACAGCACGGGTATTATGGTGAACTGTGCCGTAATAGCCCCGATTGTAAAATTCCTTGCCGAGGCTGTCTGGAAGGGTCACGAGCTCGGCGATTTCTTCTTTGGTGTAGCCATGGTTGGCCATGCGCAGAGTCTGGTCGTGGATGTATTTGTACAGATCCCGTTGTTTCTTCATATAGTCGACGGCCGCATCACGGCCCCAGGTGGGCCAGTGGTGGCTGGCGAACTGAACCTCGAGATCACCCCCAAACAACTCGATGGATTCGTTGATCTGTGCCGCCCAGGCCAGTGCGTCACGTACCTGCGCACCGCGAGGCGTATAGACATTGTGTAGATGATGCGAGGTGATCTCGGACATGCACAGAGCTTTAAATTGCGGGAAGTAAAATACCATTTCTGCAGGCGCTTCGGTGCCCATGGTCATTTGAAAGACAATCTCGATGCCATCAATGGTGCGGGTCTCACCGGTCTTGCTGATGATGTCGTTCGGGATGACAAAGCCTGTAGTGCCCATGGACAAAGCGGCGCCCAGTCCGGTTGTGACGAATGACGTGGGAGATGGCTGGAGTAAATTGCCATACATATAGGTGGCGCGGCGGCTCATGGCATTACCGGCCAACACGTTTTCCGCAAGACATTCTTGCACATAATCTATGGGCGCGATGACAGCGATTTTGCCCGTCTCCACGTCTTTTTGGTCGACCACGCCAAGCACACCGGCGAAGTGGTCGGCGTGGCTGTGGGTATGAATGACCGCGACCACGGGGCGCTCGCCCAGTTGTTCGTTGGCCAGCTTCAGTCCCGCCCTTGAAGTTTCTGAGGAGGTCAGCGGATCAACAATAATCCAGCCAGTGTTGCCCTTGATCAGGGTCATATTGGCGATATCGAAGGACCGAATTTGATAGATGCCCTCGACCACCTCATACAGGCCGTGGTGCTGGGCGTTGAGCTGTGCCTGACGCCAGAGCGACGGGTTGACAGTGTCAGGTGCCTCGGCAGTTAAAAAATCGCTGGTTTCCAGATCATAGGCCGGACGCTTGGCGCGATCATGGGCGATGGTCATGGGGCTCAACGTCGCGATAAAACCGCGGCTTGCATTGTCGAAGCTCTTTCGGTCAGAGAAGTCCAGCTGCGTATACACCGCCTGATTGGCGCGGCTGGTGATGTTGCTGGCGGGCTTTGCCTGTTTGAGGTCTTCCGGCAGTGGTGCATAGGTCATGATGACGCCATCCTGTTTGAATTTTTACTTAGCATAGCGACTTCTCACGAAACGGCAAACAAGCGCAGGGTGCGCAATCGGGTTCGAGGTGCTACCTTGCAACTCTGAATTCAAGTGAGAAAGCATCTGCCGTGTTGTACCTGACTTTATTGGCCGAAACCTTTGCGGTGACGGGCCCGATCTTTATCCTCGTATTATTGGGTTTGGTGCTCAAACGCCTGGGCTTTATCGACGATCAATTCGTCACAATGTCCTCGCGTTTGGTGTTTTCTCTGTGTTTGCCCGTGCTGCTGTTTACGACGATCACCGGTGTCGACCTGGCCAATACACCGGCTTTTGCGCTGTTGGGTTTCAGTGCTGTGGGCGCCGGTTTAACCTTTGTCATCAGTTGGCTGGTGGCGATCACCCTGGTGCAACCCAAGGTCGACCGCGGCGTATTCGTGCAGGCGAGTTTTCGCAGCAATCTGGGGGTCGTCGGTCTGGCTCTATGTGCGAATGCTTATGGCACGCAAGGGCTGGTGCTGGCGTCGCTACTGATGGCGGTGATGACGGTCATCTATAATATTTTGAGCGTAGTGGTGTTGAGTTATTACAATGTCGCTCGAGCAATTTCTTGGCGCGGTGTGGTGGTGGATATCGCCACGAATCCACTTATTGTCGCCATTGTTTTAGCGTTGTTGGTGGGTAGCCTGCGGCTGCCGATTCCGGTGGTGCTGGAGCGTACCGGCGCTTACTTGGGGAGTCTCGCGTTACCCTTGGCGCTGCTGGGAACAGGGGCGAGCATGAATCTCAAGGCGTTGCGTCATTCTTCCTCGGTGACGTTGCTGTGTATCGCCTTAAAGACCATGATTCTGCCCGCGCTGATTACCTGGCTGGCCTGGCTGCTAGGCTATCGAGATCTCTCCTTGGGTGTGCTGTTCTTGCTGTTTATGAGTCCGACGGCGACCGCGAGCTTTATCATGGTCAAATCCATGGGCGGGAATGCCGCGCTCGCCGCAAATCTGATCATGACAACGACGTTGGTGTCGCTGCTGACAGCGAGCCTCGGTCTGTTTTTGCTGCGAGTTCTGGCGTTAGCCTGATCTGGCGGCCGCCGCTCTCGAGCGCTGTCGACTTAATCCCGATGAATTGTATGGTTGAACTTAATAGGCGTTCAGGGGAGACTTGCGCAGGCTAATTCAATGATTTGAACAATGACTCGCGGAGTAGACAATGACAGTGAAAGTAGGCGATAAAGTACCAAGCGCTACCATGAAGATGATGGGCGAGAAAGGCCCTCAGGATATTTCCACAGCCGACTTGTTTAACGGCAAAAAAGTCGTGCTGTTTGCGGTGCCAGGCGCATTCACGCCGACCTGTAGCGCGGCGCACTTGCCGGGTTTCGTGGTTAATGCGGACAAGATCAAGGCCAAGGGTGTCGATTCGATTGTCTGCGTGTCGGTGAATGATGCTTTTGTGATGGATGCTTGGTCGAAAGATAAGAATGCTGAAGAGATCATGATGGTCGGCGACGGTAATGGTGACTTCACTGAAGCCATGGGCCTGGTGCTGGATGGTTCTGGTTTTGGTCTCGGCAAGCGATCACAGCGGTACGCGATGATTGTTGAAGACGGCGTCATTACGACGTTGAATGTCGAAACCGGCCCGGCTTTTGAGCTTAGCTCTGCAGAGAAAATCCTCGAGGCGCTATAAGTCTGAGTGCAACGGGCAACCCCTGACTTGTGACGAGCTCAGGGTAGGCTCGTCAGGCATGACCAGAATAGGTGAATGTTATTAGCCGGCGCCTGCCGGCACAGCTACAATGCCCGGGTTGCAATAGCAGGCGGGCATTTTTTTGGAGTTGTTAATTGAACCTTGGGTTCTTTGGACCCTGCTAGCGGCCGTGATGCAGTCGGTCCGCACTGCGGGTCAAAAAATGTTGGTGGCAGACATATCGGCAGTGTCGGCGACCCTGGTCCGGTATCTGTTCGGCTTACCCTTCGCACTATTGTATCTTGCCTGGCTACTCAGTCGGCGTGATTGGCAAATACCCCAACTCAATCTGGATTTTCTGATCTGTGGTCTGCTGGCAGGTGTGTCGCAGATTATTGCAACGGTATTACTGATTCAGTTGTTTACCCTGCGAAATTTTGCCGTGGGTAGCACCTTCGTTCGAACTGAGATTGTGTTGACGGCTTTGATTGGTTTCTGGTGGTTTACCGAAGAGGTCTCGTTTTTTGGTTGGCTTGCGATTCTGGTGTGTGTGGCTGGGCTGGTGATGATCAGTCTGGCAAAGACCGGCCGGATCAACAGTCTGTGGAACCGGTCAGCGGTGTATGGTTTGGGCGCTGGCCTGAGCTTCGCGCTGACATCCCTGCTCCTGCGCAGAGCGAGTTTGTCTTTGAGCCTCGATGACCCAATGTTCAGTGCGGCCGTGACTCTGGTGTATATGGTCGTCTTGCAAACGCTGATAACGCTGGTGTGGGTTGGTTGGCGACAGCCCCGAGAGTTCAAAATCATTGGGGCCAAGTGGCGACCTTGCCTGTTTGTTGGTGCCACTGCGGTTGCCGGGTCAATTGGTTGGTTTACTGCGATGACGCTCGAGTTGGCGGCCTATGTAAAGACGTTGGGGCAGATCGAGTTTCTAATTAGTTTGCTGATCGCGGTGTATCTCTTCAAAGAGCGCCCGTCTGGGCTTGAGCTGCTGGGCATGTTACTGATTGTCGGTGGTGCCGTAGGCATACTGCTGGCCTGAAGCGAATGGGTGCCGCGTCAGATAACGACGTTCATTCCCGCCTGTTGGAGGCCAGACTTCACTGTGTTAGGCGACCCGATCAAATATCTATAGCGAGCTGGTGCGCAGCGACTGAGGCCGACTATCGGCGAGAAGAATTTTAGTCGAAGCTAGTCTGCCTTAATAATTCGCAATCTGTTTGGTTTCGATATTCAGCCAATAGCAGGGTTAGCCGGCTAAAACAGCTGTCGAGGACTGCGCCGTTCATCGCGGCTGGTGTGCCTTTAGTGCGACTAAGTGCCCAGTGAGTGCCTCAGATCAACCTTTAGTCGCGTCCTCTATTCTATATTCCCCAAGTTCGTGCTGCCGGCGCAATTTCACTCGTTCAGTGTTCGCGCACCGATTTGTGAGCCGCCGACGGTTCAATTCACTAATGTGAGATTTCTTTGGCAGCCCTTGTTTTTAGCCATTGTTTATAGCCCTTGATCGGGCGGTTTGCGGAACTGGTTAGTTCCTTGGAACTCGGCTAATCAATGCTTGGGTAGTTGGGTTCTGAGCGCTGAAGACGCAATTGCAAAAGAGACCTGAAAACTTGTAGTAGGAGCTTGCCTAGGGGGTTAATGACCGAATGGGCAGTACAAATAAAGCGAAAAAATACGAGGAAAGACTCATGCCATGGAAGGCGCCTAAGTGTTACCGCATACTATCAATAATTTTGCTTTACCTCTCATTCGGATCAGCAACGACTTATGCCGCTGTCGAAATTCATGAAGTGCAGGTACTTAATGATGCCAGTGATCAGCCAGTTTCCTTGGTGATCTACGGTACAGGTTTCGGCACTGTCAATGCTGGTGGTCCCGGCGTTGGTACGCCAGTTGTGTATATGGGTACTCAGGTGCCGGCACTGACAATTGCCGGCGACCAAAGTGCCTGTATTCCCTCGTTGAATCCACCACCCCTCGACCAAACTGGTATGGACTGCGTAGTAACCGACCTGCCGTATTTGATTCCCAATGGCGATTATCTTCTGTGGCTTGAGGGCGAGGTGCCTGATGCCTCTTGTGATGTTAATGGCAAACCGACGGAATTGACGTTCATTTATAGCGCCGGTTATAACTGTTTGAATTCAACCTATGCTCCCTATGGGGATGATACGAAGCATGAATGTGTAGACTCCGGCAGCATGGTGGAGCCGGTTGATTTTGTGTTGACGGGTAAAGATGCTGCCAAATTCATTATGGTGCCTGATAGCAATATCTCGTTTGGCGATTCGGTGACGGTTATGTCAACGACCCTAGGCGCTAATCTATCGAAAAATTTGGATATTGAGATTTACGGCGGTGGCAGTCTAACTGAGTTTGTTTCGGTTCATACATCATGTTCAAGCCCTCTTGAAACGGGAGACTATATCGGTTCGTTGTACCTTGATAAATTTGTCGCGGTAGGCTCAGGTTCTGTAAGGGGTCACTATGACCTGACCATTGGGGCAATTGGTCCAATGGGTCCAGAGGGTGATGCTGGCCCACAAGGTGATAAAGGTGATCAGGGCGACCAAGGTAAGATTGGTCTGACTGGTGATACCGGCGCCCAAGGTGATACGGGTGCTCAAGGTGTTCAGGGCAAGATCGGTGTGACGGGTGATACCGGCGCCCAAGGTGATACGGGTGCTCAAGGTGTCCAGGGCAAGATCGGTGTGACGGGTGATACCGGCGCCCAGGGTGATAAAGGTGATACCGGTGCTCAAGGTGTCCAGGGCAAGATCGGTGTGACGGG
>JGI20154J14316_10003805_pt1 | contig 11944 bp, 23 predicted proteins | sample COG_04_FD_14316 | JGI IMG/M metagenome (IMG submission 14316) | reverse complement strand
TCACAGATACCACGACCCCAGAAACGAGAGGGAACTACATCCCAAGGAAACGCTACAACAGGGCGATCCTGCATCATGTAGGGGTTCTCTTCGATCTTGAGCAGTTGACCACCGTTGGCAATAACCACGATGACCTCAATGTACCCTTCTTCGTCTAATTCTTCGTCATCCTCAGCTTTGAGGCTTTTAGACAACTCATCATCGTCATCCTCTGCCATAATGGCGTTATTGTAGAGGTTACGAGGGATTAAACCGTAGTACTTAGTCAGCCGTACCTTGTCTTCATCAAAAGTTGCAAGTTCTTTGTCAGCTTCAATGTCAGTATCTGTTGCAGCATTCTCAATATCAACATCACGATAGATGCCGTTCTGTATCCCCATCTCTACTTGGTGGCGAGGTACAAACTCATCAATAGCAACACCCAAAGCCTCTTCAATTGAGGTGGCAACAGGGTCAATCAGGAAGTTTTGTGGTAAGACTGGGCGTAATTTAACCACTACCCGATCTTCTACTGTTACACCTACCGCTTGCATCGCCCCATCCATCACTGGTTGGGTGGCTGGCTTCATCTCTTTGACTTCTTCAAGGACAAGCTCGCCAATACCAGTGCCAAAAACAGCTGAATTTAGGATACACTCGGCTACAGCCTTACGAGTCTTAGTAAAGTGGAAGTCCTCAGACAGCTGTTCACGTAAATACGCAATATCTTTGGGGTCTTGGTCATTGCGATCATCACGGATGTCAAACCACTTACCCCGACCGAAGGTAGCTTCCTCTACTTCAGCGACAGATGACTCTACGGCTTGTTGTAAGGCAGGGGAAATTAAGCGAGAGCGCTCAGAATCACGGGTTTTGTCCTCAGCAGCCCAAATACCACGCCAAAGACGGTAGTACTCGTCAAACTTTTGCTCGTAATTAGCACTGTAGTGGTCGCGCCATTGGTCTACTTTGCTAATAACCCACTCTTCGACCTTCTCGTCAATGTAATCTTTGTTATCATCCATATTAGTATTTACCTTTACGTAAACACTTACCTGCTTTTTTGCACTTAGCAGGGGTAGGGCAACCAGCGCATGGCTTAAATTTAATTGGGATTGTCTTGTTTGGCATAATTAATATCCTGAAATTGTGTCTAGGTATTCGTACTCTTCCTCTTCAAAATCTAAAACATAAGCTACTTTTGCAAGTTGCTCTATGTAAGATAGTGAATCAGGCAAGTCATCGTGTACTAGCTTGTTTGGAAACTGAAATAGTTGGTCAAGAAACTCGTTGTTCCATTTGCCCTTGTTAAGAGTGACATACCCATTCTCAAAGCGCCCTTGTAGCGCCCATACGATACGATCTGTCTTCTTCTTATTACCGTGTGTTAGCTCATCAACCCTAAAGAAGGTTTGAGTTCTCTTCATTATGTCGTTCATGTAGGGCATAACCGCCTGTCTAGCGATGCCCTTCTCAATCCCAACTGCTATGGGTTCGTACTTCTTGACAGCATCAAATATCTTTTTAGCTGTCTCTCGCACATCCCACCTACCGTAGATAACCTCTGCTACCCACCAGCCCTCTTCATTAGTTTTAACTATGGAAATCGCTGTGCTATCCAATCTTTTATTTTTAACTCCCATTGAGCCTTCAGCTTCAAAACCTGCAAGGTCAACTGCGATATAAAATTCTCCATTTTTTGGCTCCTCTTCATCAAATTTTATCCACTCTTCTTTGAATAACGCCCCACCACCGGCCTCGAATGATGCCATAAATTCCTGCCTGAATGCGAATGAGGACATGCTTTTCTTAGCTGCCTCAATCTCTTTTGGGTCAAGGAGAGGGTTGTCAAATGAAGTAAAGTGAAAAGATTTAAACGTAACATCTGTGTCGTTTGCACCGTATTGGAATAAATCATAGAAGTGGTTGCGTCCCATTGGCGTCCCGATGAACATAGCACGACCCTTCAAGTCAGCTAAGGCAGGGCGTAAGATTTGCTCCCACACCTCTGGCTTCATATCTGCATACTCGTCGAGCACCAAGAATTTTAACGACACACCCCGCATCGTTTCAGGCCGATCAGCACCTTTGAGACTAATAGTTGCCCCATTGATAAGCTTAATCTGCAAGTTGTTAATGTGGCTACCTGTAATGACAGCATGACCAACCTCAAGCAGGACTTGCCACATGATGTCACGAGCTTGACCTTGCGTAGGAGCAACATAGAATACATGACCTCTTTCGCTTTGCAGCGCTTCAACTATTAGACGGTACGCCGCCAACCTACTTTTTCCTGTCCGGCGACCAGCAGCGACAACATGAAACCTAGTCTCATCTGCCCACACTTTCTTCTGCCAAGGGAGTAGTTCAATTTTTAAATCACTCATTTACCAGACGCCCCCGGCGTCACTATAGGCGTCGGTTGAATTGCTGTAACTACCATCTGAACTTGAAGAATTATAGGCGCTTTCAGCTGCCAATCTAGTCTCTTCATTAGCCGCCGCAATGGTGTTTGCAATATCAGCAGCTACTTTACCATAGTCATTTGCGTTGTATTGTCCACCGCTTTGAGTTATAGTTTGATCTGCAATTTTACCTATCGTTGGATCACTGATGGCTTTCATGTAACCAACCATGTTAGCTTCGTTAGCAAAATTCCCGGAAAACGCCCGTGCATTTTCCAAGCCTTCTGGGGTTTGTCCGAACATCCCCATAATACCAGCTGCTACTTCACTTGTACCTACGTTAGGGTTTCCTCCCCATTCTGCCATCGCAGTTTGTAAGTTATTAGCCGCCTCTGCTCCTGCTACCCCTTGTGCTGCTCCATACAAGTACCCAAACCCCGGTACTGCGGCATTAATACCTTGTACAACCATACTTGGCAGCCCACCAAATAAACCACCGTACGGTGTTGCCTCTCCTGAAGCGCTTTCACCAGTACTTTCACCACCGCCTTGGACAGGGGCTGTTGGAGTTGCTTGAGCCGCACCTGTGTCTACCCCAAAAAAATCAGCTATGGATGAGGAAGGGGCGGGTTGTGCTTCACTCTCAGGCTCATCTGACCACAAGTAGCGTAGCGCCGCCTGACGGGTATTGCTTGGTCGTAACAGTGGATTTTCAAACGCCATTTTTAACTTCCATGAAATAACAACCAGCGTTAATCTTCTCTGGTTGACTGTTTATATAACTAGAGCGAGCGACACATTCTTCAATCGTCTTTATTGGATGCTGCCCCAACATTTGCATCTCGCCTGTTGAATTAACCAAAAAGATAATCAAGAATATTTTTAGCATCACTTACCCCTTATCAATTTTATTAAGGTGAAGATACCGCCAAACGTGTAGCTTATACTACCCTTGATCGCGTTTATAATCCCTCTGTATATTTCCATTGGGCTAGGTAGAATCCAGCCTAGGACGATTAACAGGAGTACCCAAGGGGGCAAACTGTTTATGGTTACGTTGGCGGCGTCAATGGCGGTTTCTGCTTGCGACAGCTTACCAATCTGTTGCGCCTCAACTTTGTTTTCTTTTACGTCACCAACTTGGACACCAGTTTGGTTATTCTCTTTACCCACCTGTGTGTTGGCAGCGACGTTTGTTCCACCACCCATGCCGGGCACAAGTGCGCTTAAAGCAGAACATCCCGCCAAAATACTAATAGAAAGCGCTACTAGGATTGTGGCGGTTTTCATCCGAATGAAGAGGTTCCTAACAAACCTTTGTCCATTAACAGATCATCCATCGAGGCGTATTCAATATTTTCAGGGGCTGGGGCAGGCGCTTGAGCCATTTGTGGGGCTAAGTCAACCCGGCGTGGGTCTCGTTGTGCAAACTGCATCCTGCGCTCTAACGGGGAGGGAATTCCTTCTGGTTGTATATCAGGGGATGTAACAGAAGGCATAGAAGGGTCTATTGCATTACCATACTTAGACCATAAATTTTTAGAATTCTTACCCCAATCACCGTCTACTACTATTTCAACACCAGCATCAGAAAGTTTAAACTGCTTTGTAAAAGCTTCAGTATCCGCTTTCCTTTTTGCTATGTCTCTTTTACTTTCATTATTGTTTCGTTTAAACAAACCCGGATTAACAGCTTTAGTAAACTCATCTGCTGTTGTGGCGTTTTTAGCTCTATCGTTTAAATAAGCTAACGAAGCAGCTGCAGAAATTTTAGGGCTTAATAGTAAGTCTGGATTTGTAACTAAAGCATTTGGATCATCTAACACACCAGCTAAAAATAATTCTTCCCCATATTTTTTATAATTATTCTTACCTGTTAATTGCACTAACCCTCTTCCTCTATACTTATAACCCTCTCCTTCACTGTTCCCTAGATCTTTACGCCCGCCATAAACTTTTTCAGCAAGGGCTGCCGGGTTATTGGCGTAGGGTTTAGCAGATTCAATAGTGGGAAAACGGTTAGGAAATACTTCAGTAAGCCTCTTAGCTGAATAATTTAAATTTTCTTCTAACCGTTTAAAACTTTGAGATTCATGTTTCAATTGTCCAAGAATTAAAGCTTGTCTTTCTCTGGGAACTTTTTGCTCATCCAGTAGATTTTTTACAACTTGTAAATTATTTAGCGCCATAATCGTAGTCCTCAACGTCCAAAATATTGTCATCTGATCCGGCGATTGAGACAGACTCGCCCACACCGGAGATTGTAATGTTAACAGAAGGACGAGAAGTCCCTGCTTTATCTTTGTCGAAATAAGACATCGGAAGCATCCTATCGACCAACAGCTTCCACGCTGCCGCTTGGTTTTTATGTTCATCATCTAACGCCGCATCTAGTATGGCATCTAACACCTTACGGGATTTAGGAGATGCCATGAGCCTCGCCTTAAATTCCTCTATCGCGCTTGCATCCCCTCTTGGTCTGCCAACGGGTTGCTTGCGGGCTTCCGCTAATGATGCCTTTGAGGGTCTTCCTCGTTTTTTTCCTGAAGGGGTCGCTTGACTCACAGGGTTATCCATAATTGGTTCCTTACACTATATAGTACTCTAAAAGGTCGCTTGACTCCATCTATATAGGTTTATATAATTGAGCACTCAAGCGTTCCTATATAACTATATAAACTATGAACCTCAAGCAGACTAAGATCAAACCTCCTTAACGTCATACCCTATATAGTGCGTATTATAGCATACTTTTTCAATTTTGTCAAGTGTTTTCTTCACTTTTTTTAGATTTATTTTTAACCACGCTTGAGGGGTTAGTTTGCTGTTCTGTCGCAATCGACCTCGACAGACGATAATTCCTTTCCTTGTTAATTCTTCAATGGTAGTATGATAGTACATTTAGGGTTATTAATCAATGGGTTAGGTGTTATAGACTATATAGTAGTAGCGTTCCAATTTAGCCTTATTTTGTATCTAGGCGGGTACGGTATAGTAGCGTGCGAAGCCACCCCCTCCCCGGCCCTGTTTGTCTAGGACAACTAAGTCTTATATAAGATAGAGGAGTAGTCTTATATAAGACATAAGAGTGAGGGGCAATGAAGCACCCACTAGATAGCACAAACAGCCCAGCTTGTCAAGCCTACACAATACCCACACAAATTAGTAGGGTAATAATAATTGTAAGGTTCGTGTAAGTAATGCAGGTATAATAGAACCAAGAGGACACAATACCGCGTCCTTATACTAGGAGTAACCAAGATGCAGAAAGCTCACCTAAACCTTATCAAGTATTCACTGGCGCAGGGTTGTACTATCTCAGTATGGGATGGCGAGGAGTGGCAAGTCAAGCGCTCAACATCATACAAGGCCATCAAGGACGCAGCAGAGTCAGTAGATGAATCACAATTGAGAATCAGAGATAGCAACGACAATGTAGTAGGATGGGCTTTGGTTATCCCTGACTGTACCTTTGAGCCAGACGAATATGTTGTAGATCATACTATCACCCCATTTATGAGCCAGTGGGATGCACAATATAGTGACACTAAGTTTAAAGAGCTAGCAACCACAAAGCATTATCTGTAAACCCTTATCATAACCCTATGCACAATGGGGTTATCATTAAGGGCTTAATATCTAAGCCTTATAACCGGAGCATAGACAATGATTACGAAAGAGCAAGCACTAATTAACCTAGCACGTGCGTCGTTAGATTCTAAAACGGCATGGGCTATCTACCTAGAATGCATGGGGGGTGACACATTCGGCACACTGCGGCACCATGTCAAAACCGAAGCACGTTATGACGCATTGTGTCAAGCCTACATAGACTGCGACATTGTAACATGGACTGAGATACACGCAGCCTGGTTCCATAATGCTAAGATTGTCTTAGCTACTGACGCCGACTAAACCTTTACAATAACCCTATGAACAATGGGGTTATCAATAAGGGTTTATAGTGAACCTTTCAACCGGAGCATAGACAATGCAATTATTGACTCATCAATCGGCTAAGTTAGCCAAGACGCAAACCGACAATGTGCAAAGTGTGATCCTATACCTTGACCCATTGTATAATGTGTCGATGTGTGAGGGCGCAAGCGCAACGTGCCGGAAAACGTGCCTGATCAATAGCGGGCGGATGCGGATGGATAACGCTAAGCAAGCAAGACGCAAGCGCACCGAATACTTACACGAACAACGCGAATTGTTTATGATTCAATTGCAAGGTGAGTTATTGCAAGCCTACGCCAAAGCCAAAAAAGCTGGTAAGATGCTTGATGTTAGGTTAAACGGAACCAGTGATTTAGACTGGTCAGAAATATACGCTAAGTTTCCCGATATCAATTTTCATGAGTATACAAAGCGTACCGATCTAGCGTTACAGTTAAAACAATTTAAGAATGTTAACGTGACATTCTCTCGCCATGAAAACCACACCGATAGCGACATCAAAACAATATTGGCTGCGGGAATGAATGTCGCTATAGTATTTAAATCGACTGTTCCTAAAACCTTTAAAGGTATACCGGTAATCGATGGAGACGCGCACGATAGGCGTTGGGAAGATGTCAAGGGTTCTATTGTGGGGTTAAAAGTGAAAGGGACAAACGACATTAAAGAGATAGCTATACGACGCGGTTTCGCAGTTTAGAGCATTAAGCCTAGGGCATCGTGTGGTGTCCGTGGCCTAGCGCTTTTGCTAGATAACTGGAGCAATCAGAATGACAATTTTATCTTATCGCAATTTCTTTATCGTCACCCGTAGCAACGGTGCTGTTGACCTTATCAACCCCCACAACGAGCGTGTGCGTGTGGTTAAGAGTGTGCGCGCAGCTAAGTGGCGTGTTGGGCGTGTGCTGACGTTGGCTAATAAGGCTAAAGGGCTTATCTAATGGAGAACCATATCACACCCGCGTGTGCCTACTTCATCGCTGATTACGTCAACGATCAGATCATGCGCGGTAAAACAATCGACAAGTTTACAATCATGGGTGCGCTTGTCGCCTACTATGGTGGAACAGTTTACCCAGAGGATTCACAATGAATGACTACGACAGAGAGGCCATTGAGGCCAAGGAAGACTACGATGCTGAGCAGTACGACGTCGAGAAGGACAAAGCCATGCTTGAGGCGGATGAGTTAGCCGCCATCGTGCGTAAACAATTTATACAGGAGGGGTTATGCTAGACGAGTTAATCTTAAACAGCGCTGGTCGCTTTGTCACGGTTCAATTCTATAAGAAGTCGGGTGAGCTTCGCACCTTGAATGGTCGTATGGGTGTCATCAAAGCCCTGCGCCATCCAGTAGGGGTTGGGGTTAACCACCTAGACAAAGACGCCTACATCACCATATGGGATATGCAGAAGAAGGGCTATCGCAGCATAGCTAGGGATTCCATTGTCTCCGTATCTATTAACCATCAACACTTGGAGGCATGATGAGAGATTACGCAATTTGTCATAGCATAGGGGCTATTGATGGTTACAACGGTATGCCCTACGAAAACCCCTACGTCGATGAGCCTGAGTACGACGCCTATGAGAGCGGTTGGGAATTCGGTAATGGTCGTAGGTTAGAAGATTTTGACTTGGAGGATGAAGATGCTTTTACGCAACATAACGGTTAAGGGTTACGCTAACGAGGAGGACGGTGGAGAACCCGCTGTCTCCCTTATCATCAGATCAACCTTGGTGCAGGAGGAGCTTCAGGCTATCCTCTCGCCCATCAGAGAGGCATTTAACACCCTAGGTGATAGCATGACCTTTGATGTGACGTATAGGGATTGCGATGTATGAAATAAGAACTATGTGGACGAATTTACTCGTCTATCGTACAACCGAGAGGGCTAATGCTCTCTACTGGTTGGAAGAGAATAACCAAGAGGGGGTATTTAAATTGGTTGCGGTTAAATGAAAGTTGTGTTAGTATACGTATCCCTTGTTATTGCTGTCACCATTGGTGGTAGTGTAACAGGGGATTACATCAAAAAACAATACGAGGTGAACAGATGAGATGCACTTGCTGTAACGTGATTTTAACACCATTTGAGGCAACGATAAAGAGAGTTGCCGACAATAGCTTCTTAGATATGTGTGAGAGCTGCTTTAGCTACATATCTGACGAGGTTAAGGTGTTAACACGTGAAGATTTAAGAAGCGAGGTTGGCACGGATGTTGCTAACTATATAGACTATGAAGATAAGAGGGAATTATATGATTAACACGCTTGAGGGTAAAGAAGATGACTGTATAGGGATACAAGCGGAGGTATCCTTATACTATACATTGTCTGACGCGCACGACCTGATTAAAACAATAGGACTCAAGCAGTTTCTAGAATCCCTCTACCATGAGAAACAAGGGAGACTACTAACCATCGAGGAGTACGAAGCGATGCAGGTGTTACATGACAACTGGGATTTATAATGGCATTCAAGAAGATACATCAACCATGCCCCGACTGCGGAGGCACTGACCCACTAGCTGTTAACGAGGACGGCAGTACCAAGTGCTTCAACTGCGGAACGTACAGGAGGGACGAGGCGGCGATAGAACCCTCTACCCATACCCATGTATACACCGAGGCAAAGAAACCCGTTGTAGCCCGTTCTGATGCGTATGTGGGGGCTTTTCCAGCTAGACGGTTAACCATTGCAACCATGCGTACCTACGAGGTGGAGCAAACCACTGATGGTGAGGTGATATTCCCCTACCACAACAAGACAGGCGAAGCTATCGCTGTTAAGGTGCGGAGTAAGGATAAGCTGTTCAAGGTCGAGGGTGACTGGAAGGGTGCGGTGCTGTTCGGTCAAAGTCGCTTCCAACAGGGAGGGAAGGTGCTAACGATAACAGAGGGGGAGTTCGACGCCTTGGCTGTCCATCAGATGACAACCCTACCTGCTGTTAGTGTGCGCTCAGGTGCTCAGAGTGCTTTGTCCGACTGTAAGGCAGCGTTCGAGTGGATTGACTCATTCGACAAGGTGGTTATTTGTTTTGACAACGACGAGGCAGGGAAGGAGGCCACGAAGAAGGTAGCTGAGCTGTTGGGGTCGAAGGCGTGTATGTTCAGGCATCACAACGACTACAAGGATGCGTGTGAATGGTTAGCGCATAAGAGTGAGGCACAGTTTAGTAATGCGTGGTATGGGGCTGATGCGTACAAGCCAGAGGGCATCGTCACCATCACTGACATCAAGGAGAGGTTGTTAGCCCCACCAGTAGCGGGTGTGCCGTGGTGCTTTGATACCCTCACAGAGGTAACATATGGTAGACGTAAGGGAGAGTTGTATGCTTTCGGTGCTGGTGTTGGGGTCGGTAAGACTGACGTGTTTACTCAACAGATTGCCTATGACATTGACAAGCTGGGTCTGCGGGTTGGTGTTATCTACCTTGAGCAGAACGTGGTAGAGACAAGTCAGCGTGTGATGGGCAAGCTAGATAAGAAGCTGTACCATGTGCCTGATCTGGATTGGACGCGACAGGAGTACGAGGAGAGTGTTGACAGGCTAGAGGATCGTGAGCAGCTGTACATGATGGAGCACTTCGGTGCGATGGGATGGCGTAGTATCAAGAATATCATCAAGTTCTTTAACAAGGCTTATGACATTGACCACATCTACCTAGACCACCTGACTGCGCTGTCGGCTAATGAGCAGGATGAGAGACGTGCGCTAGACGGTATCATGGCAGACATGGCCTCACTGGCACAAGAGCTAGGCATCATCATCCACTTCATTAGTCACCTCACCACACCAGAGGGTAAGGCGCATGAGGAGGGCGGTCGTGTGTTAGAGAAGCATTTCACTGGCTCACGTGCTATCGCTAGGTGGAGCCACTATATGTTCGGGTTAGAGCGCAACAAACAGCACTCCGATCCTATTAAGCGGCAGACCACTACATTTCGTGTGTTAAAAGATAGATTTACCGGGCGCGCGACTGGGATTAAATTTGGCTTGCAATATAACCAAAAGAATGGTATACTGTCAGAATCGGTTGACCTTATGGAGGATGACAACATATGAAAGAATGGACAGTAGAGTTCGGCAGCAAGGTTATACACGTTGATGCTGACACAGCAGAAGATGCTATCAATGCCGCCTACTTAGAGATAGGCTATGACCCTGATGACGAGGTGTTTGTTTATTGTGAGGAAGAAGATGCTTGAAGACTACGGGTATTGCAGTAAGACAGGCGTATGCTTCAACCCCTTTGGCATCAAGCCTGAGTGGGTGCAGAAACGAGCATACAAGATACGACATGGGTTGTTAATTGAACAGACAGAGGAGGCATTGTTTTGAAGGTTGATATAAACGACATTCTTAGTGAGGATTTTCAAGACATAATTGTCACCAAAGAATTAAAAAGAGTGCATGGTTATATGGAGGAGTATTCAGAAAGGTATAAGCAAAAAGATCATGGGTTCGTAGCTATATTTTCTACAGACAAAGATGAAGATATAGCTCAGATCGAAACACTAAGAGAAGCACTTGAAGTTGTGCTTCAGTATTATGGAGAAGAAGTATGACTGATACTATTGGAACAGCAAGCGTAACATTAATCCGTGAGAACGAGGATGGTAGTGCAGATTATCAATGCAATTTTTCACCAGAGGAATTAGATGCGTTGACTAGACTAGGTATATTAACTGCAATTCAATTGGCGATTGAGGATGCTAAACGCCTTAACCCAGAGGAACAAGATGATTAACCCCTCTTTTGTTGAGTTGAATGAGCTAATCCCGGAAGGTGACTGGGACTATTTTGAAGACCGTGAGATGTCAATGCGCGAAGCCGCAGGAAGGATTGTTATGAAGGATGTAATTGAGACGCTAGACCAGCGTGAGAATCGTTACGGTGAGTACAAGAATGTGTCAGCCACATCGCAATGGTTAAAAGATATTATGCGTGGGGGTGATAGTTGGAATGCGATGGAACCCTATATGCAGGAGAGCTTGGACTTGATTGCTAACAAGCTGGCGCGTATCGTAAATGGTGACCCCTTCTATGATGATAGTTGGCACGACGTGGGTGGTTATGCTAAACTAGTGGAGATTGAATTAGCGAAAGGAAAGTAATGTGAACTTAGTTCTCGACATCGAGACAGACAGCAAGCAGACCAAGATTTGGTTATGCTATACCCATAACAGCGAGACAGGCGAATACATATGTCACACAAAACCGGATACACTCATACCCTTAATAAACAAAGCAGAGAGATTGATAGGACACAACTTGATCGGCTTCGACGCACCAGTGCTCAACAGGCTGTGGGGAACGAGGATTGGCTTGAAGAAAGTGAGAGATACCTTGATAATGTCAAGGCTACTCAATCCCTCTATCGAAAACGGTCACAGTTTGGCGGCATGGGGAAAGAGGCTGGGGAATAACAAGGTTGAGTACACCCGTATTTGGCATTGGATGAAAGGGTTACAATATGATAAGATTTCTACTGATCCTTATGACGATCCAGTTGATAGCCTTAACCGCTTTTATTGTAGACAGGACGTGTCAGTAACTGTTGACTTGTACAAGTACCTAGATGAACAGTTGGTTG
>JGI20154J14316_10003794_pt1 | contig 11972 bp, 9 predicted proteins | sample COG_04_FD_14316 | JGI IMG/M metagenome (IMG submission 14316) | reverse complement strand
GGTGCATGGCATACGACCGTACAGGGTTATTTGACAGAAATTAATGCCTTGACAACCAACATGCGCGAGGCAGTTGAGCAACACAATGCCTTCATCGATAAAAAAGTATTTTCTTTAACTGCAGATCCGACCCAACCCTTTAAGCAGCCCATCAAGAAAGCCATCGTGCCCTACGTAGATTTTTCACCTTTGCACAATGCCTTGGCCCATCTTAAGGTTACTGTAGAGGCCCTCGGAGAAAAGTCACTCGTTTCCTTGACCTCCAAAGGTACCCTTAATGACAAACTCATGCATGCTGAACAGGTTTTGACTTTTGCCTCAGGCCTACCTAGAAGGGGATGGTACCGGCATCAGATTTATGCACCGGGCTTTTACACGGGATATGGCGTTAAAACGCTTCCAGGCGTAAGAGAGGCGATCGAACAAGAAAATTGGGAGGAATGCCAGTCCCAGGTCACTATTTTGGCAACGACACTTCAAAATTTTGATGCCCACTTGCAGAGCATATTGGTTCTGAATTAATGCCCATACATCGCGCCAAAACATCCACCCTCAAGCTTGGGGATATTGCTCTTATAGGTATCCCCTTTGATGATCATTCTTCTTTTCTCAAAGGGCCAGCCAAGGCACCCCCATTGATCATCGAGGCCATTGAGAGTGACTCGGCCAATTATTTTACCGAGGACTTGATGGATTTAGCGGATCATTCGGATGTTTGTTGGTTGGGCAATGCCCCACTCCAAGATTATTTTGATATTGAGTCCATCATTGCTGAGATTTTAAAGGGGGGGGCGATTCCTTTTTCGATAGGCGGTGATCATTCGATTACCTATCCGATTCTGCGGGCCATGTCAGCTTCTTACCCTAGTTTAAGTATTCTGCATTTTGATGCCCATGGGGATTTATATGATTCATTGGGAGGGAATCGGCATTCACATGCGAGCCCCTTTGCTCGAATTATGGAAGAGGGCTTGGCGCAAGCATTGACACAGGTAGGTATTCGGACCTTGAATGATCATCAACAAACGCAAGTCAGTAAGTTTGGTGTAAAGGTCATAGACATGAGAAATTGGTCACCGGACATAGATTTAAATTTATCGGGACCCGTTTATTTAAGTTTTGATATGGATGTACTCGATCCTGCCTTTGCGCCTGGAGTTTCTCATCATGAGCCCGGAGGCTTCACTACCCGAGAGGTATTGCGGATGATACAAAAACTTGATTTAAATATTGTGGGCCTTGACCTAGTTGAGTACAATCCTGATCGTGACCTCAATGGGGTTACCGCCATGACGGCGGCAAAAATTATTAAGGAGTTACTGGCAAAGCTGCTTTCATTTCAAAAGTAATTTTAATCTATTAAGTTTCATTTCTCAAAATAGTTAAAGGCGATTGCCGGACGATGGTGCGACTGTTGAGCAGGCCAATACATACGGTGAGGGCAGTGATACCAAAAAAGAATCCCATGATTTCTAATAAGTCGGGCACATAGGTAAATTCAAAAATGAAATAACCCAATAGACTGGTAAAAACGACGGCTAAAAAGAGGCCTGCCAATGCTCCTAAGCCTCCCAAAAAGAAATATTCAGCTGCGATGATCTTCCATAATTGGGCCTTAGAGGCCCCCATAGTCCGAAGCAAAACATTTTCGCGCATGCGCTGAAATTTACTCAAGACAATGGCACTGATCATCACAATCAATCCCGTCCCGATACTAAATAGGGCCATGAATTGAATGACAAAAGCTACTTTTGACAGGAGATCTTCAAGGGTCTTCAAGATGAGTTCTAAGTCAATGATGGATACATTGGGATGTTGTCGTACAATGGCTTGCTGGAAGCGGGCAGAAACATCATTTTGATTAATTCGTGTGATGAGTACATGGAACTGGGGCGCTTGTTCTAAAACTCCAGTGGGAAATAAGACTAAAAAATTGGTTTGCACTCGACGCCAATCTACTTCACGAAAACTACCTATATAGGTTTTTATCAATGCTCCTTGTACATTAAAAAGCAATTGATCACCAATGTTAAGGCCTAAGTTTTCGGCATATCCATCGGATATGGAAACAAATATAGAATCATCTGGATTTTTTAATTTCCCCTGCCATGTTCCTTGAGAGATCGTTTCTGAACTGATCAATGTGTCTCGATAGGTTACGCGATATTCTCGATTAAATGCCCATTTTGGAAGATCGACCGTGGAGTCGGCGTCGGCTTGATCACGCGTCTGATTATTGATTTCTAACAACCGCATGGTGACGACAGGAACTTCTTGCAGGACCGGAAGGTCATATTCTTCAGTCAAGGTCCGAATAGCTTCTTTTTGGTTGGTTTGAATGTCAAAAAGTATGGTATTGGGTCGTTCATTCTTACCACTGATAGATACGCGATCTACAAGTAATCCTTGCATGAAATATAACATCGCTAAAAACGCCGTACTCAAACCCAAAGTCGTCACCAAAATCACCGTTTGATTATTGGGTCGATAGAGGTTTGAAATGCCTTGACGCCATACAAACCCCATCTGCTTGGGCAGGAGTTTTTTAAGTAACGCATTCAGGCCATGGGCAAGGGCGTACAACAAGGCCAACGCTGCCAAAAGAATGGATATATTGATCAAAGCATCCAACGCATCTTTAAGTTGCCAAAACATGATCAGATACAAGAAGATTAAAATACTCCCAATGATAGTGAAAAAGGGCAGATCTAATTTGAGTTTTAAAGATTCATATCCAAAACGAATGGCGGAGAGGGGACTTACTTTTCTCAATCCAATAAGTGACAGTAATCCAAAGAGAATAGAGGTAACCACACCAATAACCAACCCTGCGATAATCGCAGGCCAATAAATGGTTGGCTGAATATCAAAGGGAATAAATGATTTTGCGATTTCTGGCAAGTAAAGATGAATGACGACTCCCAAAAGGCAGCCAATAGATGCACCGATGAGGCCAAAAAAACCCACTTGAATTAAATAAATATTAATGGCTTCTTTGGCTTGCATACCCATGCAGCGCAAGACAGCTACAATTTGTACTTTACTTTTTATGTATACATAAATTGAGCTTGAAACACCCAAACACCCCAATAACAAGGCAGCAAATGCGATCAGTTCCAAAAATGAAGAAAGATCTCTAAAAGCCCTGCCCGTTTGTGCTTTTCTGTCTTCCACATTATCTACGTCATAACCCGCCTGCTCAAGAATATTTCTTGATTCTTCAAAAACATTGGTCGTATCTATATCAGGATGGAATTGAAAATAAGTGATGTAGTTGATGATACTTCCCTTCTGGATTAGACCCGTCTCATCTAAATACTTTAGGGGGATATACACTACTGGTGCAACCGATGAACCGACGTCACTTTGTCCAGGAATTTTCTGTATTTTTCCGACGATTTCAAAGCTGATGTTCCCGACCTTAATGGAATCACCCAATTGAACGCCAAATTGAAGCATCAATTTTTCATCTACTAAGGCTTTTTGCGCGATCCGAAAATCTTGTGCGGCCCTGCGGGGCTCTGTTTCTATGTCTCCATAATAAGGGTAGTTACCTTCTAAAGCGCGGATTTGTACCAAACGGGTGCCATCTGTACTGGGAAACCGAATCATTGAAGCAAAATAAACTTCATTAGATTCATCTTTGCTCAGTCGGGACATTTGGAAAAATAACGAATCAGGTAACTCAGCTTTACCACGAACAGAAACGTCTGCACCCAGCAAGTTTTTTGCTTGGCCGTCGATTTCATCCATGAGATTTTCTCTAAAAGAAGTGATGCCCACCAGCGCACCAATACCCAATGAAATAGAAGCGATAAATAGTAATAATTTACCACGACTTTTTCTACTATCTCTCCAGGCCATTTTCCAGGGCCAAGAGCGATCGTATCTGATTTTTTTTAATGGAGAATTTTTATGCACGGTTTAAAGCCTGTCTTAATGAATGATGGTTCCCCCTTTGATTTTGATAATTTGATGGGTCTTTTGAGCAAGCTCTAAGTCATGGGTGACGATGATCAATGTCGTTCCTTTTTCTTTGTTAATTTCAAAAAGTAAGGCCTCAATAGATTTTCCTGTTTCTTCATCTAGGTTCCCCGTGGGTTCATCGGCAAAAAGGATTTCAGGATTGTTTGAAAAGGCTCTGGCAATGGCGACGCGTTGCTGTTCACCTCCAGATAGTTGCGAGGGGTAATGATTTTTACGGGCACCTAAACCGACTCTTTCGAGCAAGGCAATAGAGGGTTCCATGGTGTTTTTTACACCGCGAAGCTCTAAGGGAACCTGGACATTTTCAAGGGCTGTTAAGGTAGGAATCAATTGAAAATTTTGGAAAACAAAACCAATATTTTGATTGCGAACTTGGGCCAATTCATCTTCATTAAGCTCATTGAGTGAGATATGGTTCAAGATAATTTCTCCTTCTGTCACACGATCTAACCCGGCACAAAGACCAAGTAATGTCGTTTTCCCGCTACCAGAGGGGCCAATAATTGCTACAGACTCACCTTTGAGGACAGAAAAATTAATATCCTTGAGTACTGTGAGAGCATTGGTTTTAGAGCCATATACTTTAGATAAGCTCTTAACTTTTAGAATTTCAGACATGTCCTACAATAATAAATCAGCGAGGCTTATATAAGAGGTTAAAAAAGGTTAAAGTTCCTTTTTTATTTTAAAAGGTCCTTTAGCAGATTCAGATCTTTAAATGCCCCCTTTTGAATATTAATGCTTTGACTTGTCTAATTTACAACTTAATCAAGACGAAATCATGAGATTTTTAATGGGTTTCCTAGTACTTTTATGGGTAGGTTGTCAGGTTCCAAAAAAAGAAAAATCGGGCCCTACTTTGCCGGAAAAAGGGGTCGCAGAATCCTTGCTCCCCTCTCAAAAAAAGGTCATTTTATTTTTTGGGAATAGTATTACTGCGGGTTATCAATTAGATATGAATCAGGCATTTCCGGCCATAATTCAGCAAAAAATAGATTCTTTGGGCTTAAGCTATCAGGTAATTAATGCCGGATTAAGTGGAGAGACCACTGCCAGTGGTAAGAATAGGATAGATTGGGTGCTGCGAACCGTACCCGATATTTTTATTTTGGAATTAGGGGCGAATGATGGTCTTAGGGGGCTCCCATTAAAAGAGACTCCCAAAAATCTACAAGTCATCATTGATAAAGTAAAATTGATTAACCCTGAGGTGAAAATCGTCATTACTGGAATGGAAGTTCCTCCAAATTTAGGGGAAGCCTATACCCGCCAGTTTCGTAATATTTTTCCAACACTTGCCAAAAATAATGCGGCAGTGCTGATCCCTTTTTTACTTGTGGATGTTGCAGGCCGGCCTAGTTTGAACTTACCTGACGGCATTCACCCTACTCCAGAAGGCCACCTTTTAATAGCTGAATTGGTCTGGGAAACGTTGTTGCCACTTTTAGAATTGAATTGATGATCATAGAACAGATCGAATATTTTTTTATTCAAGGCGCTAACTTTGTGTGGGGCTTGCCGCTGCTCATCCTTTTGTTGGGAGGAGGATTTTTCTTCATGATGTATTCAAGGTTGCTCCCTTTTAAATACCTAAGACATGCTTTGGAGGTGTTGACGGGAAAATATGATCAGGCCCATGATGTAGGAGAGATCAGTCATTTTCAGGCTTTGGCGAGTCATTTGGCGGCGACCATTGGTATGGGAAATATCAGTGGTGTAGCTGTGGCCATAGCGACAGGCGGCCCAGGGGCCATTTTTTGGATGTGGATCAGTGCTATTTTTGGTATGTCTACTAAATTTTTCACGTGTACTCTGGCGGTTATGTATCGGGGAAAAGACTCCAATGGAGATTTACAGGGGGGTCCCATGTACGTCATTAGCGAGGGAATGGGTGAAAAATGGCGTCCATTGGCCATATTTTTCTGTGTGGCAGGCTTTTTCGGTGCCACACCCATTTTTCAAGCCAATCAAATCATAGCTGCAGCCAATGAGATTGTATTTCAACCCGCTGGAATAGAAGCTTCTTTATCTGGAGACTTGGTTATGGGACTGGTTCTGACTCTTTTAACAGGCATTGTTATTTTTGGCGGGATACAGCGGATCGGTCTTTGGGCAGCACGTTTGGTGCCAGCGATGGTCATACTCTATTTAATCAGTGTAGGCTGCATCCTTTTTTTAAATGCATCAAATATTATTCCCTCCTTATTGTTAATCATAGAGGATGCCTTTTCAGCAAATGCTGTATTGGGGGGTGCGGTTGGGGCTATTATTTTGGCTGGGGCGCGCCGAGCGGCATTTTCTAATGAGGCAGGTATCGGTACGGCTCCGATGATGCACGGCGCTACCAAAACNGAAGAACCGATCAGGGAGGGACTTGTGGCCATGCTGGGGCCTGCCATCGANACNTTATTGGTNTGNACNTTAACGGGTTTATGTATCCTAACGACCGGAGTTTGGGAATCTAGTGAATTNAGTGGGATTNCCTTGACGGTAGAAGCTTTTCGGACAAGTCTCCCTTTGGTGGGCTCCTATATTTTGGCACTTTGTGTGTTGGTATTTGGATTTACAACTATTGTAGGATTGTCTTATTATGGCCGTAAATGCTTGTCTTTTATCATAGGGGCTAAATACGGATGGTATTTTAATTATTGGTATGTAGGAATCATTATTGTGGGTTCAGTAGCTACATTGGGTGCGGTCGTGAGTTTGGTTGATATGGCTTATGGCTTGATGGCCTTTCCCACCATGATTTCTGCGGTGATATTGGCACCTAAAGTGATGAAAGCGGCTAACATTTATTTCAAAAAGATTGAAAATTAGGTGCTATTTATGTTTTTATTCTGTTTTTCGGATCTCAATCACAGGGATTGACTTGAGCATAGTTATTTAAAAAAGGATAACTCTATATATTTGCAGGGGCCATGAGGTTAAAAAATACATGAGAATAGTTATTGCAGGTGCAGGTGAACTTGGATTTCACTTAGCCAAATTACTCGCAATAGAAGAGCAAGACATTACACTCATTGATGAGGATGACAGTGTTTTGGATCAAGCGAGAAACCAATTTGATGTGGTCACTGTCGTGGGTAGTGCGACGTCCATTAGTGTTCTCACTGAAGCCAATATTTCTAAAACAGATTTATTGATTGCCGTTACTTCTGATCAAGAAACCAATATCGCTGCCGCGATCATTGGTAAAAAATTGGGTGCTAAGAGGACCATTGCTCGAATTTCCAATATTGAATTTTTAAAGAAAAAAGAGCTTCTCAACTTGAAAGATGTGGGTATTGATGAACTCATTTCTCCAGAGTTATTGGCGGCGCTGGAGATCAAGAGATTGTTAAAAAAGACGGCATTAACAGATACTTTCGAATTTGATAAAGGCATTTTGTCTTTAGTGGGGATTACCATTGATGAGGAATCTCAATTCCTCAATAAAACTCTTACCGAAACGGCCTATATGGCTTCAAATCATGATTTTACCACGGTGGCTTTGCTCAGAGATAATGAGACGATTATTCCGCATGGTGAAAATAAATTCAAGAAAGATGACCATGCTTATTTTATTGCTGAGCCGACGGGGATTGATCAAATTTTACAACTTTCCGGTAAAGTTAAATCTGAGGTCAAACATTTAATGATTTTAGGAGGAAGTAAGATTGGCATCAATACGGCCCGGGAGCTGAAGAAAAAATATAAAATCAAGCTCATTGAAGAAGACAAAGAAAAATGTTTTCGCCTAGCAGAAGAACTCCCCGATACCATGATCATCAACGGAGATGGAAGGGATTTAAAATTACTAAAAGAGGAAGGTATTGATAGCATGGATGCGTTTATTGCTGTAACGGGTAATTCCGAAACCAATATCATTTCTTCATTGGTGGCCAAGGATGCCGGTGTTAAGAAAACCATAGCCTTGGTTGAAAACATTGATTATATTCATTTATCTCAAAGCATCGGCGTAGATACGATGATCAACAAAAAACTTATTGCCGCTAATTTTATTTTTAGGCACATACGAAAAGGAGAGGTAGTCAATATCACCAGTGTGCATGGAGTGGATGCAGAAGTACTCGAATTCGAAGTTAAAGAAGGGGCAAAGATTTTGCTTGATGAATTACGCAATTTAGATTTCCCACGGACAGCGGTAATCGGAGGGGTTATCAGAAAAAATAAGGGTTATACGGTAAGAGGAAACTTTAATTTTGAATCAGAGGATCGTGTTGTCGTACTATCTAAACCAGAGTGTATCCATGCAGTGGAACATTATTTTAAATAATTTTTGATGTTTAATTATAAATTAATCATTAAAATCATGAGCATTCTTATGGTGCTCAACGGTATTTTCATGTCGATTTGTCTGCCTTTCAGCTGGTATTTTGGAGGTGAAGATTTTAGAGCTCTATTAGGATCTGCATTGATTGCCATATCTTTAGGTACGGTCATGTGGCTATTGACACGTAATTCGATTAATAAAGAATTACGTAAACGTGAAGGGTATTTGGTGGTCACTATTGGCTGGTTGGTGATGTCTTTAATTGGAACATTGCCGTATATGCTGAGTGGGGAGATCACAAACTTCACAGATGCATTTTTTGAAACGTTATCCGGATTTTCTACAACCGGGGCCACGATTTTAGAAGATATTGAATCGGTCAGTAAAGGGATCTTGTTATGGAGAAGCATGAGTCAATGGATAGGTGGTATGGGAATCATTGTGCTTACTGTAGCGATATTGCCTATTTTGGGAATTGGCGGTATGCAGCTTTTTGTAGCAGAAGCTCCTGGGATTTCACCGGATAAATTTCAGCCTCGAATCAAAGAAACCGCTAAGAGATTATGGATTATTTATATAGGTTTCACGGGATTAGAAATGATTTTCCTGATGGTGGGAGATATGACTTTTTTTGATGCATTAAACCACAGTTTAACGACAATGGCTAGTGGAGGATTTTCAACGAAGAATAGCAGTATTGCCTATTATGATTCGGCATATATAGATTTTATTATTGTGACGTTCATGTTTTTAGCGGGCACTAATTTTACCATGATTTACTTTGGTTTGCATGGTCAGATAAAAAAAGTCTTTCAGAATCAAGAATTCAGAACCTATGGTATTTTTTGTTTGGTTATCACGATATTTTGTATGCTAGGGATCTGGATGAATGGAAATGAAAATTTAATAGATTCGTTTAGATACAGTATTTTTCAGGTCGTTTCAATTATCACCACTACTGGATATATCACAAAGGATTATACGGCTTGGACACCTTTATTGACCATGCTTTTTTTCTTTCTCATGTTTGTGGGTGCTTCTGCAGGGTCAACGGCTGGGGGGATTAAAATAATCAGACATTTAATTTTAGTAAAGAATAGCTTTTTGGAATTTAACAGACAAATTCATCCATCAGCCATATTGCCTTTGCGGCTCAATGGGAGGACTGTAAATGGTGAAATTACTTTTCAAATTCTTGCTTTTGTCATGTTATATCTGACCATTTTTGCTTTAGGTTCCTTGGGAATTGCCTTGCTAGGCGTAGATTTGGTGACCGCTCTGGGTGCGGCCGCATCCTGTCTAGGCAATGTAGGGCCTGGGATCGGATCCGTGGGGCCCGTTGCTAATTTTGCGCATATGCCTACCGTTGGAAAATGGATACTTTCTTTGTTGATGTTATTGGGTAGATTAGAGCTTTTTACCGTATTAATATTATTTACCCCATTTTTTTGGAGAAAAACATAGTTATGATTTTGTTGGAATATATAATTTGGAGTCCTGATCCCGTCATTTTTAAAATTCCCTTATCCTTTTTGGGTTTACCAGATCGTCCCATTGTGTGGTATGGTTTATTGTTTGCGATGGGATTTATTATCGGTCAACAAATTTCTTATAGAATTTTCAAGGCAGAGGGTCATTCTGAGAAGGATGTGGACACCTTGACTACGTTCATGGTTATTGCCACTATATTGGGTGCTAGACTGGGACATTGCCTATTTTATAATCCCAGTTATTATTTGTCAGATCCTATTGAGATTTTGAAAATTTGGGAGGGAGGTTTGGCCAGCCATGGGGGTGCGATTGGAATATTTGTGGCCCTTTGGTTATATGCTAATTATGACATCAGGTCGAAATGGATTTTGGTTATTCCCACAAGTTTTTCTGTAAAAAAGCGAAAAAAAGAAGGTCAAAGTTATTTATGGATTTTGGATAGGGTGGCCATTGTAGTGGCCATTACCGGAGCACTTATCCGAACCGGGAATTTCATGAATTCGGAAATGGAGGGTGTGAAAACAGGAACGGATTACGGCGTTGTGTATGCCAGGGCAACTGAGGGAGTATTGAATTTTGATGAAAATGTAATTGAAGAAGTAGTCTTTGAGGAGGAGGTCTATGATCCCGGAAATCCTGGATATTTACCTTTGAAAGCGGTTCTGAAATTGAAATCAGGTGTTCAAGCGGATGAAGCAATGAAACACTTTATAAATGGCCAATTGGCCTACAGTCTCAACAATTATCAAGAAGTGGTGGAACATGTTGATTTTACTTCGTCAAGAGGAGGCCTTGATTATCAAATCATTGATGAAGCGGGAGTTGAGCAGATAGAAATTAAAGCTACAGGGGTCCTTCGGCATACACCGCAGTTGTATGAAGCTCTGGCTTGTCTCATCATTGCCTTCATTTTATTGGCTCTATGGAATTACAAAAGAGCTACGTTAAATGACGGTATAATTTTTAGTGTCTTTATGGTACTCCTTTGGGGGGACCGGTTCTTCAATGAATTTTTTAAAATGGATCAGGAAGCTTTTGAGGCGAGTTTACCTATCAATATGGGTCAAATTCTTAGTATACCTTTGATCTTAATAGGTCTGGTGGTATTTCTAAAGACTGTACAAAAGAGAGAAGAGGTTTAAGATTAATTATTTGGGAGAAGGGTTATGTCGGAATTGATAATACGAGAACGCTCTATCAAAGCGCCCTTTTCAAATTCAGTGATTAAGCTGGACAAAGGGATTTTTTTATTCAACGGCGCATAGTTGATATAATCTTGAACCAGCAGGCCATTCACTCTTCGCTTATTAATGGCAGATCTAAATCTAACGCCGCCGCCATCGGTAATATAATTATAGGCCAAATAATCAATTTCAAAAGTGTTTACATCGATCCAATAGAGATATTCATCTTCAAAATCCTCACCCCCATTTTCTATTTGAAAAGAGACTTTAATTTGATAATAGTTCTCACCTTTGATCTGTTTTATTCCCTGATCTATTTTTTTAACCGCGAGATCGTTTAACAGGTAGGGGAGTTGAAAAAAATAAAGCACGGAATTTATAGATCTACTGTATTTTTCGGCCCATTCTTTCTCGATTTCTATCGAGACGTCATTTTTTTTTCGAGAAAAATCGGTACTATTGATCAACATATCTTCTATGAGTGCAGAACCGTTTTTAAAAGATCTTGTATAAGTGTATTCGGCATCGGATCGCCTTGCACTGTATTGCTTATCTCTGAATAAAAAAGACAAGGTGGCATTCTCGAAAAGATGTTGCCCATGTGCTATGATTGCTTGATCAATTACTTCTTGGCCTTTGTGTATAGATGTTTTTTTTTGAGATGAGGAGGCCTTATTTTCGCAAGACCAAATGAAGAGCAATAAAACACCAAAAAAGCCCCAATTTTTTATGATTGGGATAAGGCTTGGACTTAAGTTTGAAATGCAATTAAAAGAAAAGGATTTATATTTCATAGGAATGGAAAGTAGATGAATAAGCGTCACCTTAATAAATAGAGATCACATTATATTTTACATAGATGATAAAGTTAGGCTTATACTTTCGCTTATCGATAATGACTACCCTGATATTTTTGATAAGTTGTCAAGGCACTGATGATAGAATAGGGGCGATCACACCGGTGCCATCCTCTTTTACCAATGTCCTCATTAAGTTACCGATCTCTGAGCTAGAAGAAGGGATTAATAAAATTT
>JGI20154J14316_10003793_pt1 | contig 11972 bp, 14 predicted proteins | sample COG_04_FD_14316 | JGI IMG/M metagenome (IMG submission 14316) | reverse complement strand
CACCGCATCAAGGCGAAACTCGTCTGTGTATCTCTTTGCCATTCCATATCTCCTTCATAGCAAATAGTGCTCGAAAGAGACCGGAACTGAACCGTGACAAGGCCACTGACCGGTTGTAAGGCTTTCGATACCTCTTCTTAGGTGATGGTGGTTCTAGGTCTCCTTTTCATCAGACACCAAATCCTCAATGAAATCGCCCCACTGTTGCAACGCATCACGCCTTTCTTTTAGGTATTCACCATGCTGATAGATGGCAGCGACTCCGCGAACCTGTCCAGTGACATGGTTCAGAATTTTGTCTGCGATAACAGGGCTAATACCGAGTTTTTTGGTGCTATGGGTAGCAAAACTCCGTCGAAGATCATGGAAGCGCCAATTTATAACGCCGCTCAAAATATCAAGCCGTTTTTTGACTTTGCTAAAGCCTGATACTGGCGTTGTCCCATTCGTAGTAAAAAGTAGGTTTTGTCCGTCAATCTTGGGTAGGTCCTGAATGATATTCAGTGCTTGATCTGACAATTGAATTTGATGGGGTCTGGCATTTTTAGTCCTGCTTGATGGTAAGTTCAGGGTGCCATCTTTAATGGAAATTTCGTTCCAGCTTGCCTGAGAGACTTCTCTAAGGCGGGCGCCTGTTAACAGAAGCAACTGGAATAAAGGTCCCCATGGATAACCCATCTGGTCACACGCGGCCCAGAAGTCTTTCATCTTATTCAAACTTAAAACGCGATCGCGGGTTTTCTCTTTAGACGGTGGCCTAATGGCTTCAGCGGGCGACTGTTCAAGAATGTGTCGTTCCTTGCATCAAGAGAAAAACCGCTTTGTGAATGCCAAAACCCGGTTAGCTGCAATCGGGCTTCCAGCATCAACAATCGTGTCAATTAGCCTGTTAACATCGCGCTTGCTAATAGATGCGACGGGCATAGAGCCGAATGCGGGCAGAGCGTGCTTGTACATGGCTATCTTCACTTGATCGGCGCTTTTGTTTTTAGCCTGATCTTTTTTCAGCCACTCATCGAGGATAACTTTAAACAGGTCTGTCCTTCTCTGCCCCTGCGTCAGTCCATCCGCCATATCGGAAAGCACGTTGGGGGCTTTTAGGCGTGCGGTGGCTAAAGTTATGTCTGGGTATCTGCCAAACGTAGATCGCAGCATGCGCCCTTTGAAACGCCGCATCATGAACCAGCTTTTTGTCCCTGACGTTGCGACCCGCAAACCTAGACCCCGCATACTAGCGTCAAACAGGTCGTAACGCTTGTCGGCAGGCTTAGCCTTCCTAATTGTGAGTTCGGTTAGAGGTTGGTGCACGATCTTGGGCATTGGGTTACGAAAAGCATAAGCTTCCATGCAACGCTATGCAATGCAATGCAATGCTATAAGAACCTAAATCACTGTTATTATGAATAAAAGCATATAAAATGAATACTGATGAAAGCCCATACAATTAGGGGTCATGTAACTTTTAATCAGTGGGTCACAGGTTCAAATCCTGTACGGCTCACCACTGATATCAATGACTTAGCAGGTTTTGGTCTCGCTGCGACAATTGCATAGTAGACACATAGTAGACATCGTGCATGGTTTCGTTGTTGGACGACACTGATATAAAAAGCTGCCTTAGATTCAAATGGTTGGATTACTCTTGATGATTCTTATCGTGGGGGGCATGGGCCACGGGGGGTATACCCGTTATTATACACGACCTCTGCCAGAGATGGGGTTTTTAGAATCGTTAAAAGGTAAAAGGAAATATTGCTGGCTGGGACCATTCAATCTATTTAAAATGACTTTGAATTTGAGTGTCCATCAGTTAGGGACATACACACCGTTTTCATATTTGATTGAAAATGACAGTGAGCCATCTTCTTCATAATCCTCCTGCAGCCCGTGCATTTTCCCATCCTTGTAGTTCCACCTGTATTTCAGTTGACCGTTTTCATGATAGGTTTCATGCGGTCCGTTTAGTTTACTGTCTGTGAGGTTGAACTTGGACTTTAATTGGCCACCTTCATAATACTCTTCTCCTAGCCCTTGTGTTTCCCCATCTATGAAGTTGAACACTGTCTTTAACTGTCCGCTCTCATAAGTAGTCTTCGCAGCTCCAGTAAATGGCATGGTCAGGAATTTATTATAAACCAAACCATCCCCCGGATTTTCAACAAGGTCTTTCCACAGAACAGTCTTTCCCAAACTGATACTAGAAATTAGACAAAACGTAATACTCAGAAAAATGGCTCTCATTCAATTCACCCTTGGTTAACACTGCGGGGTTGCATCTGAACCATACTTATCTCTGTTTCTAATTCAATGTGTCTGAAGCATTTGTCAGAGACAGGGTTGGAGTAATTTTAAAATGGTTCGGAGCGTTTTAGATGCAATCATGGTATTGGAATTTTTTCATGCACTACGACTTGAGGTCGTTTCATTTTTGTCCGTCACACTTCAGCCTCCCAGAGAGTGCATGAGTTAAGGTAATGATTTAATAATCCAAAAGCATATTTTATTTTTAAGGTAAAAGGGTCATAATTCATTTGGTTTTCAGCCATCAAGAAAATGTTAGTATCAATCAATGGAGGGTAAATATGTCTTTTGTAAGCATAAGAGAAGTCACACCGCACACAGGCAAAGAAATTATATTAAGAGAAAGATTGCAGAAAATTTCAGCAGTCATGGAAGAACATGGTGCGAAGTCAGGACTGTATTCGGTTGTAGCTGGAGACGGTGCAGGTCGTTTTGATTTGCAAAATTGGTATCCCACTTTGAAGGCGGCAGTTACGTCCTTTCAGGCTTACGGCGCTGATCCAGCATACCAAGAAGTTATGAAGATTCGGGCAGCCGATCCTGTTGGCGAGGTGGAAGGCCCTTGGATTGGCCGCATGATCTACGGCGCACCAAAAGGTTTAAAGCCGGTTGTGATGCATAGGGACTACCATGCTACTAGGTCTGCACTACCGCAAATATTGGATCTTGCGCCAAAGTTAGAAGAACTAATGGCTTCAGTTGACGTTGAAGTTGGTATCGGCGTGCCAATGGTTTCTGGTGACCATGAAATGGTTCGTATCGTTTATAGATTTAACTCAATGGACCATTGGGGCGAAACTGCTGACCAGATGGTTTCTGATGAACGGTTCAGATTGTTGGTAGATCAGGGTCACAAACTTGGAACTCTCAAAAATTCTAGAATTTTAGTTTCAGTCTAATGTATTAAAACTTAAAAGTTAGGTCATCGCTTAGCTGTGGCGTTTGACCTAACTATGTGCTGCAACTATGTTTAGCCGGTTATGGCTGGAGGGACTGATAGTAAAATCTAATCATGACAATCTCAATCACTCCTAAAGACCAAGACACCTTCTCAGTCACCGTAACAGGTAGCTCCACCACAACTCACACTGTGACCATCTCTGACCAGATACACTCAAAGCTCACAGGTGGTAAAATCTCCAAGAAGACCTTGCTGGAAAAGTCCTTTGAGTTCCTGCTTCAGAGAGAACCCAACACGTCTATTCTTGCCAAGTTCAAGCTTGAAGTAATCTCCCAATATTTCCCGGATTATGCTAAACAATCCTCAATGTGGAAGTAGATAAGCCACCAACATCAAGCCCAACATAGGACCCGCTGTGATAGGAACCCTGATCTTCATTACGCTGATTATTTTTCTAGGCGTCTTGTTTAAGAAGCCCAAACACAGAAGGACCAAGGGTTTTATTCCAAGGCCGATCAGCAAGTCTTTCAGCCGCAATCCCAATAATAAGAAAAAATAATACTCAGTTACCGAACGGCCATCTGGGAGATGGCTATTCAGTGGTGCCGCAGTGATTTTCATTATCTGATAAAGATGATGAGTTTTGGGGGTTTTTGTGTTACACTGATACTAAGACGGGCAACAACACCGTCACTTAGAGCAGTAAAATACTTCAGGCTTCCTTTTTCTCCCGAGGGAAGCCTTCTGTTTGTCTGGGGTAAATTTAGCCAAGTCTTTTCTCGATCAGTCTCTACGTGTAGCTCCCTAACAAGCATCTTCCCAGAACTGGTACAGTAATCAACAGGCGAGATTCAATCGGAACTGACGACCGCTTCATTATCAACAGTGTAAAATCCAATATTCCCAACTGTTGTGTTTTTGCCCCAATCACGATGCATCATTACGCCATTGACTATATAAAGATTCTCTACATCGTAGGTTTCAAAGCCATCACCTGTGTGAACATAGATATACGTTCCTTTGAGGTTCTTTTTTAATGAGATATCAGCCATGGAGTAAGCACCATCTATCCTTCTGATAATAGCGACTTCAGTATTTTTGCCCCAATCGCTATTTATTAGGATGCCATTTTTAATATACAAATCTTCTATTTTGTAGTTTTTAGCATAGATCCAAACAAATTCATTATTCAATTCAATGTCATCAAAAATTTCGTTCAGTATTTTCCAAACTTGAATTGGGTTCCTGATTTCGTTTTCAACATTTGCATCTTCACCTTCATAGAACCTAAAATATTTTGGGTCCGAGGAGGCAGCAATCCCTTTAATGATCGTTAGTACCTGATCGTAATCGGTAACTCGCTCATCAGTAAAATAACAAGAACCCTCATAAATTGCGATACCAGTGCCTGCCACCGCACCTGCGATAATTGTTACAGGGGCCATGAGAACCGCACCTACCGTACCGATTGCTCCTGCAGTACCGCCCATGATACCGACAGTGCCAGCAGCAGACACCCCCCCAGCAGTAGAGCCTAGCATTGTAGCTCCAGTTATCGCATTTGTAAGCGTGTAAAAACCAGCCGCTTTTGCTGCGACGCCTGCCGTTGCAACTCCTGTAGCTGCCGTTCCAACACTTGCTGCGCCGCTGCCCCCTACAAGCTCACTTGGGCGGTAATCACACACTTTTGCTAGGCTACTTGTTCCAATTAGAATAGCAATCAAGCTCACTGCAGACTTTAACATTTTCAATTTCAACCTCAAACTTCCTATACTGGCGTCTATTAAGTATTAAAATGATATACTAATCAAGGGAAACTATGTTTAAATTTTTAAAGAGCGTAGTCTTACTAGCGTGGCTTTCTACCACTTTGGTGGCGTTAAGTATTGGTATGGCAGTATGGTCTTTTCAACTTTCAGTTGGAATGGCCAAACTTTCCGCAGAAGCAGCGGCCACCGCAATCAGGCATCGCAAAGAAGTATTGAGAACAGTGGCGAGGGTAAAAGCTAAAGCTCGCTTACAAAGAACTGTCGCCATGATTCCAATTGCGGGAATAGCCGCAGGAGCGTATTTCGAGGAGCAAGAATATCAAGAATGGCTTGCAGAAAATCCCGATGGAACACGGCAAGAATACGCCTGTGGACTTGCACTCGTCACAGCTGAAGTAATGGACGAAGTTCTTCAGGCGCTTCCAGACAAAGTTCGTCCATCACCACAATGGATCAGTGAGCAAGTTCCTGAATGTGAGACTCCCTAACAAGCATCTTCCCAAAACTGGTACACTTGCTACCAGCATGATTTATCTACAAGAAATACGTGAGGAAGCACACGCATAGATTGTTATAGATTAACGCTATGGTAAACAACAATTTGTATCCCCATCTGGTTTTCATCAACAAACCAAGCCACCAACATCTTGCAAAGTGTGACGGGTGTGACGGGTTGAATCAAAAGTCTGACGGTTTTCAAAAGTTATGTTTTGACCTGTCACAGGTATTACTTCTTGGTACATTGTGAAGGCCTTAAGGTTTTCAGCTGTCTGTTTTAGAACTTAAATGGTACCAAAGTGTAAGTAGGTATTTTACATTTTGTAATACACACATCTAACCGGTTTTTTTAATGACTAAGTTGCGTCCAATAGAAATTCTTATGGCATTAACAGTCCCACTTGTGTGGGGCATGGGATTTGTTTTCGCAAAGGGAGCTATATTCCATTTCCCACCAATTTTATTAATGGCTTTCCGTTTCACTCTCACCGCACTAGTGCTTGTTTGGTTTGCTCGCATTCCCTATGGAAACTTACGGCATATTTTTATAATTGCGATTGTCGGCGCAGCAATCCAGTACAGTCTGACATTCACGGGTTTAAAAGGTTTGGAGGCAGGAACAGCGGCATTAATTGTCCAGCTTGAAGTGCCATTTTTAGTTTTATTAGGAACTTTTTTACTTGGTGAGACACCCAGCCAGCGCAAATGGGTAGGCATAGGGATTTCTTTTTGCGGTGTTGCTGTGATGACCCAGCAGGAAGAACTGAGTGGTAGCTTGGAAGCAATTATACTTGTAATTGCTGGTTGCTTTACTTGGGCGCTAGGTCAGGTAATGATCAGAAAACTCAAAGAAATTGAAGGTATGCAAGTCACAGCCTGGATTGCTGTGTTTGCTGCGCCCCAATTGTTTTTTATGTCTGCTATATTTGAAGAGGGCCAGATTGAAGCAATAAGAAATGCGAACGCACTCGTATGGGGAACAGTTCTCTACTTGGGGTTGGTTATGACAGCGTTCGGATATTTTCTATGGAACACTCTTATCCGCCGTCATGACGTAAGCAGGGTGGCGCCATTCCTTTTATTATTGCCATTTTTTTCCGTAATAGGAGGCATTTTGCTTCTTGGTGAGCAACCCACACTGGCAAAGTTCGCAGGAGGATTTATTATTATCTTTGGAGTTGCCATTATCACTATCAATCCGTTATCTTTTATACGCCAAAAATCCAAAACGTGACGGTTTTATTTATTGCCAATACTACATAGAAAAATTGGGCTTTAAGAAATGATTGAAAAAGAATTACTGCTCACCGCCCGTAGGAACCTACCAGAACACTTACGTGTCCTTGCTGAAAAATACCCAGCAACATCTTGGCAGACACACCCAAACTTCAGTGACCTTGCGTCCTTCTGGTTGGAACGACACTCCATGTTCCGTGAGCTAATCAAGCGTATCAAAGAGCTGTCACTGTCCAAGATGGACAATAGAGAAACCGAAAGGTTTCAGGCTGAGCTAAGTCGTTACAGTGGCTTCTTTCTGGAGCAACTGCATGGTCATCACACGATTGAAGATCAGCATTTCTTCCCACAGCTCTCAAAGCTGGACCCAAGGCTGGACCGTGCGTTTGAAATCCTAGACAGCGACCATGAGGAACTGCATTTCTACATCAATGAATTTGGTGAGAAAACAAATGTGGTCTTGATGAGTGGTCAGGACAAAGATCAAGACAGAGATAATATCAACCATCTGTTTGAGACCCAGGTGAACTTTGAGAAGTTCCTACACAGACACCTGACGGATGAGGAGGAGATTATCGTCCCTCTGATATTAGAATACGATCCTGACTTGAGGCACTGATCTGGATGATTGTCAGGATGTAATCTTGCGGATCCACATCAGCTAATCCTTATCGTTACTAATATAGAGTAAGTGATACATGGTGTATGTCATGGGGTGACTTTGGGTGGCAGCTTAAGGGATGCTTGGGTTTTTATTTCTATTTTTGAATAGAGGGAAAAGGATCTTGAGGTGTACTTTAAGTAGGTCTTACGGTCTTTGTATTTAACTTAGAACGACAAAAGAAATAAGTCCTTCAAGGCCAGCTTAAGATGTTCTATTTCTTTTATTTTTATAAAAATAGAAATATCCAAGTCATCTTTAAGTAGCTATAGCTATGCCCCTCAAGCTCCCTTATTAGATAATTCATGTTTGAAGAACTAATAAAAGAAATTACCAAAGAGCTTGAAGCTAAAGAAAGCCGAAGTCGGGCAAGAAGAGAAGGTAATCCCCCCATTTGTGGGGATTACCCGGTGTGTCTGGGTTTGGAACCAAACTCGCAAATTTCGCCTGAAAATCTGGATGCAATGAACCAGCCTTCGTAAATGCGGTAATAGTTTTAGCACCATTGATAATTCCAGTATCTGTCCATTCTTCATTGCGTCTGATGTCTACGATCAAAACGCCATTGGATTGATATGTCATCAATTCTTTTGGAGACAGGTCTTTGGCTAACGCTGGAAGGGCCAGTACTAGGGCCATTACAGTAAGCAAATATTTCATCATTCAATCACCCTCAAAAACTGTGATTGGATCAACCTTTTGATCCGCAACAGCGTCAACATGGTACTCTTTTAATACAAACCTCCCGTCCTCAAACTTCCACGTACCACCCTCAGATTGATCACCATGCCCCACCCATTTTTCATGAGTTGAAATCTCATCGGTTTCAGGGTCAAAAGCCGCATTCATCAACTCATTGACAGCCTCAAGACCAACAACACGTGATGATGACAATATAGGTTTGGCAAAATAGATTGGCTTAAGTGATCCTTGGTCTGATCTTTGGAACCATATTTCAGCTAAATTATACGCATGTAAACGACACCCAATCCGATAGATTGAATGCTCACCCACCGTGTGTACTTGGTTCATCCTAGTATGACGGTATGCATCTTCAAAATCATAGCAGTCATAAACGCCAAGAGTTTTTGCAAAGGCTACAACCTCATTCAATTCATCCTTTTCTAATTCAGACGCCCACCCTAGTGAGCTTAGAAAGGTTAGTACTGATACTGTGATTGCAAAGATTTTCTTTTTCATACTTCAACCTCTTAATCCACCATATCACCTTCCCAACCAGGGTCATAATACTGATGATAACCATCTGCCACTGCCTGAAACACAGGCCTGAGGGTTTCTATCTGAGAGATGATGTATTGAGATGTTACGCTGCCACCTGACTTATGATTCAAGGCCCTGCGAATATTCTCATATTCCACCCCTTGAGCATTTGCATGTGTCGCAAAGGTGCGCCTTAGGTCATGTAGTGAGAAGGATAGCTCCGTAGCGGCCTTGATGCGCCTGAGTTGTGACTTAGGCTCTGTCATATGATTAGTGCCATACCGTGCAGGAAAGACCCACTCAGAGTCACGTGAAACCTCTTGTTGCTTTCTCAATAGCCACTTGCTCAGTGAGGACATGGGAACGTGATGATTTGACCCGTTCTTTGTATCTCTGACAAGGAAAGTTTCTTTATGCCAGTCCACATCACCCCACTGTAAGGAAAAAGCCTCAGACTTTCTCAGTCCTGTTGCCATCAGCAGCATGATGTAATTGATACCCTGATTGGTCACGCCATGAGCGGGTGTCTCAGGCCAGTCTTTTGCATCATGAAAGAACGTGATCAGTTTGGAGATATCACGGTCCTCAAGGTAGCCTTCTCGTTTCTTAATGCAGCGCTTGATGCCCTTCTGTTTGAGAACATCAACAGGGTTCTCAGTGATTAGACGTTCTCCGTTCACCTCATCTGCCATTGCATAGTTAAAGACAGCAGAGATAATTCTGAATGCTTTGCTTGCTGTTGCATGACCCCGATTGTCACGAGTATCTGCAAAGACCTCTTCAACATCCTGTCTGGTAATATCTCGTATGGGTCTTTTGGCCCACGGCAAGAACACCAACCTGAAAGTGGTCCAGTAATCCCTTTTGGTAATGTCCCCCAAATCTCTGTTGGCAGTGTAAGAAATAAACACTTCAGTGACTGACTTGGAGAGGGCGTGCAGACGAGCTGCTTCTGCTTGCTTGGCTTTAACTGGATCAATACCTGACTGCATGAACTGGATGAAGTGAGCTGCACGTTCCCTGGCATCAGCGACAGAGAGGGCAGGGTGCTGTCCCAAGGTGATACGCTTGGTTGCGCCACCCCGTATTCTGCCCTCCACAATGAAGGACATGCGACCACTGGGCATGACCTTAACTCCAAAGCCCACCAATACGCTGTCACGAATGAAGCGGTCAGAAGAGCTTGGCTTCAAACCGTTGACAAATCGTTGGGTGATTCTCGCTGTATTTGGCATAGTAGACACATAGTAGACAATATTTTAGTAGACAAATAGCAGACAAAACGCATAAATACACTTATAAAATAAAATAAATGCAGAATATAACAGGTTATTATGTACAAACCCTATTACTTATAATCAGTGGGTCACAGGTTCAATTCCTGTACGGCTCACCACTGAAATCAATGACTTAGTAGGGATTTAGTATGTTCTGAGATACGTGCTAATGGGAAAAGGTTTCACCGTTTTCTTGCATGGGGCCTATAATGGCCATGGTGGGCTATCGCACCTACTGAAGCGATTCCTTGCCCGCAAACAACACATCATCCCGCTCTGTCTGAAACATATTCCGAAGCCGTCATCCAGTGATATTCTCTCGCATCCAAGATCAATTGGCTGGGGATCAACGACCTCAATCGCGGCTTCGTTTGCAAGAGCAGTGCGTAAAGCAATGCTGGTTATATTTACGCTGAAAGACGCGCCCATAGATACGATGTGCTGAACGACGCTTGTTTTAAACCTACCCTACACCCGTTTCCTCATTAGTTAGGCCATACCCCCGGGTACACCCGCCTGTGTCAGAAGTGACTCCTACAGTAATCTAGTAATACGATTACAGACGAACGATTAGGCTCATTTGGCGCTGAGCCACTGCGATTACAGGTATCACGGGTTTTATGTGAACTCTGACAGGTGGTGTACGCTACGTGTGCTTGTCTGTGCGGTCTAACGTGGTTGTTGGAGCAAAAATATTGTTGTTTTTTGGGAGATTTTGTATACCTTTGATCATTAAGAGCAAACCCCACCCAGAACTATTCTTTTATAAACCTTACACTTAAAATGTTGGATTGCCGAGGAAATGCGATGGCTGTAATTGATGATGATGTAACACCCACCCATCCTATGGTAACGTTGAGCGATGGTAGTAGTTTGGTATTTTTCCATGCACCAAACTTTGAAGGGCTGCCGGCCGGGATCAATAACTTCGATGCGACACCAGACAACAGTGGTGACGTATATGCGCAAAAATTCACGGCTTCTGGCACTGCAGTCGCTGCACCGTTCGTTTTGAACGAGACAGTATTTCATACCCAGCATCATCCCGATGTTTTGGTATTTGGCGATGGCAGTTTTGTAGTCGCCTGGTCTCAGTCGCAGTCCGGAAATTCATTTGCAGTCGGCTACCAGCGCTTTACGGCAGATGGAACACTAGATGGAGGAGAGGTTCTTCTTCAGACCTCTGATGATCCGGCTGATACGAAGGTTCTGGAGGCAACGACTGGGAACGCTTTCACTATTTTGATAGGTAGGAGTGATCAAACATTTACGGTTGAGGACACCGCGAATGGAAACCAGACTGACACCACCCCTCCTGCAATAGAAACTGTCAGCGCAGACTGGGGCAGTCATTTGAATGCCTCAGAGGACGACACGGATGGCACGGTGACGGTCACTACCAGCGGTGCGGAAGATGGTCAGACAGTCACGGTGGCTCTGAACGGTCAAAATTATACCGGGACTGTTTCCGGTGGTAGCGCGGCAATCACGATCCCAGCTGCGGATTTACAGGCGCTCACGGATGGCAGCGCTTATTCATTGACTGTTGTTTTAAGCGAATTGGCTGGTAATGCAGCAGCCCAAGACAGTTCGACGAGTTTTGCAGTCGATGTGACAGCCCCTACGCTGGCCACAATTTCTGCTGATACCTCGTCCGGCCTAAGCGGCGCAACCGAAGCAGGAGCGAGTGTATCTGTTGTAATGACTGATCCATCTGGGACTGATAGCTTGTTGAGCACCACTGCAGATGCCACCACGGGTGCTTGGAGCATCGCTGCCGCTGACATTCTAGGTTCTGAGATTACATCTGACGAGAATGGCACCTATGCATTTAGTGTTTCGGCTACGGACGCCGCTGGAAACACCTCTGAGGCGGCAGGCACTAATCTGGTGGTAAACGCAGCAGTTCCTAAGTTCTCTGTGCGAGAGGTATTAGATGCTGTTTTCACAAATACTTCTTTTCCAACGAATGCGTTTAACGCAAATTTTGATTTCGACGCGGGGTGGGCAGAGTATAGTGTTGCTTCTGAGGGCGTTTACGTGGCTCCCGACGTTCCTTTTAACGACGGGCAGGTAATTGCAACAGAAACACTAAGGCTTTGGACCGG
>JGI20154J14316_10003784_pt1 | contig 11985 bp, 10 predicted proteins | sample COG_04_FD_14316 | JGI IMG/M metagenome (IMG submission 14316) | reverse complement strand
TCTTTTTCTACCCAATCACCATCTGCAACTAACCATTCTGCAATTTCAACTTCAGTGATTGATTCTCCAGGTGAAGGAACTTTCATTTCTAATGCCATAATCTTTATATTTTCTTTTAAAAAGTACTTGGTAAACTATTTATTAGGTTTAAAAAAAACACTGTCAATAACTTTTTTATGTCTTGATTTAAATCGTGTTGGACTCCCAGCCGCTGGAGTTGCATAAATTTTTCGACTACAAACTCTAAAGGATTTTACGTCTTCAAAGTGCAATAAAATATGTGTATATGCACCCATGTTTTTAGGTTCTTCCTGAGCCCAAACTAAATCCTCTGCATTTTTATATTTTTTAATAATTGATTTTAATGCAACAACTGGTAAAGGGAATAGTTGCTCAATTCTAATCAAAGCTACATCATCCCGATTTAATTTCTCTTGTTCTTCTAATAAATCATAATAAAACTTACCGCTTACAAAAACTAACGTTTTAATATTATCTGGAATAGCTTCATCATCATCAATTATCATCTGGAAACTTCCGTTTGCAAATTCTTCTTTAGTTGAAACTACTTTAGGATGTCGCAATAAACTTTTAGGAGTAAATACTATTAACGGCTTTCGGTAATTTACTTTCATTTGTCTTCTTAGCAAGTGAAATAAATTTGCAGGTGTTGTACAATTAGCCATAAACATATTATCTCTAGCGCATAATTGCAAATAACGTTCCATTCTAGCTGAAGAATGCTCCGCTCCTTGACCTTCATAACCATGAGGTAATAACATAACCAATCCATTTTGTAATTCCCATTTATCTTCAGCTGCAGATAAGTATTGATCGATCATTATTTGAGCGCCATTACTAAAATCACCAAATTGAGCTTCCCAAATAGTTAAGGTATTTGGACTTGCCATCGCATAACCATAATCAAAACCAACTACACCATATTCTGAAAGTAAAGAATTATAAATAAAAAAATCTCCTTGGTCTCCTTTAAGTTGATTAAGTAGTACTATTTCTTCTTCACTATCTTCTACTTTAACTACTGCATGACGATGAGAAAATGTTCCTCTCTCCACATCTTGGCCACTCATTCTTACATTATATCCTTCTTTTAAAAGCGAACCATAAGCAAGTGTTTCTGCCATGGACCAATCCAATGCGTTGGTTTCAAAATACATTTTATTACGAGCTTCAATAAGTCTTTCAATTTTTCGTAAAAACTTTTTATCGGCAGGTAATTTTGAAATAACTTCAGTTATTTCAGTGAGTTTATCTAAAGAAAAGCTAGTGTCTACAGGAAGCATCATCGTGTCTTCTTTAGCATATCTAAATCCTTTCCATTCGTCTTGCATAATTGCAGTAATAACTGCTTTATTTTCTTTTCGAGAATCTTCTAAGTTTTCATTTAATTTATTCTTGTAATCAGCTTCTAATTTTTTAATATATCCTTCTTCAATAACTCCTTCTTTCAATAATTTGTCCGCATAAATATCTCTAGAATTGTTATGTTTTGCGATGGCTTTATATAATTTTGGTTGGGTAAAACGAGGTTCATCTCCTTCATTATGTCCATATTTCCTATATCCTAGAAGATCTACAAAAACATCTTTACCAAATTTCATCCTATATTCTAGAGCAAATAGCATTGCATGCACAACAGCTTCTGCATCATCAGCATTTACATGTAAAACAGGAGATAATGTTACTTTTGCAACATCTGTGCAATAGGTAGATGAACGTGCATCTAAGTAATTAGTGGTAAATCCTATTTGGTTATTTACAACAATGTGAATGGTTCCTCCTGTTTTATAGCCATCTAGAGCTGCCATTTGGACAATTTCATATACGATTCCTTGCCCTGCAATTGCTGCATCACCATGCACTATAATCGGAAGTACTTTTTCTATATTATTTTTATAATTCTTATCTTGTTTAGCTCTAACTATACCCTCAACTACTGCCCCTACTGTTTCTAAATGCGAAGGGTTTGGAGCAATATTTAAGTTAATTTCTTTACCGTCTGCTAATTTTCTTTTAGAAGTCCAACCCAAATGATATTTTACATCACCATCAAAAATATCTTGCTCATAATCTTTGCCATCAAATTCACTAAATATATCTTTTGCGCTTTTTCCAAAAATATTTGTTAAAGTATTTAATCGGCCTCTATGTGCCATTCCCATAACAAACTCTTTTACACCTCTTTCTGCAGCAGCTTTAATTAAGCTATCTAATGCTGGAATTAAACTCTCTCCACCTTCTAATGAAAACCTTTTTTGACCTACATATTTAGTATGCAAGAAACTTTCAAAAGAAACTGCTTCATTAAGCTTCTTTAAAATAAGCTTTTTTTGAAAGTTATTATATTTTGGTTGATTAGAATTATTGTGTAATTTTTCTTGGATCCATTTTCGTTCTTCAGGCTTTCGAATATACATATATTCAACTCCTATAGATTCACAATAAATGGATTGTAAGTTTTTTAGAATATTTTCAAGTGAAGCTTCCCCTATTCCAACTATTTCTCCAGCTTTAAAAACTGTTTTTAAATCACGAACCGTAAGACCGAAATTTTCTATATCCAATGTTGGACTATAAATTCTTCTATTTCTTACCGGGTTTGTTTTTGTAAATAAATGACCTCTTGTTCGATAACCATCAATTAATTTAATTACCTGAAATTCCTTGTAAACATTTTCGTTAACAAGACCTTCATCTAATTCGACACCCAAGGCTTCGGCAGAACCATTTTCAATACCAAAATCAAATCCCTGAAAAAATGCCCTCCAACTTGGTTCTACCTCATCTGGAGATTTTAAATACGTATCGTAAACTGCTGCGATAAATGAAGGATGTACCGCATTGAGAAATGAATATTTATCCATAGTGGGACTTTAAAAGTCTAATTTGTTTAAAACAGTGCAAAAATACAATAATTACAATTAATTTATTCTTAATTTTTATATATTTAGGAGGCAATAAACCTAATTTATTAAAAGATGAAAAATCCTATTATACTCGTTGTGTTAATAATATGTTTTTCTTGTTTTCAAAGCTATTCACAAGAACAAGTAAGTGCAAATAAACTGAAATCTGATTTTTGGAAACATGTTCAATTTGGAGGTGGTATTAGCTTAAGTTTTGGAAATGATTTTTTTAGCGGAACATTAGCTCCAAGTGCTGTTTATAGGTTTAATGAAATATTTGCAACCGGAATAGGTATTAACATGACCTATAACAAACAAAAATATAGTTATAAATCGTATGTTTTAGGTACTAGTATTTTAGGATTATTTAACGTGATGCCCCAATTGCAACTATCAGCTGAATTTGAACAACTTTATGTAGATAGAGATTTTGAAAATACTATTATAGTTTTGGGATGTAACACTTTTAATTGTGATCAAAGTTATTGGTACCCAGGATTATATTTAGGAGCTGGTTTTAGCACAGGACCGGTTACTATTGGAATTCGTTTTGATATACTCTACGATAGCGAAAAAAGTATTTACGGAAATCCTTATAATCCCTTTGTGAGATTTTATTTTTAATAATTATTTTTAAACCAAACCTTTTGCCATTCTCTAAGTAAAATAAAATATGTTATTTTTTTTGAAATTTCATGGGTGTTATTTACTTCTGTTTTTTTTATTTTTTCTTCCGAAACATCAATTATATATAATAAGTTTAAATATTTAGAATAGTTATTCAAAATAAGATCAAGAATAGCATTGTTCAATTTTAATGTTAAACCTGAAGGGGAAATGTCCTTTATAAACTCTATATTGATATTGGCCCGTTTAAAGTCTTTATTTAACTGAAACACTAAACTTTCATATAATAGCAATTCTTCAGATTGAATAATAATTTCATCAGAAGTCAATACTGATTTTGTTTTATTCATTAAACTTTTCGATTCATTAATTGATCGCTAAACGATTTTAAAACTGCTTTATTTTTATCTGAAATATTAAGTTCTTGTATAATATTATTTGCATTTAGAGTATACTTTATAATTTCTTGTAAAGATTCTTTAGCTGCTCCAGATTTCACATATAACTCTTTAACTTGTTCAACCTTTTCAGAGGGATCTTCAGGGAAAATTGAAAACAATTGTTTTAAAATTCTCGCATCTGTTTCATTAGACCTTTGAAGCGTTTTTAAATATAAAAAAGTTTTTTTATTTGTAATAATATCACCTCCCACCTTTTTACCAAAAGTTTTTGGGTTACCAAAACAATCCAAGTAATCGTCTTGTAATTGAAATGCAATTCCTAGATTCCTGCCAAATTCATAGGTGTTTACTTTACAATTTTCAGATGCTCCTGCTACTATGGCTCCCATTTTCATAGCTGCCCCTATAAGCACTGCTGTCTTATATTCAATCATTTTCAAGTATTCTGGAATTGTAACATCATTTCTTGTTTCAAAATCTACATCGTATTGTTGCCCTTCACAAACCTGTAATGCTGTTGTGCTAAAAAGTTTAGCTAATTCACTAAATTTTTTAGGTTCATAATTTTCAAATAATTGATACGCTAAAATTAACAAGGCATCTCCAGAAAGAATTCCTGTATTTAAATCCCATTTATGATGTACCGTTTCTTTTCCTCTTCTCAATGGAGCTTCATCCATAATATCATCATGGATTAAAGAGAAATTATGAAATAATTCTAAAGCTAAAGCAGCTGGAAGCGCTTCTTTAATATCTTTATTAAAAAAATCACAAGTCATTAAAGTTAAAACAGGTCTTAATCTTTTACCACCTAGGGAAACAATATACTTTATAGGCTCGTAAAGTTTTTTTGGTTCTTTTATAGTTACTACTTCATTAAGATAGTTTTGAAGTGATTCTGCGTAATTTTCTATTCCTTCCATTAAAAAAGTTTTTACAAAAATAACATTCAAAAACCAATTATCAATCATAAAAATAAGTTTCCAATTTTAACTATTAAATTTATGTTAATACTTTGGAAACTTATTTTGTTTTTAAAGTTTCCTCATTATATTTGCCCTCCTAAATTTTATGTCTTGAAAGAAAAAATATTAATAAAAGCAATCGATTTATTTATTAACTATGGCTTTAAAAGCGTTACCATGGACGATATTGCATCTGAAATGCATATCTCTAAAAAAACAATTTATTCTCATTTTAACAATAAGACAAAATTAGTGAAAGCCTCAACTTATCAGGTTTTTGATACAATTTCAAAGGGTATTAATTCTATATGTACCCTGCATAAAAACCCAATAGAAGAGCTTTATGAAATAAAAAAATATGTGATGGTACATTTAAAAAATGAAAAAACGTCGCCCCATTATCAACTTTGTAAATATTATCCTGAGATCAATGATGCACTTAAGAAAAAAATGTTTGAATTAATACAAGCTTGCGTAGTTGATAATTTTAAAAGAGGTCTAAAACTAGGATTATACAGAACCAATATTAATGTTGATTTTGTTTCAAGAATTTATTTTATAGGTATAACAGGAACAAAAGATGAAAATATTTTTCCATCCGAATTATTTTCAAAAAAAGAATTAATGAATAGTTTTTTAGAATATCACTTGAGAGGAATAATTACACGAGAAGGATTAAACGCTCTCAATCAAATTATAAAAAAGAACCACAATGAATAAAATATTCATCTTATTAGGTTTTACAATACTTTCAAATATTAGTATTGCTCAACAAAACCAAAAGTATAATTTTACATTAGAACAAGCCATAGATTTTGCATTAGATAGCAATTATACTGCTATTAATGCTCGAAGAGATATTGCTATTGCAATTAAGAAAAAATGGGAAACTACAGCTGGTGGTTTACCTCAAATAGATGCAAATATTTCTTATCAAAATAATTTAAAACAACCAACAACTCTTCTACCGGCTGAAATTGCTGGTGGGGAAGCTGGATCTTTTGTCCCTATAATTTTTGGAACTAAACAAAATGCAACGCTAGGTGCAACTTTAACACAATTAATCTTTGATGGCAGTTATTTAGTAGGCTTACAAGCGGCAAAAACATTTTTAGATTATTCAGAAAACGCAGAAGAAAAAACCCAACTTGAAGTTAGAAGAGGTGTTATAAATGCTTATGGAAGTGTATTACTTTCAAAAGAATTAGTTGAAATTTTTGAGCTTAACAAAACTAATCTTGAAAAAAATATTTTTGAAACTAGGGCATTTTATGAAAATGGATTTACCGAAGAAGAAAGTGTGGAGCAACTGGAAATTACACTAATTAATTTGGAAACTCAATTAAAAAATTCAGAAAGAACATTAATAATCGCAAAACAAATGTTCAACCTAGCTTTAGGAATAGATGTGGAAAGCGAAGTAGTTTTGCTTGATAACTTAGCTTCTTTAACGCAACAAAACATTAGCCTTGAATTTTTAGAAGAAAACATTAAAATTGAAAACAACATTGATTACAAAATAGCAAATAACTTCACTGAACAACAAGTTTTAAAATTGAAATTAGAAAAGTCTTACTCCATTCCAAATCTTACAGCATTTGTAAATTATGGTACTCAAGCTAATAGTGAGAACTTTAATTTCTTAAATAATGATCAAAAATGGTATCAATCATCGATAGTAGGTATTAGCATGAATATACCAATCCTAAGTAGTGGAATAAGGAATGCAAAAACTCAACAAGCAAGAATAGCTTTAGAACAATCAGAAACTAATCTTACGGAAGCCTATCAAAAAGTTTTATTAGAAATAAATACTGCAAAAAATAATTATCGCTTTGCTATTGAAATATACAATAACAACAAAAAGAATTTGGATTTATCTGAACGTGTTGAGAGAAAAAATGAAATAAAATTTTTAGAGGGACTTGCAACAAGTTTCGATTTGCGATCAGCGCAAATTCAATTATATACTGCTCAACAAAATTATTTCGAAGCCATGCTTAGAGTCATTACAACAAAAGCTGATCTTGAAACTGTATTAAACACACCGCAATTAAAAGCAACGAATTAATCACCATTATAATTTAATTTAATTTAAAATGAAAAATATATTTTCACTATTAACCTTAGCAATACTATCAATTTCTTGTGTTAATGATTCAAAATCTATAACATCTATTATAGAAAGTAAAGACCTCAAAAAAATAAGAAAACAACGCAATGAATTGGTTAACAAACAAACTGCCATTATTAAAGAAATAAAAATTATTGATGAAGCAATATCTAGTTTAGATACAATAAAAAATTACCCTCTCGTAACTACATTTCAGGTTAAAGCAACTAATTTTAATCACTTTTTAGAGTTACAAGGTAGTGTTGCAACCAAGCAAAATTTAATTTTATATCCAGAGTTCTCTGGTCTTCTTACAAAATTATTTGTCAAAGAAGGACAAAAAGTAGAAAAAGGCCAGTTACTAGCAACTATCGATGACGCTGGTTTATCTCAACAATTAGCTCAAATAGAAGTACAGCTAAGTTTAGCGAAAACTACATTTGATAGACAAGAACGCCTTTGGGAACAAAAAATAGGTAGTGAAATTGAATTTTTACAAGCTAAGGCAGCCTATGAAGGTCAACAAAATGCTGTAAACCAAATGAAATCCCAATTAGAAAAAACTTCGGTTCGCGCTCCATTCTCCGGTTTTATAGATGATATCATAACAGAACAAGGAACTGTTGTAGGAGCAGGTGCTTCTAAATTATTAAGAATTGTAAACTTAAATAATATGTATATTGAAGTTGAAGTCCCAGAAGTTTATTTAAGTAGTATTGTACCAGGAAAAAACGTTGAAGTTTATTTTCCGGTTTTAGGTGAGACTTTAAATACGAAAGTAGATCAAGCTAGTAATTATATAAACCCAAACAATCGAACTTTCAAAATTACAATTCCAATCAAAAACAAAGAAAAACTCATTAAGCCCAATCTTACCGCTAAAATTAAGATAAATGATTACACTAGTGAGCAAGCAATATTAATACCTCAGAGTATTATTTCAGAAAACTCATTAGGAGAGCAATACATTTTTATTGCTAACAACACCAATAAAGACAACGAAGCTATTGTTAAAAAAATGATTGTGAAAACTGGAAAAAATCAAAAAGGTTTTGTAGAAATCTTACAGGGTCTAACAAGTAACGACATCATTATTAATGAAGGTGCTAGAAATGTGAAAGACGGTCAAAGTGTGAGAATTTTAAACGTGGAAAGTAATGAGTAAAAAGAAAAAAAATATCAACAAAGAATTTGGTTTATCTTCTTGGGCAATTAACAACAAAACTACCATCTATGTGATGATGGCAATTATTTTATTTTTAGGAATATCCGCTTATTTTAGTATGCCTCGAGAAAATTTTCCGGAAATTAAAGAAACTAAAATTTATGTCAGTTCTGTTTTCCCAGGCAATACAGCAGAAGATATTGAAAAATTCATAACTACACCCCTAGAAGACAAATTAAAAACATTAAGTAATGTTGTTAAAATAAATTCTACATCACAAGAGGATGTCTCTTCTATTGTTAATAGAATTTGATGAAGACATAGATGTTGAATTTGCCAAACAAAAAGTAAAAGACGAAATAGAAACTGAGACATCTGGAGAGGATTGGCCAATATTTAATGGTGCTAAAGTTGAACCTAATGTGTTCGCTTTAAGTATGTCTGAAGAAATACCTATATTAAATATTAACATTTCTGGTGATTATCCCGTAGGAAAATTAAAAGAATATGGCGAATATTTAGAAGATGAAATAGAAAACTTACCTGAAATAAAAAAAGTTGATATCCGAGGAGCTCAAATAAGAGAAGTAGAAGTTGCAGTAGATATCTACAAAATGATGGCTGCCAAAGTAAGTTTTAACGATGTTATTGGAGCTATAAATAATGGAAATGTAACTATGTCTGCTGGGAATCTTATAGCTAGCGGTCAACGAAGAACTATTCGCGTTATTGGAGAAATTACAGATCCTTTAGATTTAGAGAATTTTGTTGTGAAATCTGATAATGGCAGTCCAATTTATTTAAAAAACATTGCAGCTGTTTATTTTAAAGAAAAGGAAAGAACCACTTATGCAAGAGAATTTGGTAATCCTGTGGTAATGCTTGACGTTAAAAAGAGAGTAGGGAAAAACATGGTTGCAGCTGCTGAAAAAATAAAAGTTATTGTTGAAAAAGCTAAAAAAGATATTTTTCCTAGTAATTTAAAAGTAACTATTGCTAACGATCAGTCTTCAAAAACTATTGGGCAAGTAGATGATTTGGTAAATAATATTTTATTTGGGATTATTTTAGTAGTAACGGTTTTAATGTTCTTTTTAGGGTTTAAAAATGCATTATTTGTAGGTTTTGCGATTCCTATGTCCATGTTTATGTCCTTAATGATATTAAACTATCTAGGTTATACCATGAACACTATGATTCTTTTTGGATTAATTATGGGGCTTGGTATGTTGGTTGATAACGGGATTGTGGTGGTAGAAAACGTATACCGTTTAATGGATGAAGAAGGAATTCCTAGAATTGAAGCCGCCAAACAAGGAATTAGTGAAATTGCCATTCCTATTATAATATCTACAGCAACAACAATTGCAGCTTTTATACCGTTAGGACTTTGGCCGGGGGTCATGGGTGAATTTATGATATACCTTCCAATAACTCTTTCGGTAGTATTAGGGTCCTCCCTGTTTGTCGCCATCTTTTTTAATTCAGTAATGGTTTCACAGTTTATGACCATAGAGGATAATGATATGCCCCTTAAAAAAATTATTACTTTGTCTATTTTTATTACTGGTATTGGATTCCTAATTTTATTATTTGGTGGAGTATATAAAGCATTAGGAAGTGTCATGATTTTCACCGCTATTATGCTTTGGGTTTACCGTTTTGGATTGCGTAAAATCGCCAATCGTTTTCAAACAAAACCATCCCTAAATGGGAAAGAATATATGAAAAGATATTGCGAGGAGCCTTAAAAGGTTATATGCCTTATTTGTTGACCATTGGTACTGTAATTTTACTGATCATTTCCTTTTCTGGTTTTGGTTACTCTATTGGAACCCAAAGAACCAAAATAGAGTTTTTCCCAGACAATACTCCCAATCAAATTATAGTGTATGTAGAGTATCCTCAAGGCACCGATATTGAAAAAACAAATATTATTACCAAAGAAATTGAAGATCGTGTTTATGGAATTTTAGATGACGCTGAGTATACTGACGGAGTCTATAATTTTTTAATAGAAAGTGTAGTTTCTCAGGTTGGAGAAGGAGCTGGTAACCCACAAACCGATGGGGGTTCAACTGCAGAAATGCCAAATCGTGGTAAAATTACAGCTTCTATGCGAGAATATAAATATAGAAGGGGAGCTGATAGTGAGTTACTGCGGCAAAAGGTACAAGAAGCCCTGGTAGGTATTTTTCCTGGAGTTTTAATTTCTGTAGAAAAAGATGCAAATGGACCTCCAGCTGGAGCACCAATTAACATTGAAATTGAGGGCCCAGATTATGCAGAGTTAATATTGGTTGCCGAAAAGATGAGGGAATTTATCAATACAAAAAACATTGCAGGAATTGATGAACTGAAAATTGATGTAAATAAATCTAAACCCTCTGTACAAGTTGAAATTGACCGTCAAAAAGCAGGAGAATTAGGTGTGAGTGCTGGACAGGTGGGTCAAATTTTACGAAATTCAATTTTTGGTTCTAAAGCAGGAATTTATAAAGAAAATGGAGATGATTATGATATTTATGTTCGATTTAATAAAGAAGACAGGTATAGTACCAGTGCTTTATTTGATCAAAATATAATTTTCAGAGATGCTGCTTCAGGAAAAATTAAAGAAATTCCTATTTCTGTAATTGCTACACAAAAAAATAGTTCTGGGTTTAGTGCTATAAAACATAAAGATTCAAAACGTGTAGTAACCGTTTATTCTGCTTTAGCTCCAGGTTATACCGATGCAGGAGCAATAGTCTCAAACATTAGAGATGAAATGAAAAATTTTGCAAAGTTGCCAAGTGATATTAAAATTGATTATACGGGTCAGATAGAGGAGCAAGAAAAACAGATGTCATTTTTATTGGGAGCTTTTTTTTCTGGATTAGGGCTCATCTTTTTAATCTTAATTTTCCAATTTAACTCTGTTTCAAAACCAGCAATAATCATGCTTGCAATTTTTTTAAGTTTGATTGGAGTTTTTGGTGGAATTGTAATTACCGGTAGTGCATTTGTTATTATGATGACCATGATGGGTATTATTTCATTAGCTGGAATTGTAGTAAATAATGGTGTGGTATTACTTGATTATACTCAGTTATTGATTGACAGAAAAATGATTGCGAAAGGAATGGATGATAATGATTTATTAACTGCTGATAATATAAAAGAATCTATTATTGAAGGAGGTAGGGCAAGGTTGCGTCCAGTATTATTAACCGCAATAACGACCATATTAGGTTTAATACCATTGGCAATCGGTTTTAACATAAATTTCTTTACTTTGTTTAGTGAATTTAATCCAAATATATATTTTGGAGGTGATAATGTTATGTTTTGGGGACCTTTAGCTTGGACTGTAATTTATGGCTTAATAGTTGCAACATTTTTAACATTAGTTATTGTTCCAATATTATTTTTTATTACCCATAAAATTAAATTAAAAACTCAATTCTGGAGAGGATTAACCAATACCGTTAATGGTTAAAAAAAATCCCTTTTTAATTGAAAAGGGGTTTTTAAAAACTAATGGAATTGGTTCTTATTTAGAATGAACTATTTGTATTTTATTAACAGAATTACTAAATATAATTACTTTTTAATCCCCATTTTAATCTTTTTTTAAAAAGAACGTAAAATGCTCTTTTATCTTATTAAATTTGTAGTCCTTAAAAATGCTAAGGAAACTAATGCTAAATAAATATTTTAGAATGTATAGAAGTCATACTTGTGGTGAATTAAGAGAAAGTCACATTAATAGTTCGGTAACTTTAGCAGGATGGGTACAAAAATC
>JGI20154J14316_10003779_pt1 | contig 11998 bp, 9 predicted proteins | sample COG_04_FD_14316 | JGI IMG/M metagenome (IMG submission 14316) | reverse complement strand
ACAGAAACACTAAATTTTAGAGATTTAGACTCAAAAATCAAACTCGTTTTCTTCTCTAATGCCAAAGACACACTCACTTCAAAACTTATTGGCTACATGCTGGAGACTGAAGTTTGGGAATACCTTGGGAATTACGAGGATATTTATTTTCTGAATTTTATTATTGAAGATTCTTTACATGTTTTTAACGAAGCTATATTCTCAGAAAATAAAATACCAACAAAACAATGGATTAACGTTCCATTAAAACTCGACTCTTTAAGCAACTTAATTGATGACAACATCCTAGTTGGTGCAATCAAATCTAAAATCAAAGACCAAGAAGAAGCGCGTTTTGGAGAAACAATTATATGCGATAGAGAAGGTAGAATTAGAGTGGGTTACAACAATTCTGATGAAACAATGTTTACTTACAATAACCTAAGTAAATTTGAAATAAAACTCCTTAGAGACGATCTTAAATTGTTGTTAGCAGAATACCAAAGAGAATTAAAAAAGAAAAATGACTAAGCTATTTACTATTTTGCTTTGTACTGCTGTACTGCTATCTTGTAACACAAGAAAAGTAGAACCATTGGCTTTTGTTGGCCCTAAAGAAACGAATGGTGAAGAGACTATTTACCATACGATTCCGAAATTTGAACTCATCAATCAAGACAGCGATACGATACAAAATTCTGATTTGGCAGGTAAAGTTTATGTAGCCGATTTTTTCTTTACAACCTGCCCTTCTATATGTCCTGTAATGACAAACAACTTAGTAAAAGTTCAAAGAGCCTTTAAAGACAACCCACAATTCGCTCTAGTTTCTCACACAGTAAATCCAGCTTACGATCGAGAAAACATATTAAAAGAGTATGCAGCCAAAATGCATGCAGACACAAAAAACTGGGACTTTTTAACAGGAACAAAAGAAGCAATATACAATACCGCTTTTTACGGTTACTTTGCCAACGCAGGTGAAGACGAACTAGCTCCAGGAGGATTTCTTCATTCAGAATATTTCATTTTAGTAGATAAAAAAGGTAGGGTACGCTCTGGTTATGACAGCCAAGGAAATGCAAAAGGTGTATACGATGGAACAAACGACCAAGATGTACTCCAATTGATAAATGATATTAAAACCTTGTTAAAAGAATAAAACGAAGATGAACAACAAAAAAGCCACACGTATAATATACGGTACATCTGCCGCTGTATTGGGTTTAGTAGTACTTTTGTACAACTTACCACAGGCACAAAATATACCGGAATTTGTAAAGCACTTACCTAAGTTACACGCCAGTATTAATGCAACTTGCTTTGTACTTCTCCTATTGTCTTTACGAGCTATAAAACAAAAGAAAACGGAGCTTCATAAAAATTTAAACCTCACAGCATTTGCGCTTTCTTCTCTGTTTATTCTGTCTTATGTAACCTACCATTCATTTGGAATTGAAACCTCTTTTCCTGCAGACAACCCTATTAGACCTCTGTATTTGTTTATTTTAATCAGTCATATTTTACTTGCGAGCATAGTACTACCGCTTGTACTACTTTCATTTTACAAGGCAATTACAGGCGATATCGAAGGGCATAAGAAAGTAACAAAGTGGAGTATGCCAATTTGGATATATGTAACACTCACGGGAGTGATTGTCTATTTAATGATTTCTCCATACTACAGCCTATGATGCTAAAAAAATACATAAAAACACTTTTACTTTTAGTAACTAGCTTAGTTTCTAACACGCTATTTGCCCAGGGCTGCGCTATGTGTAAAGCGGTTGCAGAAACGAGTATAGCTGGAGGTAATAGTCAAGGTGCAGGACTCAATGCAGGCATACTTTACATTATGGTGTTTCCGTATATTTTAATTGGTGTAGGTTTCTTTTTCTGGTACCGTCATCGCAAAAAAATGCAAAGCGAGCAAGAGTCTTAACAAGAGTTAACATTGATACGTTTCTATTATTAGTACATTAGCTCTAAATTAAAGCGCACAATTTTATGAAAGTTACCAATACCCTAGTTTTTCTTCTCACTTTTGCTACTTTACAAGCACAACAAACCTGGAGTCTAGAGGATTGCATAAATCATGCATTGGTAAACAATATTGCTCTAAAGCAAAGCGAGCTCACCATTGAGCTCAATGAAAACACATATAAACAATCCAATTTGCAGTTATTACCATCCATAAATGCGAATACTTCTGCCTTCAGAAATACCGGTAGGTACGTTGACAGAGCTACAAATCAATTTATTGAAGAAGTTAGTACGTCACTAAACTTATCTTTGTCTTACGACCTTACCCTGTTCAATGGATTCAAAAACATAAATCAGATAAAAAAAGCTGCAAACGAGGTCCTTAAAAGCACCTATGACTTGGAGTCTGCAAAAAACGAACTCATTAGTAGTATTGCCTTAAGTTATTTGCAAATTTTATTCAACGAAGAAGCGTTTCTCACTTCTAAAGAACAATTCAACCTAACAAATGCGCAAGAAGCAAGAATTAAAACTCTTGTTGATGCAGGTTCGCTAGCCAAAGGAGAACTCTTAAACATCCAATCCCAAAAAGCATTGGAAGAACAACAACTTGTACAAACAGAAAACCAACTCAATTTATCGAAACTGCAATTGGCGCAATTGCTGGATTTAGAAAATTACCAAGAACTAAAAATTAAAGCTGAAATAATTAAAATTCCTAAATTGAAGCTAAAAGAAAATATAGATGAGGATTTTCAAACTGCTGTAAAAGTACAAAGTATTGTAATAGCCTCTGAATTAGCGATAAAAAGTGCTAATTTAGACTACCGTATAGCTACAGCAAATTATTTACCATCATTAAGTTTAGGCTATTCAAACAGCACATTGTATTCAAGCAATGATGATATGTTTACCCTTAACGAACAATTAAATAACAATATTCAAGGTGGTGTATCTCTTAGATTAACCATTCCTATATTCAACAACTGGAACTCTAGAACTGCGGTAAACCAAAGTAGAATTCAAATAGAAAACAGTAGGCTAAATGCGCAACAAACAAAAAATCAGTTGCGCAAAAACATGGAACAAGCCTATGCAGACCAATTGGCTGCCTTCAAGAGACTGCAAGCTGCAGAAAAGGCAGCCGATGCTTTTGAAGAATCGTTTGGATACATAAGCAACCGTTACGAATTGGGCATGGTGAATAGTTATGAGTTTAATGAGGCTAAAAACAAATTCATCAAAGCAAAATCTGACGAACTTCAAGGCAAGTACGACTTGATTTTCAAAATTAAATTATACGAATTTTACACCGATTTAACTTTCGAGCTATGACAAAGAAATCAGCAATAATTATTGGTTTAGTAATCCTATCAGTAGTACTAATTGGCGCAAAGAAACTAGGTTACATTGGTGGAACAGACTTAATTACAATAGAAACTGAAGAAGTTTTTATTGGAAAAATAACTGAAACAGTTCCTGCAAATGGAAAAATCCAGCCCGAAATGGAAGTNAAAATCTCTCCAGATGTCTCNGGAGAAATTACAGAATTAACCNTACAAGAAGGCGACTGGGTAGAGCAAGGCGATTTATTACTACGCATTAATCCTGAAATGTACCTGGCTAACTTAGACCGAATGAAAGCGAGTTTAAACAATATGAAGGCCAATTTAGCGCAGCAAAAATCTCAGTTAAAAAATACAGAGTTAAATCATTTTAGAAATAGCAGTCTCTTTAAACAAGGCGCAATAGCATCGTTAGAATTTGAAGGAAGTGAAAACGCTTATGAAATGGCTCAGCTTGCAGTAGAGGCCTCTCAATTTAATGTAAAAAGCGCCGAAGCATCCTTAAAAGAAGCACAAGATAATTTAAACAGAACTTCTATTTACGCACCAATATCAGGCACAATATCCCGCTTAAACATTGAGCAAGGAGAACGAGTAGTTGGTACAGCGCAAATGACGGGTACAGAGCTCTTAAGAATTGCAGACCTAGACCATATGGAAGTTGTGGTTGACGTAAGCGAAAATGACATTCTAAGAGTAAAATTAGGAAATGAAGTAGAAATAGATGTCGATGCTTACATGAAAGAAAAATTTGTTGGCGAAGTTACCGAAATAGCCAATTCGGCAAACCTTATAGGAACATCGGCAGATCAAGTCACCAATTTTGAAGTAAAAATTAGAATTCTAAAAAGCTCATACAAGCACCTACTTAACAATCAAAAACAACCCTTTAGACCTGGCATGACAGCTTCTGTAGCTATCCAAACGGCAACAAAAGAAGGGATTAATTTAGTTTCTATACAATCTGTAACCACAAGGAAAGACAGTAGCTCGGTTGCTGTAAACACTAAAAACAAGTACACAGCGACTAATGCTGATAAAGAACCTTTTGAATGTGTTTTTGTACACAACAATGGACAAGTAAAATTGGTTGCGGTAGAAACAGGAATTCAAGACGATCAAAATATTGAAATAATATCGGGATTAAACCCCGGAGATGTAGTTGTAAATGCCCCTTACAGTGCCGTATCTAAAAAACTTAGAAACAGCATGAAAGTTGCACTTTTAAGTGATGAAGAATAAATCGTGAAAAGCAGGGTTTAGTAGATTTCAAAACAATAAAATTTTAGTCTTTTAGCTTACAAATGGTACGCATCAAATAAGCACCTTATCAAAATTACTCTAGGTATTTTCTTACATTTACTTTTTAATTTAATAAACAAAAAGGAATGATCGCTAAAGTACTCTATAAAGAAGGCTTAAGAACGCAAGCAAAACACATACAGTCTGGTAATACAATTACAACCGACGCACCTATAGACAACAATGGCAAGGGAGAGGCATTCTCTCCAACCGATTTAGTAGCCTCGGCATTGGCTTCATGCATGCTTACCATTATGGGCATAAAGTCTGCACAACTAAATATTTCTTTAGAAGGAACCACTGCAGAAGTAGAAAAAATAATGAGCTCAAACCCAAGAAGAATTGCCCAAATAACAATTCATATTAAAGCCCCACTAGCATTAGATAAAAGAGTGCAAATAATGTTGGAAAAAGCAGCGCTTAACTGTCCAGTTGCAAAATCTTTATCAGAGGATTTAATCAGCAAAACGCATTTCTCTTGGCTTTAATTTCTTAGATTACATTTTTATTTATATTTACAAAAATTACAATATGAGAATCTTCCCTCTTTTGGTATGTGCATTAATATACACATTCACTTTTGCTCAAGACGATAAAACGTTACGATCAATTTATGACATGGCACTAACTAAAAGTGAGGCATATGATAACCTTAGATACTTATGTAAAGACATAGGCGCAAGACTTAGTGGTTCATCAGAAGCAGACAGTGCTGTTGCATGGGGAAAAAGAACGCTAGAGAGCTTGAACCTTGATACGGTTTACTTACAAGAGATNACAGTTCCGCATTGGGAAAGAGGTAAAAGAGAAAAAGTATACTTCTTTAATGAAAAAGGCAAAAACGCTCTNAAAGTTTCTGCTTTAGGAGGATCTGTATCAACCGGATTGAATCANTTTATTAAAGGTCAAGCTNTAGAAGTAAAATCTATCGAGGAATTAAATAATTTAGAAGACTCCATGGTTCGTGGAAAAGTAGTTTTTTTTAACAGACCGATGGACCCAAAACTAATTAGTACATTTAGCGCTTACGGCTCTTGTGTAGACCAACGCTATGCTGGTGCAACAGAAGCCTCAAAAAAAGGCGCCATTGCAGTTGTCATTCGCTCAATGAATTTAAGAAATGACGATTTTCCACATACTGGAAGTATGGGATACGAAGAAGGTGTAGACTCAATTCCGGCATTTGCTGTATCAACAAACGATGCAAACTATTTGAGCGAAAACATTAAAAATCACAAAGAACTCGAGCTTAGTTTAAAATCTCATTGTAAAACTTATCCTGATAAAATATCATACAATGTAATTGGTGAAATAAAAGGTTCTGAATACCCAAATGAATACATTACTGTTGGCGGACACCTAGACTCATGGGATATAGGAGAAGGCGCACAAGATGATGGCGCAGGAGTGGTGCAATCTATAGAAGTATTGCATCTGCTAAAAATGATGGATCTAAAACCCAAGCATACAATCCGTGTGGTTTTATTTATGAACGAGGAGAATGGAAATAGAGGTGGATTAGGCTATGCAGAAAGAGCCGCTTCAGAAAAAGAAAAGCATTTAATGGCTTTAGAAAGTGATCGCGGTGGTTTCTCACCAAGAGGATTCTCTGTAAATGGAACCGAAAAACAATTGAATGAGATCATTACATGGAAATCACTTTTTGAGCCTTATGGAATTCACGAATTTAAAATGGGCTTTGCCGGTGTAGACATTAATCCTTTAAAAGATGACAAGATCTGTTTAATTGGACTATCGCCAGACTCACAGAGGTATTTTGACCACCACCACTCTGACAACGATATTTTTGAACATGTTAACAAACGTGAATTAGAATTAGGTGCAGCTAGTATGACTTCGCTCATATACCTTATTGACAAATACTGGGTTTATTAAATCTGTTTTAAAAATTAAAATCATATAAAAAAATACATACTATGGATAAAAAAACATTAAATAGCGAGTTCAAAAAGAAAACATGGAATGAAATAAAAACCAAAGATTCTTGGCAACTTTTTAAACTCATGTCGGAATTTGTTAATGGATTTGAAAAAATGAGCCGAATTGGCCCCTGCGTTACCATATTTGGATCTGCGAGAATGAAACCTGACAATAAATACTACCAACTTGCCACCACAATTGGAGAAGAACTCTCCGTAAACGGCTATGGTGTAATTACAGGAGGTGGACCAGGTATTATGGAAGCCGGAAATAAGGGAGCTAAAAAAGGAGGATCTCCATCGGTTGGATTAAATATAGATTTACCCTTTGAGGCCAGCAGTAACCCTTACATAGACTCCGATAAAAACATTAATTTTGATTACTTTTTTGTACGAAAAGTTATGTTTGTAAAATACTCTCAGGCTTTTGTTGTTATGCCGGGTGGTATGGGAACTCTAGACGAATTATTCGAAGCAATAACACTTATTCAAACCAAGAAAATAGACTTGTTTCCTATTATATTAGTAGGCAGCAGCTTCTGGGCAGGTATGGTTACTTGGATAAAAGACGTATTAGTAGCAGAAGGAACTATAAGTGAAAAAGATTTAGAACTTATTTCTGTTGTAGATACCCCAGATGAAATACTGTATATTATTGATGAATTTTACAAAAGCTACCTACTCAAGCCTAACTTCTAAAATAGCTTGAGTAGCCAATCAAAGTGTTGGTAAAACACTTTTTAAATTTTAGCAACTTACCGGTAAAACACAATGTTGAGAGCGCGTTTGTTCGCTAGCATTATAATTTTACTATTTTTGACCAAAATTAGCCTCTAAAAGATGAAATTAAAAAATAGTATTACCATTATACTTCTACTTTTGTTTGTTCAACAAACGCTTGCACAGCAAACTATAAAGGGCGTTGTTTACGATAAAAAAAACAAAGAAACGCTGATTGGTGCAAATGTAGTTATACCCAGTACATCAAAAGGAACAATGACGGACTTTAATGGGTACTTTGAAATAGAAACTCAAAAATTACCCGTAGAAATTGAAGTCTCTTTTATTGGTTTTGAAAAAAAAACGATTAAAGTTGAGGGGACAGAAGCAATAAAAATTTATCTGGGAGAAGATAAACTCATCTTATCTGAAATAGTTATTACCGATACCCGTTTAACTCAAAAGCAAAAACAATCGGCCATAACTGTTGAGGCATTGGATATTATTGCCATTAAAGAAACACCGGCTGCTAGTTTCTATGAAGGTCTGGGTGCTTTAAAAGGAGTTGATGTTACTTCGGCAAGTTTAGGTTTTAAAATAATAAACACCAGAGGATTCAATTCTACCTCTCCTGTTCGTTCGCTTCAAATTATTGACGGTGTTGACAATCAGTCTCCAGGATTAAATTTTGCATTAGGTAATTTTTTAGGTTCTTCGGAACTTGATCTTAAAAAAGTAGAAATTATTGTTGGGGCTAACTCTGCATTGTATGGACCAAATGCCTTTAATGGTGTTATTAGCATGGAAACTAAAGACCCGTTCCAATTTCCTGGACTCTCGGCTCAACTAAAAGGTGGAGATCGGAGTTTAGCTGAAATAGCGGTTCGTTACGCAGGCGTATTTAAAAATAAAAAAGACGAAGATAAATTTGGATACAAATTCAATTTCTATAGAATGACAGCTAATGATTGGAGGGCTAACAATTACGAACAAGCATTTCAGAGCTCATCATTAATAAGTAATGCTGGAGGTTATGATGCGGTAAATCGATATGGAGACGAATACGCTGCAGAATGGAATGACATAAAAGAATTTCCAGGATTAGGCACATTCCACAGAACAGGATACAAAGAAGAGGATTTAGCTGACTACAATACAGAAAACACTAAAATGAATATGGCTTTGTACTACAAGCCAACCAAAAAAACAGAATTAATTTACGCTACCAATTACGGTACCGGAACAACCGTATACCAAGGTGACAACCGTTACAGTTTAAATGGACTCGAATTTTTTCAAAACAGAATCGAATTTAGACAAAAAGATAAATTCTTTATAAGACTCTATGAAACGCATGAAGATGCAGGCGATACCTATGACATTGTAGCAACAGCAAACGCCCTCATGAATAGAGCCTTAGATGACATAACTTGGTCTAGTGATTACGCTACTTTGTGGAGAGATTTTATTCCTCAAATTGAGCAATTTGAAGGTTGGGTTCCAATAACTGTTTTGAACGAAGACAGCAACGGAAATGGTCAAATAGACATACTTGACCCTGGGTTTTACAATGAGTGGGAAGCAAATAATCAGTCCGTATTAAATGCAAATCAATCGACCTTAGCCGAATTTCACCAGGTTGTATCAGACTCTATGAATAATGTTACAGGCTCACAAGGCTATTCATACCTTCAGCCAGGAACTCCAGAATTTCAAAAAGCTTTTGACGATATTACAACCCAAACTAGATACGATAAAAATGGAAATTTAGTAGGAGGAACAAAATTTTACGACAAATCAAAATTGTACCATGCGCAAGCAGAATATAAATTTGAAATTGGTAAAAATAGATTTACAGTAGGTACAAATGCTCGTGTTTACAGACCCGACTCGGACGGAAGTATTTTTCAAGACGGATTTGTTCAAAATTACCAAGACCGATTTCTGTTTGATGATTTAGGCAACCCTGTTATAGAGGTAGATACTTCCTTAGTAAATGTAGGAACGCAATTTCAACCCATTTTTGTTGAAGTCATAGACACGACTCACCTATCGGTAATCGATACAACAATAGAAGATTTAGTGATCACCAACAATGAATACGGAGTTTATGCCGGTTACCAAAGAGATTTCCTAAGTGAAACGTTAAAGTTTTCTGCATCTGCGAGAATGGACAAAAACCAAAATTTTGATTTCTTATTTTCGCCAGCAGCCTCCATTGTCTATACTCCATCTGAAAAAGATGTACTCCGAGTTTCGCTGTCATCTGCTATTAGAAATCCAACTTTAACAGACCAATACTTAAATTACGATGTTGGACCGGCTATTTTACTTGGAAATTTAAATGGATTTGGTTACGACCAATACTTTGCAAATATCGATTCTTTAGAGCAATATTTTATTGGAGCCTTAGTAAACCCTGATGCTTTGTTGGGTGGTTTTATGAAGGTTGATCCTATTAGACCTGAAAAAGTTAAAACAATAGAACTGGGTTACCGGACAACATTGTTTGAAAAACTTTATGTAGATGCAAGTTTATACTACAGTGTGTACACCGATTTTATTGGCTACCAAACAGGTGCCTCTTTTAGATTTGAATCCAAAGAAGCTACAGAAGAAGATGTTTCAAATGGATGGGCCACAAGTATAGGTGACACTATAGATAATTACAATAAACTACTCATCCCTTCAATACAAGGGTACAGAGTAGCCGCAAATGCTAAAGGCAAGGTAAGCACTCAAGGATTTACGCTTGGCTTAAACTACTTCATGAACCAGTACCTAACCATAAATGGAAATTACTCTTGGAATAAATTAAATAAAAAAGGAGCTGATGATCCAATTATACCAGCCTTTAACACGCCAGAGCACAAATTTAATTTAGGTTTTGGACTAAGAGACCTTAATTTATTTGGTGTTTCCAGAAACTGGGGCTTTAGTACAAATTACAAATGGGTGGAGGGCTTCATTTTTGAAGGATCTCCTCAATTTACAGGTCAAGTACCAAGTTATTCACAATTAGATGCTCAAATAAACAAACAGATTCCTGAAATTAAAGCCACATTTAAGCTGGGTGCTTCAAACCTTTTAAACAATAACTCTTTCCAAGTATACGGTGGGCCAAGAGTTGGGCGTATGATGTATGCATCTCTTCTATTTGAATTAAATTAACACGTAAATAAAGTGAAATTTACAACTCATCTTGAACACTGGTGTAATAACTAATATGTGTATCAAGGACAAATATATTTGCAATAGCTGCAAAATCTTCTTACATTTATCCACAACTAACTAAACCCTCTAATGATGAAAAAACTCTTTTCGAGTGTCATAGTTTTCTCTATGATCTTTATTTCGAATTCTATATTTGCACAAACGGTGCACAATGTAGAAGCATCGATGTTTAAATACGAGCCTGCAAATCTGACAATTCAAGTTGGAGATGAGGTTAATTGGAATAATATTTCTGGAACTCATGATGTTAATTTTGACATCGACTCTCAAACTAATGAGTCTTTTGGTAATCCAGATAATACTTCTCTTGCCACAAACTCTGGTGGAGACTTAGGATCTATAATCTTCGATACCCCAGGAACTTACACTTACGACTGTTCGATTGGTTCGCATGCAGCGAATGGAATGGTTGGTACAATTACAGTACTTGGTGATGACAATGCATCCTTTACTGAAGCTTTTGGTGGAGGTGTGATTGATGGGAATTCATTAACATTCCCTACTGGTGCAGAAGCATGGGCTGGATTTGCTAATGAGAACCTTGCGCTATACCCTATTACTTTTGTAGATGGAGGATCTGTATCGTTTGATGCATCTTCTGATACACCAGCTGAAATTTACTTTAAATTTGAATTTAATCCTCACCCAAATGTTACTCCCTTATACCAAACAAGTAACATTTCAATTGATGGATCAGGTAGCTATACGATAGAAATCCCTTCTCAAGGTGAAAACACGTTTAGTTCTTTCTTAGTATATGTAGCAACACCTGATGTTGCTGTTGATCTAACAAATGTTTTTGTAACTTCTACTGGATCTGTAGTTGCTGATGTTTATGGATGTATGGATGCAAACGCATCAAACTACAATACCGATGCTACTTTAGCTGAATCTGATGAATATGGTAACTCTACTTGTGTTTACGCATCTTGTGATGACATTCCAGAATACGGATGTATCTACGGGAATGGATTTGGGGCTTTTAATGCAGACTTTACTGCAGCTCAATGTTCAGAATACGGAGGCTCTCCTTGTGAAGAACCCGTAGTTGGAACTCCAGGGTGTATGGATTCACTTGCAACAAATTATAATGCAGACGCAACCTCGCCATCTTCAGATCAATACGGAAACTCAACTTGTGTTTACGCAACTTGTAATGATATACCAGAATACGGATGTATCTACGTAAATGGATTTGGTGCTTTCAATGCAGACTTTACAGCAGCTCAATGTACAGAATACGGTGGAACTCCTTGTGAAGAGCCAGTTGTAGGAACACCAGGTTGTATGGATGCAAATGCATCTAATTACGATGCTACAGCTACTGTAGATGGTTTCGATCAATACGGAAACTCAACCTGTGTTTACGCAACTTGTGATGATGTCCCAGTTGATGGATGTATCTATGCAGATGGATTTGGACCATTCACTGCTGACTTTACTGCTGCTCAATGTACAGAATATAACGGAACTCCTTGTGGTGATTCTCCTGTG